>TARA_R110002126_G_scaffold291444_1_pt1 | contig 36901 bp, 33 predicted proteins | sample TARA_R110002126 | Tara Oceans TARA_R110002126 (sample SAMEA4397536) | marine metagenome | biome: Polar Biome; feature: [DCM] deep chlorophyll maximum layer (ENVO:01000326); material: water (ENVO:00002006), including particulate matter (ENVO:01000060) such as... | depth 30 m | reverse complement strand
ACCAACTTGATCCTGACCAAAAAACAACTGGCAGAGTGAATCAATCAAAGCAAGACATGCTCCAATCGTGGCCACGGGCCTTTTCGGTGCTGCCCATCTTGCCGCGACATGGTACTAAGTGCCACGCATGAAATCGTTCATTCACGGTCAGACAGTCGCTTTGAGGCCGTTGCGAAACTGTCCTGATTCTGCTTCGCCGAACACGCAGAGACGAACCCTTTCGGTTTTACCGGGTGATATTCGATTCTGAAGGGAATTGACCTTTTCTTGCCCGGCTGGCTCAAGCCAACCGGGTACCACTTTGCTTGTTTTCCGGGAATGTGGGTCGGTGCAATTCCAGCCCATATCTCTCAGAACCGATTTCGCCGTTCTTCATCACGGTGCGTCCGCGCAGCATGGTGCGAACCGGCCACCCTTGCACCAGGAGCCCCTCATAGGGTGTGTAGTCACACCCGTCCTGGAGCAGCGCATGCGTGATCACCACCTCACGTTCAGGGTCCCACAAAACGAGGTCGGCGTCGCTACCCACCGCGATGGTGCCCTTGCGCGGATATAGCCCATACCTCTTTGCGTGATTGGTTGATGTCAGGGCAACAAACCGGTTGAGGTCGATGCGACCTTTCCCAACCCCCTCGGAAAACAGGATCGGCATGCGGGTGGCGATCCCCGGAATGCCGTTGGGAACGTAACGGAAGCTGCGTTTGCCATCGGGGGCATTCTTGCCTCCCTCATCCTCGTAGCGATAAGGGCAATGATCCGATGAAAAGACCTCAAAAACCCCCTGCTGAAGACCTTCCCAGCAGGCGGATTGACTGTCGCTGTCGCGCGGTGGAGGGCTGCAGACGTATTTCGCGCCCTCCATGCCGGAACGATCCATATCCGCTTCTGTCAGCAACAGGTATTGCGGGCATGTCTCGCCATGAATGCCAAGTCCGCGTTGTTGAGCGCGACGGATTTCTTCCATCGCCTGACGGTTGGAAACATGGACGATCATCGCCTCGGTGCCAACGATTTCAGCAAAACTGATCGCCCGGTGTGTCGCCTCACGTTCCACCGGGATCGGCCGCGAGGCACCATGGAAGAACGGCGCAGTCTTGCCTTCGTGCTCCAGCCGGTCGGTGAGATAGCGGATGGCGTCATAACCTTCGGCATGTACCATAACAAGGGCCTGATGCCGCCGCGCAACATCCAGCACGGCCAGAATATCCCTGTCGGCAAGTTTCATGTCATCATAGGTCATGAAGATCTTGATCGAGGTGTAACCCTCGGCGATCAGCGCCGGCAGTTCCTGGCCAAGGACATGCGGCGTCGGGTCGGTGATAATCAGGTGAAGTGCGATGTCTGTATGGCAATTGCCCAGGGCCTTGGCCTGATAGCCAACGATCGCCTGCCTCAGCGACTGCCCCTTCTGCTGCAGACAGAAAGGCAGAACCGTGGTGTTTCCGCCGATTGCCGCTGAGCGTGTGCCGCTCTCGAAATTATCCGCCATGACGATCCCCGGCGCCCCGGGCTGATCAAGATGGACATGACTATCGATGCCGCCTGGCATCACCAGTTGCCCGGTCGCATCGATGATTTCGGACGCGTCTGCGAGCGCATCGGCCAACGCCACAATCTGGCCCGCGCAAATGCCTATATCGGCACGAAATCTATCGGACGCAGTGACCACCGTTCCGCCTTTTATGATAGTGTCGAAGGTCATGGCATACTCTCTTCTGTGACAAAGTGGCCAGGCGCGTATTCGCGCATCGGGCGCCATACTGGCTGTGTGCCTGAAGAACCGAGCCGATGACCACCCTTCATGGGCGTGGAAACGCCGGGATTGCCTGCGGCGGCAGCGATCAGTGCCTTCGTATAGTCTGATTGCGGATTTTCAAGCACCTGGGCAGTCGGCCCGATCTCGACCACGCGACCGAAGCGCATGACCGCAACCCGATGGGCGATGCGCGAGACAACGGCAAAATCGTGGGTGATGAAAAGTATCGGTAAGTTGATATCTTCCTGGATCGATTGAAGCAGGTCGAGCACCTTCAGTTTGGTTGTGGCGTCCAAAGCCGAAACAGCTTCATCGGCAATCATCAATTGCGGTGCTACACTCAGCGCACGGGCAATTCCCAGTCTTTGGCGCTGGCCGCCCGAGAGTTCGTGCGTGAGTCGATCAAGAAGAGATATGTCGAGGCCAACCTGTGCCAGCAAATCGGCAGCCTTGTCGCGTAAAACCATTGGGTTCGTCTCGCCGGCAATCAGCAGCGGTTCTGTGATGGACTGCCATGCGCGGTACCGCGGGTCGAGTGAGGATTGCGGGTCCTGAAAAACGAATTGCACCCGTCCCTGCAAGGACTGGTGAGCGCTGCTGATGTCCTTTCCATTGAGACGCACACGACCTGCTTCTGGCTGAACCAGCCCGAGAATGGCGCGGGCGATGGTGGTCTTGCCGCTGCCACTTTCACCTACCAGAGCCAGAGTCTCGCCCGCCTCGACGGTGAAACTGATGCCATCGACAGCGAACAGCCGTGGTGCCGGACGCCAGGCCACCATTGCTGCCTTGCTGGAATAGGATACGATCAGATCTTCGATGGCCAGAGGCGGCGGGGCGGGATCAGCGGTTTTCGGGGAAATTTTCAATTTTACCGCGCGCGGTGTCGCGGGGATGGCTGCCGCAATCAGGGTTTTGGTATAGGCCGCCTGCGGATTGTCAAGGACGTCATCACGACTTCCCGTCTCGACTGCGCTGCCCGATTGCATGACCAGAACCTTGTCGGCGATCTGTCTGACGACGCTGACATCATGAGTAATGAAGATCACGGCGCAGCCAACCTCTGCCTTGAGTTCGCGCAAGAGCGCAAGAATTTCTGCCTGGACGGTGGCGTCGAGTGCTGTCGTTGGTTCGTCGGCAATGATCAGGGATGGTTTGCATGCCAGTGCTGCAGCAATCACCACCCGTTGTCGCATGCCACCTGACAGGGCACCCGGATGCATTCTTGCTCGGCCTGCCGCATCGGGAATCTGCACACGGTCGAGGAGCCGAACCGCCTCTGCACGCGCGGCGCTCCAACCGGCGCCGCGATGGGTGACAATGGTTTCCGCAATCTGATCGCCAACCGGCATCATCGGATTGAGTGCGCTCATTGGCTCCTGAAAGATCATGCCGATCCGACTGCCGCGCAATTTTCGCAACTCGGATTCGCGCAGCATCAACAGGTCCCGCCCTTCGAACAGGGCGGTCCCCGAAGTCACCAGTCCAGGCGGCGATGGCAACAGCCCCATGATCGATTGCATGGCGACGCTCTTGCCGGATCCTGATTCGCCGATGATGGCCAGAACCTCGCCTTCATTGATTGAAAAGGAGAGGCCATCGACCACGGTGCGGGGCCCCATACGTGTGAGGATCTGCGTGCGCAGGTCTTTGACGGAAAAGAAGGTCAATGGCTTTGACCTAGCCGCAAATCGATCAGTGAATCTGCGGGGTGTTTACCCAGACCACTTGTGTTTCCGTGTTTCCGGGGTTGCGATAACGATTGGTGAGATGATTCTTGAAGAAAAAAGAATCGCCGGTATTGAGATTGTAGGTGACATTCTCGATCGAGAGTTCCAGTTCGCCCTCGATTACATAACCGAGTGTTTCGCCCTGATGTGTGATCTGATCGACTTTTTCTCCGCCCGGTCCGATGCGATGTATGTTGGCCTCGAGCAGATTGCCCGCGGCGAAGGGTACCAACCGCTCGTAGCTGACATCCACGCCGCCGCGAATGGCATCGGTTTGTGAGATCGGGCGCTCGCCCTGTTTCTGGACCAGGCCTGGCGAGTTGATATCCGTGCCAAAAAAGGAAGAAAGATCGCGGTTGAGCGCCTCGACCAAACGCTGCAGCATGGTCAGCGAGGGTGCGACCTTGCCGTTCTCGATCTTGGAAATCATCGATTCTGCACAGCCGACCCGTTCCGCCAACTCGCGTATGCGTATGCCTTCCAGCAATCGGGCATGGCGTAGACGTGCGCCGACCTGCAACTCGTCGCGTCGAGGCTCTTCTTTCTCTGCAGAGGGCGCCTTGGCGCTGCTTTTGGATTTTGTCATCGTACAACTCCGAGAATGTCATTGCATCATGACTAGCAAGAAAGCCATGCGACCTGCAATCAGGCTGTGTGATTGACATCTTGTGATCCCCTGACAATTTCCGGCCAATGGTTGCGCCATGGCTTGATCTGTTCGACACCGGCGGCGGCTCGCAGAACACCCAGATCGTCGAGGTGACGACCCATTATTTGCAATCCGACCGGACGCCCGTCTTTGGTAAAGCCGGCCGGGACGCTGGCAGCTGGCAAGCCGGTCAGGTTTGCCAGTGCGGAAAACGGCGTCCAGGCGCTTTGTGCCACTCTGGTGTCACCGATGCATGTGGGCCCGTCACAGTTGATCGGGAAGGCTGCAGTGGCCGTAGTCGGCGTCAGAAACAGGTCGAAACGTTCCATAAACTGCCAGACGAGTTTGTTGACGCGTTTTCGTTGCATAATGGCGTCAGAAAAGGCGTCGGCGCTCCAGGATGTATCCAGCAGTTCTGCCAGTTGCCTGGTGAATTGATAGTTCTGGGAAGCCGCCATCGCTCGCAAACCGGCCCGGTCGGTATCAAGGGCGACCAGAGTGAGAAAGAGGTCTTGGGTATCTTCGATCTCTGGGGCGGTGAACTCCAGTTCAGCGCCAAAGGCTTCGGCCAGGGCCATTGCAGCGGCATGTGTGATAGCAGCCACTTCCGCGTCCACTGGCGCGAAGCCGAGATCGGCTGAGAATGCGATGCGGCGACCGGCAAGATAGCCGGGGGACAGATCTGTCCAGTCGATCGATTCCTGTGGCAGCGAATGCCGGTCTCTTGGAGATGGCCCGCTCAGGACCTGGAGCGTCAGCGCTGCGTCGGCCACGGTTCGGGTGATCGGGCCGATATGTTCCAGAGACTCCCAGCCCGATGCCCCCGGCTGGGTCTCGTCACGGCATCCCGGGTACACCGGCACGCGGCCCCAGCTTGGCTTGATGCCGAATGTTCCGGTCAGGCCTGCCGGCACGCGAATTGATCCACCACCATCGCTGCCGAGCGCAATTGGCAGCATGGCCGCCGCCACAGCCGAGGCTGAACCGGCGCTGGAACCTCCCGGCGTCAGGGCAATGTTCCACGGATTGCGGGTGGCGGGAAAGAGGTTGTTGTGGCTGATGGCGCCATAGCCGAATTCTGACGTATTGGTCTTGCCCACGACGATTGCGCCCGCGGCGCGCAATCGTTCCACAGCGATATCGTCCTCATCCGGCACATTATCGCTGTAGAGAGGCGATCCGAAAGTGGTACGCAGTCCTCTGGTCGAAATCAGATCCTTGATTGCCACCGGAACACCGGCCAGCGCTCCGACGCTTTCGCCAGCAGCGAGTCGTTTGTCGACGGCCTCCGCCTGCGCCATGGCTTGATCGACACCAAGCGTACAGAAAGCTGCAAGCGTGCCGTTCAAGGCTTGAATGCGATCCAGCGCTTCGCCCACAGCGGCTTGTGCGGAAAGTTCGCGCCGACGAATCCTGCCGCTCAATGTCACGGCATCTTCAGTGGTTTGATAGGTCGCTGCCTTTGCCAAATCAGCCACGCACCTTCTCCGGATGGCTGCCGCGAATGATGCCGGTATCCTCGGCGCCCATGGGAACAAAATCCGGAAACATCTCGGCGCCGGCAATGGCGGCGGCACCAGCACGTGCAACGGCGATATCCTGAGTCCCTGTGCCCGATCCGGCCGCGACCGCGCCAAGCACAAAGCCATCGACCCGGATGGGCAATCCGCCGATCAGGTTGGTCCACTTGTTTTCCTGCGCCAGTGTTACCTGCAACTCCACATCCGCATGGGCACCGCCGGTAGGCTCGTCCGAAAGCGCCGCAGTGACCGCCTTGTTGCGTGTGGAAATCTCCGACAGCGCCTTTGATCCGTCCATGCGACCGTATGCGAGAAGATTGCCACCGGTATCGACAACCGAGATGCACATCGGTTGCCCAATACGGTCCGCTTCGACAATTGCCGCATTGAGAACAGCCAGGCCACCGGCCAGGGTAAGGGTTCTGGCATCTCTGGTATGAATTTGTTCATTCATTGTATTTTCTTCCATTCAGTTTTGTGTGCCTGGATCGAGTATCAGCGTGACCAGATCCACGACGAGATTGACGATCAGGGAAACGATTGCGGCCATCAGAATAAATCCCAGTGACGCATTGATGTCGGCGTTCAATACGGCCGACACCGCATATTGACCCGCTCCGCCCCAGGCGAACACCACTTCCACCAGAACCACACTGCCAACCAGGGTGCCAAAGAGCATGCCGATCACGGTTATGACCGAGGGCAGTGCGTTGCGAAGTGCATGCCGCGAAACCCGCGCCGGGCTCAGGCCCTTTGCATTGGCAAAACGGATGAAGTCTGTCTCGTTCAACCGCTCCACTGTGGTTCGCGTCATGGTCAGGATCGGTACGGTGTAAATGATGCCGAGCGTGCTGACTGGAAGAATGAGTTGTGCAAGGGCGGCCCGAAAACTGTGATAGTTGCCTTCCAACAGGGCATCGATGACATAGGAACCGGTGATTGAGGGCGGCGGAAAGACTGCGAAATCCAGTCGGCCGATCGGCGGCGGTGCGATCTTGAAAATGCTGTAGAAGACGAAGATCAATACCAGCGCCAGCCAGAAATCGGGAATTGCCCCGGCAGCGATGCAATAGGAATCAGCAAGCCGCGCCATCGGTCCATTCGGGCGGCGCCCAGCCATCATTCCCAGCGGAAGGCCGATGACAATGGCCATGAAAAGTGACAGGGTCACGAGTTCAAGCGTTGCCGGCAGCCTCTGCCAGAGGTCAAATAACACCGGATTCGTCGTTTGCCAGGAGCGGCCGAGATCACCATGCGCCAGGCGATCGAGATAGGCGATGAACTGCTGTGGCAAGGGCTGGTCGAGTCCCATCTCTGCGCGCAGTTTGTCCACAGCTTCCTGTGTTGCAAGAGGCCCAAGCATCATGGGTGCCGGATCACCAGGGATTAGCTTGAGCAGGAAGAACGCCACCAGTGCGACGCCGAAAATCTGTGGGATGGAAAAGGCCAGTCGTTTCAGCAAATAGCAAAGAATCCGCATCAATTCCGCCCTTCAGTAAAGGCTTTCCACGCCCGCCGTGTTGGTCGTGAGCGCTCACGCGGATTGGTCCATGCCAGGATGGAAGCGCCGATACGACCGAGTCCAAAGACAGTGAGCGCCAGCGCCAATCCGGGAAACATGGAAGGCCACCATTGGCCGGTGACGACATTCTGAAAACCCATTGCGATCATTGATCCCCATTCCGGCGTTGGTGCACGCACACCAGCACCGATGAAAGAGAGGCCGGCGGCAAGCAGGACGGCAACGCCGGTGTTGATGCTCATCTGTGCCAGCAGCGGGGGAGCAGCATTGGGCACGATGTGTCGGGTCAGCAAATAGATGTCGCCGGCACCGGCAATATGCGCAGCCTCGACATAGGACTGGTCGCGTATGCGCAGAACCTCGCCGCGCATGAGTCGCAGATAAAGCGGCAAGTTGACGATGCCAATAGCTATGATGATCGATGTCATGCCCTGCCCAAGCACGGCCACCAGAACGAGTGCCAGTGCAAATACCGGGAATGCCTGGATCACGTCGGCCATGCGCAGTATGAGGGTCGCCGCCCCGGACTTGATGCCGCCACGCTCTTCCCAAAGCCCTACAAAGGCGCCCGCGACACTGCCGAAACATGCTGCCCAACAGGTCGAAACCAAGGCAATGGCAAGATCGACCCTTGGGGCGAACAGCACCCGTGAAAACACATCCAGCCCGGCGGAATCGGTCCCCATCGGATGCGCCCAACTCGGTGGCACCAGATAGGCGCCCGCATCGGCGTCAACGGGTGAGGCAAGGGGAAGCAGCGGTGCCACAAGCCCCGAAAGAGCGACCATCGCCACGATCAAATAGCCGACCAGATAACTTGGCCGATTCATCAGAAACCCGCAAAATTCCTTGAGAACCCCGGTGGCGAGCAACTGCTCGCCACCGGTCTCGTTTGCGAAAGGCTGACCGCCAAGGGCGGCCGGGTCTGTCTCAGACACGTTTGTAATCCTGGAAGTTCAGCCTGTTCGATGTATAATAGACGATGCCGCCGATATCCTTGCCGTGGGCGAGCTGAAAACCGGGATTGGCAATCAGGGTCCAGGGTGCTTCCTCATTGATGATCTTCTGCGCCGCAGTCGTTGCCGCGAAGCGATCTTCTTCGACGAGCGTCGACAGTGAGGTTTTGATCAGGGCATCAACTTCCTCATTTTTGTAATTCGAGAAATCGAGAAATGACCCGGAGTGGAAGTATAGGTTGAGCGAGAAGCCTGGATCCGGCGTGAAAGGCGCATCGAGGTTGAAGGTCATGGGTTCACTGCGCTTGACCAGACTGTCAAAGAATGTACCGGCCGGCAGCTTCTTGAGTTCAATGGTAACGCCGATTTTTTTCAACGCTGTCTGGTACATAATGGCAATCGTCTCCTCGAAGGGAATGCCTGCATTGTAAGCCAGCGTTGAAGTGAAACCATCAGCATGCCCCGCCTCGGCAAGCAACGCCTTGGCCTTATCAATGTCGTAGTCGTAGTCATAGAATTCTGCAGTGGCACCGGGATAGAAATCCGGCATGAAGGTTGTCATCTTCTTGCCGAAGCCCTGCATGATCGTTTTGACCACTTCGTCCTTGGGCATGGCGTAATTCAGCGCCTGGCGCACCTTGATGTTGTCGAGCGGCGCGAATGCGGTGTTGAGTTCGATCCAAAGCATCTGACTGGCTTCGATCGACGTCACAGTTGCATCCGTGCTGTTCTCCAGACTCTTCATTTCGGTCGGAGCAAGATTTTGCGCAATGTCCACGGCGCCGCCTTGCAACAATTGCAGTCGGGTAGCCGAAATCGGGACTTCGCGGAAAACCACGGTTTCGAAATATGGCTTTTCACCATAATAGTCCGATCGCGCTGTGGCCACCATCTGCTGACCACGGGTAATGTCTTTCAGCGCATAGGGACCGAAGCCGGCAACATTTGTGTCGAGGAAGTTGCGGGCCCATGGGTCGTCTGTGGTCGCCATTTCCTTGCATTTTGTGGAATCAAAGATCGGATTTGCAAGATGACCGCAAACGATCATCAGGATCGGATTTGGATCCTTGAGTGTGAATGACACCACGTATTTGCTTTCGACCTTGACCGCGTCCTTGTCCGGCAGCCCCATCACGGAGGTCATGAAGGCGCCGGCGCCCTTGACCTCGAATTTGCGGTCAAAGGTGTATTTGACGTCTTCGGCGGTAAGTTCATTGCCCCAATTGCTCAGCACGCCCTGACGCAGTGTGAACACCACCGATTTTCCATCCTCGGCAAAAGCCCAGCTTTCCGCCAGCATACCCTTTAGGTTGTAGCCGCCCGGCAGGTCAGGGCGCGGTTCAAGGTCTTCGCGCATCACGCCATCGACAGTGTCGGGAATGGTGCCGAAACCGATGAGATAATCGTAGAAAGCGGCAACGGTATCGATCGTGCCCGGCGATAGTGAGTTTTCGACGTCGAGGCTGAGCGGTGTCGCCGGTGCCGCGATAACCAGGGTCTTGCTGCGATCCTGGCCAAACGAGGCGTTGACGAACCCGGGTGCAAAGGTGAAAGCGCTGGCTGCAGCGCCGTATTTGAGAAGGGTGCGCCGTGAAAGCGGGATGGTGCCATTGGCTGTTTTGTGCATGGTAACTCTCCGGTTGGACGGCCGACCGACGCTCGATCAGCTTGATTCCAATCAATCAAGTTTCGTGCCAGATGCCGGTTTTGGCCGTTCCATGGCGTCTGTATCGATCTATGCTATTGCTATTAATGGGAAAAAATCTCGCATCAAGATTGCTGGTAATTTGATATGACTAAAAATCATGTAACATGATTTTGCATCACAATTGTGCAAAAAAAGTTTATCCTGCTTAAATTTAAGGCCCAAAGGATCATCCGACCAATTACCAGCCTGGGCAAAGTCAGCCTTTCCTCTTTGATACATCGGTTTCAGCGGACTGGTGCGAAGGCATCGTCTGCTGGTCGGGAATATGAACTGATATCAACGTCCGTTAGACGTGTTGCCGCGGCAGCGCACCAACGTCACTTTGCAGGTCGGTGGGCATGCGGCGACCAGAGGCTCGGCGCTGGCGGTCGGTGCAGGGGGCCGGGAATGGGGGCCGGGAATGGGGGTGGTGATGTGCTGTGTTGTGTCGAAGAGGGCCATATGTCTTAGAGCGAAACGAAGCCCCAACCCCGTCGTGACCGGTGCCGGAGTGATGGAGTCCATCATTCTCCCGCCAGAGTTGGCTTCCTCACCCATTGAAAGGGGGGCTCTATTTCAATCATTTAAATGAGAGGGCCAGTTTAATAGGAAAAATGGTCGATTTTGCCCACTGCTCGCTTTGACTTGCGCTTTTGGTGGAGAACAACGATGCCTAAAAATCGCCTTTTGCGCTTCCGGTTAATTGTGTAGCGGTTTTCCGATAGGATAGCGGGCCAGACAAAGGAGGATGATAAAACGTCGTTTCGAAGAAACGACGTTGTAACGGATCAGCAATCAATATCAATTCGATCAAATGATCCCATTTGGGCGTGAAGCGCTCTAGTGCGTCCAGAACCGAAAGCAGCCGGTTCAATTATTTGATTGCGGAGAAAGCCGTCGGCGCAAGAAACTGGCTTGCAATATTTGCAACCACTTCGCCATGTTTTTCCTGATGCGCCGCGCGGGCTGTGACCCACGCGTTGTCGGTGGCGAATGCCCCCCATTTGCGTTGGCGATCGTCCAGCGACTCCCAGGCCAGAAAATAGGTCAGCTCATTGCTCGATTCGCCAATCATGGTGGTAAAAAAACCGGCTTGCTTGATACCAAGCCGCTCCCAAATGCCAAGGGTGGTCTCCTCGAAGCGCTGCAACAGAGCGGGAAGGCCACCGGGTACGCAGCGGTAAACACGCATTTCATAGATCATTTGTTCTTCCTTTGATATTTTGCCGTGAATTTTGGTTTGCCTGTCTGCTCAGTCAGCGACAACAGCGCTCTGGTCGGAATATCTGATGGTCACCGTCATGGATCCCTCGTTCATCATCCATTTGCGGATGGTATAGGTGCGCAATCCCGCTGCGTGAAAGGGATCGGCATCGGCCAGAGCCCGTGCCTCGGCGACAGACTGCGCCCGCAGGATGATCATGCCGCCCGAGGGAAGGTCGTCGCCCTCTTCAAAATAGGGTCCAGCGCCGAACAATTTCCCCTCGCGTTCAAGCCGGACCTGATATTCCAGATGTTCGGGCAGAAGTTTTTGAATTTCAGGCGATCGTGCAGGTGTTGTCGTCACCACGTAAAATTCTTTTCTCAACATTGTTGCGGTCAACTGGTCTGGCGTCTTGTCGCTCATGGTGCGGCCCCTGCTTGGCGATCGGTTTGGTGCTCGAATCAAAAAAAGGCCCGCCGGCGAACCGACGGGCCTGAATGCGCTGAATTAGCGTTTTTGAATGCCTGCTGCGTCAACAACAGTCTTCCAAAGGCCAATCTGCCGTTCGACCATTGCGCGCATTTCCTCGCCAGACGATGGCGATGGTTTTGCGCCCAGCTTGGCAATACGTGCGGCAACGTCCGGATCGGCCATGGCTGCATGCAGGGAAGCACGCAGTTTGTCAGCCACTTCTGCCGGAACACCTGCCGGCATGCCGACGCCGGTCCAGGACACAATGTCGAAGTCCGGTGAGACCGTTTCAGAAAGCGTTGGTACATCCGGCTTGTCGGGCCAGCGCACTGCAGATGATACGGCGAGAATATCGAACGAACCGGCGGCTTCCTGCGGTGTCATGACGGTACCGGTATCGATGACAACGTCAACTTCTCCGCCGAGCAGTGCGGTTGCTGCTGCAGCACCGCCCTTGTAGGGCACATGGATGAAATCGGCGCCTGTCTTCAGGTCCATGAGTTCGCCTGTCAGATGCTGGGTCGAACCAACGCCTGAATGACCGATCTTCAACGTACCGGGAGCAGCTTTCGCTTTGGCGATCAGATCTTCGATTGATTCGAACGCGCCCGCCTGTGCAGCAACAAAGAACGGAAACTGACCGATGGTTGAGATGAAGGTGAAGTCATGCAACGGATCGAACGGCTGCGATTTGTAAAGGGCAGCCGATACGGCATGACCACCGACCATCAACTGGATTGTATAGCCGTCGGGATCAGACTTGGAAACGAAGTCGGACGCCACATTGCCGCCGGCGCCAGGCTTTGATTCGACCACAACAGGCTGCCCCAGATCCTTGCTCATGGGTTCGGCCACGATCCGTGCGACCGTATCGGCATTGCCACCGGCGCCGAAGCCGATGATGAAGCGGATGGAGCGATCGGGATAATCATCTGCGCCAAGTGCGGCACCTGACATCATTGCAACAACTGGCAGGGCCAGCATGAGTTTCTTTAACATTGTATTCCTCCCTTATAGAGCGGTCCAGATTATATTCAGCGAGCCTCAGACCGAGAAAGGCCCACTGTGTCCCTTGAGGGATTTCAACGTTTTTCGACGTGAAACGATGGCTGAAACGAAGGTGAATACCAACAGCGCGACACCGCAAAAAACCAGTGTTGCGCTGATTGGGCGCGTGACGAAGACGGTAAAATCGCCGCTGTACAAAAGCATTGTGCGGCGAAAATTCTCTTCCAGCATCGGACCAAGCACAAAGCCCAGAAGCACCGGCGCCGGTTCAAAGCGAAACCATTTCATGACATAGCCCAAGAGCCCGAAAACCAGTGTCAGGACCACATCGGTCACGCTGCTGCGGTGGGAATATACGCCGACGCAAATAAGCAGAACGATGGCCGGGTAGAGCCGGTGATAGGGGATGCTCAAGAGGCGAACCCAAAGACCGATCAAAGGTATATTGATGATCAGCAAAATGATGTTGCCGACGAAGAAACTGGCGATAACGCCCCAGAACAATTGCGGCTCGTCCACGATCAGGCGTGGTCCGGGAATAATGCCGTTGAGGATCAATGCGCCGATGATCAGAGCCATTACCGCATCACCCGGGATGCCCAGGGTCAAGGTGGGAATGAAGCTGGTTTGCGCGGCGGCATTATTGGCCGATTCCGGCGCGCAAAGTCCGGGCAGATGCCCTTTGCCGAATTCCTTGGGGGTGCGGGAGATGCGGCGCTCAAGAGCGTAGGCCATGAAGGCTGCGATGGCCGCGCCGGTTCCCGGCAAGGCGCCAAAGAAGGCGCCGATCGATGCGCCGCGTCCCACAGGCGATACCATCGAACGCAGCTCTGCCCGGGTGGGCAAAAGATCCTTGTAGGACAATTTGATATCAATCTTGCGGGTTTCAACATTGCTGGCGTTGCGTATGATTTCCGAGACGCCGAACAGACCCATGGCCAGCGATACCAGACTGATCCCGTCAGCCAGTGCATCGGTGGCGACAAAGCGGTATTGGCCGGTATTGGCGTCTGATCCAACCATCCCCAGGGCGATGCCGACCAGAGCCATCGAGAAGGCGCGGATGGGAGAGCCGGAACTGATCAGGGAGGCCGCGACCAAACCCAGCGCCACCAGCATGGTATATTCCGGCGCGCCGAATTTAAGCGCCAGTGCCGCCATTGGAATCGCTGCCAGAACAACAATGAGGACCCCGAACATGCTGCCGATGAAGGAAGAGATTGCCGTCACCAGCAAGGCAAAACCAGCGCGGCCGCTTTGCGCCAGCGGATAGCCCTCCAGGCAGGTCACGACGGATGACGGCGTGCCTGGAAGATTGAGCAGAATTGAGGCGATGGCCCCGCCATATTGGGAGCCGTAATAAATGCCTGCCAACAGGATGACCGAACTGGTGGGATCCAGATAGAACGTCACCGGCAGCAGCAAAGAGATGGCCGTTATGGCGCCAACGCCAGGGAGCACACCGATGACCTGCCCCAGCAGCACGCCGAAAAATGCATACATGAGGACGTGCGGTTGCAGAACAACCGACAGGCCTAGCAGGAATTGCTCAGCCATTGCCTCACCTCCCAAACACGGATAGCGGCAAACCAAGCGCCACAATGAACAACAGCCACCCGGCAAGGGTGACGGCTGCGGAATAGATCACGATGCTGAGCGGACCGGATTGTTTGTTTGCCAGCTTTGATATCGCAACCGCGCAAAACATGGCCGGGACGAGGCCCGCCGGCTCGATCAGGGTAACGAAGATGATGACAGCGGCAGAGATGAGAATGAGCGCCCGCCATTGCGGTTGTTCTGATTCAAATGTTTCCGTCGTGCGCAGATCGGACACCAAAATGGCCAATCCAAAAAATATCAATGTGCCACTGACGAGATGCGGCATGTACCCAGGGCCCATTTGCACGACACTACCGGAGGGATAGGACCAGGAGATCGCCAGCATGGCCGCACCAAAAGCGGCCAGCGCCGGGCCGCCAACAATGCGTCTCCACAAAGAGAAATCTGTCCGCTCGGTATTTTGCAAGTTGGTTATCCTCCTCACCAATATCCCTACTGCATGTCCGCTTTTGGCGCTGATGCCTTCGACACAGGTTGAAGCATGGCCACGCCAAGCTCCCCAGCCAATGCCGCAAGTTTTTTCTGTGTTCCCGCTGCCAGCGGGATGCCATCGCGGTGACGTTGCTCTGCCGTCTGAAAACCGCGTTCGCCTGGCATCAGAATGGAATCGGTGCCTTCCGAGCGCGGCAGCGCGCGTATATTGGTGGCGAGGCGGTCAACCTGTGCCTTGAAAAGTGTCAGATCGATAAATGCCGATACCCGGATCGCCATCGCCAGGCCGTTCATTCCGGCCTTGCTGCCTTCGAGCGCGGCTGAAATCACCGGATTGGATACGAGAATGCTCGATAGCACCTCGATCATCAACGACAGGCCGGACCCCTTTGGACCACCCAGCGGCGTCAGTGTTGCGACCTCTGCCGGATCAGTCGTCGGGCGTCCCTGATCGTCGACACCCCAGGTGTCGGGGATCGTCGTTCCCGCGTCCCGGGCCTGGAAAATCTTGCCGAGCGCAACCGTGGACGTCGACATGTCCAGCAGCAATGGCCGCTCTCCGGAGGGTGCTGCTATGGTGATAGGGTTGGTTGAAACCCCCGAAGCGCTGGACCCGTGATAGGCCATCAGCGGACTAGATGCAGACATGACGATGCCAACGTAACCACGCTGCGCCGCTTCCAGCGCATAGTAACCAACGGCTCCCGCATGTGTGATGCTGCGTGCCGAACACCAGCCGACGCCCAGCTGTGAGGCGATGTCGATCGCTTCTGCCATGGCTGTCACCATCGATGTTGCGCCAGGCGCGCGATCGGCATCAAGAATGGCGACGGCGCCATCGCGCTTGATGACGCTTGGCTTGGCAACCGGATTGATGGTGCCTTGCTTGACCATCTCGAGATAACGCGGAATACGCAGAACACCGTGGGAATCCGCGCCGCGCGCATTGGCCCAGACCAGGACCTTTGCGGTCTGCTCTGCATGGGCGGGCGCAAATCCGCCCGCCGTCAGCAGGGCAGTGGCAAAATGCTCCAGATCTTCAGGGCTGTAATTGCTCATCAGGCATGTCCGAGCGGTGAGGGAAAGAACTTGTCGAGCCAGGCCTGTACCAGCGTGCGCGTATGGGGTGCATCCTCGTCCGACAACGGAAAATGCGACATGCCTGTCGGGATCATCAATTCGGCATTTGCACCGGCCTTTTCGAACAGCCGGATCGATTGTTCCATTGGCGTGATCACGTCACCTGCGGTGTGGAAAAGCAGCAGAGGACGCGGCGCAATATCGGCAACCACATCGTCAGCGCGGAAATTATACATGCTGATCGCGGTTTCGACCGGTACTTCAAACTGTGCCTTGGGAGACAGATTGTAACGCAACTCTTCCGGGATGGGCACCACATCAAACCGTGATACCCACATGCTTTCACCCGTCTCGGCCTTGTGGTTGCGGCCGCGTTCCAGAATGCCGGTAAACTTGGCCCAGGCCTCGGGCGTCGGGTGCTGACCCTTGAACTTGCGTTCGCCGTCACCCCATCCGCAAAATGACACGACACAGGCGATGCGTTCATCGATACCACCGGCAAAGATTGCCACTGCGGCACCGAAGCTGTGCCCGGTCACGCCAATGCGTTTTTCGTCCACTTCCTCGCGCTCGGCAATGAACGTCAGAGCATTCTTGGTGTCGGCAACCTGATCAAAACACCGCACTTCGCCGCGCGCCCCTTCGCTGTCACCGCAGCCGCGAAAGTCGATGCGGAATACGCAATAGCCCATGGACACGATCATGCGCGCCAAAAGCTCGACATGCGATTTGTCCTTGGTGCCGACAAAGCCATGCAAAACGATGAAAGTCGGTAGTTTTTGTCCGGGAGCGCGCCCTTCGGGCACGTGCAGAACGCCTGCAAGCTTCAGGCCGTCGGACATGAAATCGAGTGGAATTTCCATATTTCCTTAACTCCCAGTGGAAAATGCTGACCTGCGGTCCAGCGAGGGTTTCATCACGACCGACCGGTTCATCTGCAGTAAAAAGGCGTTGAACGCCAGAAGGCACTTGCTCGGGAACACGTCGGCATCGTCTTGATTGACGGCATTTGCTGAGACGACCCTTGCGGGCCACAGTCTGGCGTCGATGCAGGCGCAGATCCGCGAGGGCAATGCCACGCGCAAGGATCTTTTCAATACACCGCTTATCGTCATACCTGCCTCATCTATATTTCAGGTTGTGCAAGCCACTTCCGCATCATGCAGCCGGTTTGGCCCAGGGGAATGTATGCGCCAGCCAATCTGCCGGAGCAGGGGTGCCCCATACGTTCATGACCCTTACATTCTCCGGACGCGTCAGCGCCGTAATAACATTGGGTTCATAGCGATCATCGTCGTGGATCATCGCCATGCCGCCTGAGCATTCGACCATCGCTCCACAGGCGTCAATGTAATAGGCATAGGTGTTGTCACCGGGGCGATGGCGGCCTGGACCCCAGACATATTGCTTGTCGATCGTGTCCAGCCTGTCACCCAGGCTGCAATAATCGGCAAATTCACCCAATTCGAAAGAGTAATGGTGCAACCCGGTGCCGCCGCGCACAATGCCCAGCAGATGATGCAGACGGTTTGCCCCGCGCATCCAGCTCAATCCGTCATCAACCATTCTCTCTGACAGTTTGAGTCCCATGATACGCTCAAACTGCGCACGGGTTTCGGTTGGCTCGGGTGACAGAATGTTCACGTGGTCCAGATGCAATGGACCGACCCCTGTGCTGGCGTGGCGACGCCCGTAGGTTTCGTCAGCGATCGGCGTGTGGACTTCAATCGTATGGCCTTGAGGCGTGGCGAACACCATGCCCGCCGCGCAACAATCCAGTGTCGGTTTTTGCGAGATCAGGCGGCAGCCCACCTCTTCCACCCGGCTGGCAGCCTCGGCAACGGCTTCTGTCGATACGGACTCAAAACCGATCGAGCGGACTGAATTTTCATCAGCGCGATGCAGCACCAGCTCCGCCTGTCGGCCATTGGAAGACAGCCAGACGGTGTCGTCTGACTGACGCGTCACATGCAATCCCAAAATTCCGGTGCTCTCAGTTACCAATTGTTCGACGTTCACCACGTTCAATTGAACATGTCCGATTGCATTGACCAGGTAGCTCATTCGACTTCCGTCCCATTTATCTGCGAATTCCGCGTTTCCTAACACAGATATTCTGATGCCGCAAATATTTTCGAAAATAATGATTTCATCGAAAAGATTAAGTTATTTCTCATTGGGTCTGCAGGCTTGTTCATCTGAAAAGGGCTTGCTCAGTCAAACCGTTTCGGCCAATTCATTCTTCATCGTGAACGGTGTTGGACAAGGTTCCAATGCCTTCGATCTCGATCTCGACCACATCACCGGCACGTAGAAATTCCTGTGGCTTCCGCGTCGAACCAAATCCGCTGCAGGTGCCCGTGACGATCACGTCGCCAGGTTCAAGCGTGGTAAATTGCGAAATATAGCTGATCTGGTAGGGGATATCGAAAATCATCCGGGACGTATCCGTGCGCTGCTTCTCGATCCCATTGACACGGGTAACAAGCGAAAGCCCGCGTGGCGGCAGGGTGAGCGCGTCACTCGTCACCATCCAGGGACCGAAAGCGCCTGTGCCGATGAAGTTCTTGCCCGGTGTGAACTGATGGCTGTGCCTCTGCCAGTCACGCACACTTCCGTCATTGTAGATCGCATAACCCGCGACATGGGATTGGGCCTCCTCGCGGGTTATATGACGACCGGATTTGCCTATGATGACCGCGAGTTCGCCTTCGAAATCGAGCCTGTCGGAGACGCGTGGAGAGATCATCGGCGCCCTGTGTCCGATCTGCGAAGATGGAAGCCGCAGAAACAGCACCGGATAGGCCGGCGCGCTTTCACGGTCATCACCCTCTTCGAAATAGTTCAGGGCTGCCATGACGATCTTCGATGGATTGGGAATGACCGGTGCCAGGTCGACTTCATCAAGCGTGAAGTCGCACGGCAGCGTGCCATGAGCATCGCAGTCCGGAAAACCAGCGGCAATATAGGCGCGCAGATCGGGAAAGCGGTCTGCAAGGCGTCGGCCCAGATCAATACCGCCCTCCGTGGTAAGCAGCCCCCATGAGGCAATTCCCGCCTTGGTGAAAGAAACGTAACGCATTCGAAGCTCCATGTTTTTTCGAAAATATCTATATATTGGAACATGAGCATTTGAAACCCCGTCTGCGTTGCCTGACTGCGTTGGCTGACTGCGGCCGTGTAGTTTACGGGGAAAAGTCGGTGGTGATGGAGGAGGCCGCAGCGCATGTCAGCCCTCTACATAATCGCTTTCAGTAGCGTGCAGTATCTGGCTGTCGGGTAATCAGACTACGGAGAAAATTTTTCGAAAATCTGATTGTCATTGAAAATTCAGAAAAAATGAACTAATTGGATGGGCAAGTGCCCAGCAACATTGGCAGGCCAGACCACATCGGCAGGCCAGACCAGATCAATAGGAATTCACCCTGACCGCCGAGTTGAACAAATCAGGACGGTGGAAACCTGCCAAGATGGAAACATCGACGGGCCAGGACCTTGTTGCGCGTCTGCGGGCCGATATCGTCAGCCATATTTTCATGCCGGAAGCCAAGCTGAAATTTGCTGATCTTACCAAACGTTATGATGTGGGAATCGGCACCCTGCGCGAAGCGCTCTCCCAATTGGTCTCGGAAGGATTCGTCACGCTGGAAGCGGGCAAGGGCTTCAAGGTTGCGCGGGTGTCTCGGGAAGAGTTGATCGAGGTGACCGATCACTTTGTGGACCTGGAAAAGCGTGCCATCGCTGATGCGATCGCCCATGGCGACGATGATTGGGAAAGTCATATTGTCGCCGCTCACCATCGATTGAGTATCATCGAAAACCTGTCCTGGGAACAGCGGATGGAGCGCCACGGCGAGTGGGTCCAGCGCCACCGCGAGTTCCATGAATCCCTCGTGGCGGCCTGCCAGGGACGTTGGCTTTTCCGGTTGCGTTCAATGATGTTCGATCAGCTGGACCGTTATCGATTTCTCTCCAAAATGAGCCTTGATGGACTGGGAAAGAAAAAATTCGAGGAACACCGCCTGATCATGCAGGCAGTATTGGACCGGGACGTTGCCAAGGCGACGGAAATGATCGAAGAGCACATTCGCGGCACCACCGAAGCCGGACTGAAAGTGCTTTGAAGCTCCTGTATGACGAGCAAAGCCCGTTTGACGACTGAACAATGATCCGTCTGTTGCAGGTATCGGACAATCACTTGATCAGGGCTTATTCAGCCAAACCCCGCTTTGGCCCGATGGAAGAAGTCGCGCGTGCCCATCTGGCCGCCCTTCAGGGTCACTTCCAAACCGTCGATTTCGCCATTCTCTGAGTGGACCTGACACAGTGGGGCTCCCGGTGCCAGAGGGGCCAGTGCGGACAGCGCTGTGGCGCCAAGTGCCGTCATGGCATGTCCGGAGGTGTCACCACCCGCCACCGCGACGCGCGGCAATCGGGTCTTGCGGCGGATATCAGCCACAAGCCGGCCGAGACCGGCGCCAATCCGGTCATTCACCGTGCCTGCGGAAAGGCCGGAAGCGTGAACCGCCTCATGCACACGCCCCATGGCCGGATCGTCAGGTCCGCGTGCGGTGACGACAATCACGTCCTGGCCATTTGAAAGGGCGGACAGGGATTTTTGCATCGTCTGGTCCAGACTGCGTTGCCATTCTTCAGGATCGACGGCCCTTGCTGCTTCAAGCGCGATGATTTCAAAACCCTGTGCCTCAGCGTCATTGATCTGCGCGCTGTTGATGGGAGAGCAGGAGCCGGACACACAGAAGATCTGATCAACGGGTTGGAGTTTTGGCGGCTCGTATCGGGCGGGCAGATGCCCGATGGCCCGCCAATGGGCCACCAGCGCGTATTCAACCCCTTGCGAGCCTATGGCAAAAACCGGACCATTGCCGCCATTCCATATCAGCCGCCCGGCCTCTGTCAGGGTTTCCTCATCCAGCACATCGATGGCAATGATGTCTGCACCGGCGGCCAGATTGTCTGCCAGGGCGTCATCGGTGCGACCGGATTTGATTTGCGCCATATCGATCAGGCCAATTGTCCGATCGGTCTGGCGCGCCAGATGGAGGCGCAAATCGGCCTCGTCCATCGGCGTCGTCGGATGCCTGCTCATGACCGGGTGCCTGTCGAGCCGATAGACACCGTCGTCCGTGCCGGCGAACAATTGCCCAAACGCCTGATAGCGGCGTATCTCCGGGGCGCCCACGACCAAAGGATGCCATTGTCCGCCCAGCAGGGGCGCGCCGATACCGATGGCGCGGCCAATCGAGCCACACATGGGAGAGGAATCAAAGGTCGAACAAACCTTGTAATGGGCGATTGGCGCACCAAACCGTGCCAGTGCGTTGAAGACCTGCGGCAGATTCTGGTCCATCCAGTGCGGATCGCGCGAGCGGGCAACGCCGGCAATCCCCATGGCGCCAAGGTCTGGAAACCGCGCAAGATCGTCGGGGCTGGGAGGCTGAAGGAACATCACCGTGGGGATGCCGGCAAAGGCCAGCACCTCCATGACCGCCGACGATCCGGTAAAGTCATCGCCATAAAAAGACAGCAAAGGTTTATGCATCATTTTCCTTTCGTGCCCGATAGGCAACTGGGGTGGCACGCAACGCCAGATTCGGCGCTTTCAGTTCCGCCGTCTCGCAGGGAACCGCAACAACGGTGCCAGAGGATTGCCCGCCAGCCATCACCTTATTGTGCCTTAGGGGTATCTTCGGCCTCAAGGAACAGAACCGACGGTGATGCCAGGTCGACAAAGGGCGTGGAAACCGGTGTCAGGGCGTTTTCGAGCCAATCGGGATTCGTCACGGCGGCTTCAAAGCGATCTGCGTCAAGACATGCCACGCGGCCTGTGTCGGCAAGCCGGATCCGGTGCGGCTTCCCACTCAGGTTGGCAATCATCATTCGCCTCCCGGTTTTGCTGGCAAAGGCCAGTGCCGCAAGCTCCGTCGGTATGCCGGTGATCTGAAGCCGCTGTCCGCCTCCGGCCACAAAGCGCAGTGCGTGGAAGATGGGATAGACGCTGGCTTCCTCATGATCATCAAACCAGGGCCTTGCAACAGGGCCGGGTGCAGCAAGAATGCCAAAAGGTCCAATGGGCGCGGCCAGCGCCATGGCCTCGATGGCGAAGCCTTCGGTTTTTGCCAGGGCCGCCGCCGCCCAGGCCGCGCCGAACAATGCCCTGGCGCGCGGGTCCCAGGTGGCCATTGTCAGACGGATCTGATCCGGATTGGGTGACACGGCTTCACCATAGGGGTTCGAGCGCATGCCGATGGCGGCAAGCCCCAGCCGGTAGCTGCGGTTTGCGCCAATGGCGCGCGCGCTGCGAAAGATGTCCGGCAGGGTTTCAATGGTCTGCGCAACGCTTGCATCATCAGCGGCATGGACGATGGCGGCGTTTCCATGGGTCATGAAGTCCGAAGGCAGGCCATCGGGTCTGCACCGATTGAACTCGGTAAAATTGCTCAGCATTCCACTGCCGATACGCGCATCGGGAAAGGCTTGCCGGGCAGCGACATAGGCATCGTAGGGAGAAAGTCCGTCCGGCCATTGCCCGCCCGGTTGGTAACTCTTGAGATAGGCCTTTGGCAGAGCGATCAAATGGCGTGGTCTGCATCCGGCATCGCGGCAAGCACTGGCCACCCGCTCCAATTGCGGCAGCGCCGGTGCATTGTCCTCAAGCACGATTTCCAGATCAAGCGATCCTGACAGGGCCTGCAGCGCGGCACCGGCACGCGTCAGATCTGTCGCAGCGTCATCTGCGGTTGTTCGCAACAGCAGAGCCGAGAGACCGCTGGCAGCAAGGACCTTTGTCCCGGCAGAATCGGGCAGCCATCCCGCCTGCGCCGCCAGCAGAATGTCGGGCAGGGCCTCGTCCAGTGCCGGGCCGATCTGGACGGGTTCGGCTTCTCCGGTCTTGACCGGTACAGGCCGTCCGGTGATGCGCAGATGAATATCCTGACGAATGGTGGTGCCAGCCTTGATCACATAGGCAAATGGCTCGACCAGGGGGCGGGAATAGGTTTTGAACGAGGCGTCAGACCAGTTGCGCTGATCTTCCATCTCGAAGACATCACCGGAAAACGCAATATCCAGCGATACCCCGTCCATGGAGAAGGCAAGGCCTGCAATATCCTTGATCGGTTGCGCCGGAGAGATGGTTTCCGGCATGGTCTCGGCCTGCACTGTGCCTGCCGATGTGGTGACGACAACCGGTTTGCCTGCAACCCCGGCGATGGGATGCAGGAGCGTGAATCCGGTGCGGTTGGTGACAAATTCGCGTGCCGCCGTTGCCTCGCCGATTGCATGCACCGTGCCGTCAGAGCGAAGCTGGTAGGTCACGCTGCAGGAAAGGGCGCCGGCATCCACTTCAAAGTGCCGCTGGTAGCGAAATCCGTCGGGTTGCTCTTCGAAGGTTTCACGTGTGACCTTAGGGGGCAACGTGCCCCAATTCTGGTCGCGGACCGGGAAATCGATCTGGCGCACCAGTTCAAGCGGACCATAGGCCACGCAGCGCAGGGCGCCTGCATCAATGATGGCTGAAATGTCACCGGCCGCAATTGTGCGCGCCGCAGAGCTTGGCTCATTGGTTCCGGTTTCAAAAACCTTGCGTAGAGCTGAATCAGGCGAATGACCCATTGCGTTCAATTTCCTCCCCTTGGATGTCGGCAAATCATCGATCAACCGAAACTCAACACCTCATTATACCAGATGGACGCGATACGGAAGACGGTCCGTTCGCCGTAAACCCTGGCCTCGGTGCAAAAAGCGAATGCGGACCTAGCCCAACGCAACCCCATTGGTGAAAACATAGGCTGAATAAAGCGAGGTGGTGCCACAGATGAACAATCGGTTGCGCTTGGCGCCACCAAAGGTAACATTGGCAACAATCTCGGGAATGCGGATCTTGCCGATCAGCGTTCCATCGGGGTCGTAGCAATGCACCCCGTCCGCTGCGCTGGTCCAGATCCGTCCTTCCCGGTCGACACGGAATCCGTCGAACAGACCATTGTCACAGGCGGCAAAAACCTCGCCGCCACTCAGCGACAAATCCTCATTGACGGTAAAACGCCGAATATGGGCAGGTCCGCCGGAAAGATGGGTTGCGCCTGTGTCAGCAATATAGAGCAGGCGTTCATCGGGAGAAAAGGCCAGCCCGTTGGGTTTGACAAAGTCATCCGTCATCTGGGTCAGCTTTCTGCTGATCGGATCGATGCGATAGACATGGCAGCCCGTCAGTTCGGGCTTTGCCCGCTCTCCCTCATAGTCAGTGAGTATGCCGTAGGTCGGATCCGAGAACCAGATGGTTCCATCGGAATGCACGACAACATCATTTGGCGAATTGAGACGGTTGCCATCAAAACGATCGGCGAGAATGGTGATCGAACCGTCATGTTCCGTGCGCGTGACGCGGCGGGTCAGATGTTCGCACGTGACAAGCCGTCCCTGCGGATCAACCGTATTGCCGTTTGAATTGTTCGATGGTGCGCGAAAAACCGATACCGAGCCATCGGTCTCGTCCCATCGCATCATCCGATTGTTGGGAATGTCTGACCAGATGAGGTATCGCCCGGCAGGAAACCATGCCGGCCCCTCGCACCATCGCGCGCCTGTCCAAAGGCGCTCGACATGGATATGCGGCGCAAACAAATCGGAGAAACGACTGTCCAGAACCTCAAATCCGGTTCCCTCCGGTTGCCTGTTCATCGGCATTCTCCTTGCTTGCTGGTCATCGCGCGGCTCCGGTTTTTTCTTTGGTCCTATTGATTAACTGGTATAACATGTTATTGACATGATGTCGATTTGAGGATGCATTCGTCATTCAACAACCTGGGAGGAATAAACTTGAAAAATCTCATAACTGCAACGCTGTTTGCTGCCGCTACTGTAACGTCAGCCTTTATGGCCGTTCCCGCCATTGCGGCGGACAAACCGACCGTCGCCTTGAGCAATGCCTTTTTGGGCAATGCCTGGCGCCGTTCCATGATCACGGCATTTGAGGAAGCTGCGACCAAAGCTGAAGCTGATGGATTGATCGCCTCTTTCCAGGTGTCCAACGCGCCGGGTGAAAACTCGGCAACCGAACAGATTGCCCAGCTCAAGGCGCTTCTGCTCGATCAGCCGGACATCCTGCTTGTCAATCCGGCCTCGCCGACCGCGCTGAATCCAACGCTCCAGCAGGCTTGCAATATGGGTATCGTCGTTGCTGTCTTCGACAGCTCGACCGATCTGGATTGCGTTCATATCGTAACCAACAGCTTTGGCGATTGGGCTCGGCTGTCAACCCAGGCCGTCATCGACGGCATCGGTGGCAAGGGCAATGTCATCATCGCCCGCGGTGTTCAGGGTTCACCTCCCGAGATCGAAATGTACGATGTCCAGACGCAATTGCTGAAGGCAAATCCGGATGTCAAAGTTGTCGGGGAATTCTTTACATTCTGTGACAGCGCCAAAGCCCAGGAAGCTCTGCTTGGAACCATCGCCAGCTTGCCCGAGGTCGATGGCGTAATCGGTTGCGGTGAGGGTCTGGGCGCTGTTCAGGCATTCCAGACAGCAGGACGCAAGATCCCGGTTGTCGCCTTTGCGCCGAGCGGACGTGCTCTCAAGTTCTGGGGCGAAGGCAACGGTGCGCCGGGTTCGGTCGCGGTCATGTCCGACCCGGGCCAGGGTGTTGCGGCGCTCTTCACCGCCATTAATATCCACAACGGTCAGGATGTTCCCCGCATTACGATCTTCCCGCCGGTTGTGGTGAGCGATGAAGAACGTGATCAGTGGATTGCCGCTGTCGGCGATGACGAAATCGCTTCCTGGCAGTGGACCCAGGAACTTGTCGACGCGCAACTGAAAGCAAATGTCGATGGAATGGTCGCTGATGCAGCGCTTCCGCCGGTTCCAGTGAGGTAATGACCTTTGTGTCCGCGCCAGAGATGGCGCGGACCCTTTCTCCAAAATGGTGACATAGCTGTCGTGCTCACAAAGACAATTTCAAAGACAAACACTGCCGCTCGTGAACCTCTCGTCCAGGTCAGACGCGTCGTCAAAACCTACGGGCCGACCAAAGCGCTTTCCGGCGTCACACTTGATGTCCATGCCGGCGAAGTCTTCGGTGTTGTTGGCCACAATGGTGCCGGCAAAAGCACGTTGATGCGCGTCCTGAGCGGCCTTGATGGCGTCGACTCCGGATCCGTGCAAATCGGCGGCGCGACGCGGCCATCCGGCCGGGGATTTCCCGGTGTGCGCATGGCCTACCAGGAAGGGTCTCTGGCGCAGGAGCTCACCGTCTATGAAAACATTTATCTGTCCAGCAAGAATTGGATTGCGGATCGAAGATGGCACGGTGCCGCTTCCCGGCGCGCAGCGGCGCGACTGGATGAAATTTTCCCCGATCACGCGATCAAGCCGGCTGATTATGTGGATGATCTTACGCTTGCTGATCGCCAGATGGTCGAAATTTCACGTGCGACAATTGCCGATGACTTGAGCGTGCTCATTCTTGATGAGCCAACCGAATCCCTCAGTGGCAGCGCTGTCGACCATTTGTACGACTATGTTCGCAAACTGCGCTCAAGCAATCATGCCATTATTCTCGTTTCCCACCGGTTGAAAGAAATCCTATCCGTTTGTGACCGTGTTGCCGTGATGAAGGATGGGGCCGTTGTTTCCACCCACGCGGCAGCCAGTGTGACCGAACAGGACCTGTTCCTGGCCATGGGCGGCGAGGTGGTTATCGAAAAGCCCGTTCAGGGAACCAGCCAAGCCGCCACAGACAGCGCCCGGCCGATCTCGATAAAGGTACCGATGGCGACCGTGGATGGCGCGGCAACGCAGATCGTTGCGCACAAGGGTGAAGTGATCGGGCTGGCCGGCATCGCCGGTCAGGGTCAGGAGAAGGTTCTTGACCGTCTGTGGCGTCGCAATGGTGATGTCCAGGTCAGCGCCGCGCTGGCCTATGTGCCCGGTGACCGGCAACGTTCCGGGATACTCCCCATCTGGGACGTTGCCAGAAATCTGACAATTACGGCCCTGCCCAGCCTGGGCAAGAATGGTATCCGGCAAGTGGACAAGGAAAATGCACTCGTTGCAAAATGGGTTGACCAGCTGAAAATTCGCGGAGGCTCAAGTGCAGCGATCACGGGGCTTTCAGGCGGAAACCAGCAGAAGGTTATTGTGGCACGCGCCTTTGCCTCGGACGCTGACACCATTCTGCTGGATGACCCGTTTCGTGGCGTTGATGTCCATACCAAGGTTGAACTCTACCAATTGATCAAGTCGGAAGCCCGCAAGGGGCGGACGATTGTCTGGTATTCCAGCGAGAATTCCGAGATGCAGCATTGCGACCGTGCCTATGTGCTGCGCGCTGATCGTATCGCCGGCGAACTGCACGGCACGGACATCACCGATGAACGCATTATCTCGCTGTCGTTCGCAGAAGCCAGGGGGTCATAGCGGTGAGCACTGCGATCCTTGAAAAATTCCGTTTCAACCTGCCCAGAGGCTTGGCCCGTCGCGTGTTGCCCGGTTTCCTCACGCTCATCGCAATGGTGATGATCCTGCTGATTTGTGGGGCAATGCAACCGCGAATCTGGTCACAAAACGGTCTGACTCTCATCATGTCACCGATTGTGGCCCTGGCCATCGCCTCAATGGCGCAAATGGTGATGATGAGCATCGGCGACATTGACCTTGGTATCGGATTTTTCGTTGGCATGATCACGACGATCGTTGCCACCTTGCTCAGGGAAACCCCGATTCTGGGCGTGCTGGCGCTGGCTGGCTCGGTGCTGGCTTATGCCCTTCTGGGCGCCCTTGTTCAGCTTCGCTCGGTGCCCTCTCTGATTGCGACGTTAGGCGCTTCATTCGTTTGGCTGGGTATGGGTCTGTTTGTCTTGCCGGTGCCCGGAGGATCGGCGCCCGACTGGCTCTTTGCCTATGCGTTCTGGCAGCCACCACTCTCGATCCCGGCTCCGCTCGTCACCATGGTCGTCGCCACGGCACTGACATGGTTCGTGACCCGCCGCACCGCGCTTGGCGTGCGTTTTCGCAGTCTGGGCAGCAATCCGGTCGCACTGATGCGATCGGGAGGATCACTGGTTGTCACACGCATGCTGGCCTACGGGACAGTGGGTCTTCTGGGGGTGCTCGCAGGGATCACACTGACCGCGGAAATCGGCGGGGGCGATGTCAACGCTGTTCCCGGATACACGCTGACCACAGTGGCTGCGGTGATTCTGGGCGGCGGGATGTTTACCGGCGGCCGGGCGGTGGCCTGGGGAACTCTGGCGGGCGCTGTGACGCTTGGTCTTCTGACTGTGCTGCTCACTTTACTGAGCCTGTCGTCGAACCTGCAGCCGGCGGTTCAAGGTTTCATTGTCATCGGCGTTCTGGCTGGACGACTTGTTGTGGAGCGTATGACACGATGATCAAATTAGGAAATCACGCCATCCCGCCATGGACCTGGTCATTCCTGTCAGCCGTTATTGTGCTGGTCCTGACCTATATGGTTTCGGGTCGTGGCGGCATGCAAACAATCACCCTTGCATTCACGGTCGCTCCCTATCTTGTCCTTGTTGGATTGGGACAAATGCTGGTGATGAGCGCGGGACCGGGCAACATCGACGTCTCTGTCGCCAAAGTATTCTCTCTGGGTGGTCTGGTTGCGATCGCCGTGGGTGACGTCACCGGGTCCTGGGTTCTGGGGTTGGGCGCTGCTGTCGGGGCGGGTCTGGCCATGGCGTCCATCAGCATAATCGCCATACTCTATGTGCGTATTCCACCCATTGTTGCCACGCTGGCCACCAGCCTCATCGCCTCTGCAATATCGCTCACTCTGGCCAAGGGGTTTCAGGGCTCCGCCGACCCGCTCCTGAAAGGTTTTTTAAGTTGGGCTCCTTTCGGCATACCGGCATTCGCCATCGTCGTGCTGATCTTCACCATTCTCGTTTCCATGACCCTGAAGTGGACCACGTGGGGCTCGCAAATGCTGGCTTTCGGTCAGGCGCGGCGCGCAGCGGAATACGCAGGTGTAAGCGCCAAAAAAACCATGGTGATCGTCTATCTGACCTGTGGCGTTCTGGCGGCACTTGCAGGTGCCTTGCGCGCTTCGTTCTCGGCCCCCAACGTCGAGCTGGGTAACGATTATCTGCTCGATTCCATTGCCGTGGTTGTGATTGGCGGCACTTTGATGACCGGCGGTCGCGCCGTACCGGCAGGTGTTTGGGGCGGCGCCCTCTTCTTCATCCTGCTCGACGGGCTTTTGAACCTTATCGGTTGGAGCTTTGCCGGACAAAATGTCCTGAAAGGTTTCCTTGTTCTCGCGGTCCTGTTCCTTGCCGGCGGCGCGCCAATTTTGCGACGGCGCGTCCCGTCATCAGTGACAGACGCCGCGAACGGGGAAGAGAACGCGGAGCCGGAGATCAAAACGCTGACCTGAGCCGTTTCAGGTTTGAAAGAAGTAACCAGGATCTATCAGACGTCGTTTGGACAGGTGTTGAAAACCCAAGGGCCGCCCAAATCAAAGCCGTGCTTCTCGACCCGCAGTGGCAACGGCAAAACATTGAAGCAGGAGTAAACGAAAATGACAAAAATCGCGCTGTTTGGAGCTGGTGGCAAGATGGGCTACCGGCTATCGACCAACTTCCTTGGCTCGCGCTTTTCAGTAAGCCATGTCGAGGTCAGCGAAGCCGGTGTTGATCGCCTCAAAACCGGTCTGGGCATTGTCGCAGTCTCTGCTGATGACGCGCTGGACGGGGCCGATGTGATCATTCTGGCCGTGCCGGATACGCATATTGGCAAGGTGATGGCAAGCATCAACGGCAAGGTTCAATCCGGCACCATGGTGGTGGCGCTTGACGCCGCCGCCCCCTTTGCGGGGCATCTGCCAGAACGGCCTGATCTGACCTATTTCATCACCCATCCCTGCCATCCGCCGATCTTCAACGATGAGACCGATATGGAGGCCAAGAACGACCATTTTGGTGGTTACAAGGCCAAGCAGCACATTGTCAGTGCGCTGATGCAGGGACCTGAGAACGACTATGCAAAGGGCGAGGAAATCGCAAAGCTGATCTGGGCGCCGGTCATGCGTTCGCATCGGGTAACAGTTGAACAGATGGCGCTTCTGGAGCCGGGACTGTCGGAGACCGTTTGTGCATCGCTGCTTGTGGTGATGAAAGAGGCGGTGGATGAGGTTGTTGCGCGCGGCGTCGATCGACAGGCTGCAATGGATTTCCTGCTCGGGCATATGAATGTCCTGGGAGCCGTCATTTTCGAGGAGACACAGGGCGTGTTTTCCGATGCCTGCAACAAGGCCATTGAATTTGGCAAACCGGTCTTGATGCGCGATGACTGGAAACGGGTATTTGAACCGGAAGAGATTGCGGCAAGCATCAAGCGCATCACCTGACAAAGAAAACGCGCTGCCTGTGAATGTTCAGGCAGCGCGTTTCACAACAGGTGCGCAGTAGGTCCTGCCAAGGCATCTTTCAAGTCAGACGCCTATTGTCGCCAATCAGCCGTCTGGATTTTGAACATAAAGCGTCCGCGAGCGCTCCAGATGTTTGATCATGGCTTTTTCCGCAGCATCCGCGTCATGGCGGGCAATGCACTCGATGATCTCTTCATGCTCGGTGAGCGTGATGTTTTCCTTGCCCGTCCAGATCAGCATTTCCGTATGATATTCTTCCAGCCAGCTGAGCATGGCTTCGCTGACAGCAACATAAATGGGGTTTCCGGAAATCCGCGCAATCTGCGTATGCAGCCGCATATCGGCATTGATGAAGGCTTTTGAATCACTCAGCGCCGTCCGTTGCAGCGCAAGCGCTGCGCGCAAATGTTCAACATCCTCATCCGAGGCTTTATGCGCCGCTTCACGCACCATGCCCCGCTCGAAGAAGACGCGGGCGTTTTTCAGATCTTCAAGTGAATCCTTCGACGCGGCCAACATCATTTTGGCTGTGACATCGACCTGATTGATAATCGACCGGGCTGACAATTGCAGCACCCGGGCGCGCTCCCCGTGAGAAATTGCAACAAGACCCATATTCGACAAGGATTGCATGGCTTCACGAATAGCCGGACGGCCGACCTGAAAGCGTGCCATCAATTCGCGTTCCGAGGGCATTTCGTCCCCGGGCCGAAGCTCGCCACCGGTAATCAGACGCTTCAATCTTTCCAGGACCGCGTCTGAAAGCTTGCGCCGAATGATTGGCTCTGAATGGCTCATTACAAAGATTTACTCCGTTGGTGACATTGAATATTCAGCACAATCCGTGCCTGTGGAGAGACATATGGCGTATCAGCCAATGGCAATCAAGAACTGCATCACGTTGGAATAATCATTATACCACTTAATGGACGAGAGGAAAGAGAATTCATGCTGTCATGCATGATCGCAGCCGTCTTGTGTGATCCTGCCCATTTGTTATGGAGTCAAGCGCAGAGATCTGACCGGATCAGGTTGGTGCATCGCGATAAGGGAGACGTGTCGTTCTATTGGCCGGGATCGATCAGCAGCTGCCGAACCATTCTCTTGAGCATTTCCAGCTCTTTTTCCCAGGTGGCGTTCCTGCCGATGGATACCGTGCGCAGGGCGAGTCCGCGCAGGCTTGAGAGCACCACGTGACGCAGCGCCACAATCTCCCGTTCGCTCAGTTCGGAGTCTTCCAGTGCTTCGGCCCATTGTTTGTCCAGGTCCGTTTCGACATCGCGGACCATGCGCTGGATATCGGGAAACAATTTCGCATTGCCGCGTTCGGCCATCCAGATCTGGATGACCGCAAGAAATTGCGGGTTGCTGAAGATCTCCCAATCCCTGTCAATCGCGGCATCAAGTCGGCGTAGCAAAGGCAGGTCATTCTCGATCGGATTGCTGACGGTCAGCGACTGGCCGAGGTCGGAGACCACCGCTGCCAGCAGACTGTCGCGTGAGCCGAAATGATGCTGAACGGCGCCACGGGAGACTTTCGCATTTGCGGCAATGAGCTCGACAGTCAAATGCTGGTAGCCGACCTTGGTCAGGGAATCGACGGTGGCATCCAGCAGTTTGCGGATGGTGGTGGCGCTGCGCTCCGATTGCTGACGGCGTGATTTCGTCCGTGTCTTTTCTTTCTTTGGACCTGCAGGGACGGCGTCAGCGCTTTCATGCGCATTGTCCGCTTGGCCGGCTGATTCGTTTGTTCGAGAAACTGACATGGTATGTTTTCTTGCGTCTTTGGATTTCAATATTCAGGAACAGGTTTCACACCAGATATGGCAGGCCTGAAAGGAGCGATCTGTTCCCAGTCGATGAGGCTCAAACCCCACTGTGTCAAGCGGGATGTGATTCCTCCGTGTCCTTGCCCGGTAAGCTGCTGCGCCGGGCCATGCGGTCGATTCCATCGTCAATGCGACGTCAAATTGTCGGTTCCGGGGCCGGTTCATCTGGCAAACATGCCGCCCTTCGCTTGCCTGATCCGGCGTGCCCATCGCGTCGTTGACAATAGGGCATGATTCTTTCTGATACACAATCCGTCCGTGGCTTGTTGCGTCCATCCGGGATGCGTGTTAGTGAAATTACAAACATGCACGAATGTATGTAACATGAGAGTTGCGGAATTGCGACACAACTTTGGTGGAAGATCTGACAACGTCCAATCGCTATTGCCGGGCGTCAGGCTCGTGTATGGAGCGTGCTTCGCGCATTTCAGCAACGAACCCAATGGAGAGCAACGCGCTTTGACATTGAAGGGAGAAAAGACATGGCCACTCGGCGCACCAGCCTTGTAACCGGATCAGATCAGGGGATCGGTCTGGCGATTGCACGCAGGCTTGCCAAACAGGGAAGCAATCTGGTTCTGACGGGGTTTGGTGTCCCGGCAGATGAGGCGGCTATCTGCAAACAGGTGGAGGCGGACTTCGGCGTTGATGTGATTTTTCATGCCGCCGATCTCAGCAAGACCGACCAGATCGGGGGGCTGGTGGCGGCCGCGCTTGATCGGTTTGGCGGGGTCGACATTCTGGTCAACAATGCCGCTGCGCCACGCAGGCCCGTCAGCGTCGCCCAGATGGATATCGAGGAATGGGATCTGGCGGTGGCGATCAATCTCAATGCGCCGTTCCATCTGGTGCAGGCGTTTCTGCCGCTGATGCTGGAGCGCCGCTGGGGGCGGATTGTCAACATAGCGTCGGTCTTCGGGCTGGTAGGCACCGCGAACCGCGCCGGTTATGTCACCACAAAGCACGGGATGGTTGGCTTTACCCATGCGGTTGCCGCCGAGACGATGCACAGTGGCGTAACCTGCAATGCGGTCTGTCCCGGTCTGACCATGACCCCACGCCAGGAACGCGAAATCGCCCTGATCGCCAGGACCGAAGATGTCAGTCTGGCGGACGCGGAGCAAATTCTCGCCCGTCGGCTGGTGGCGGAAAAATTCCTCTCAGCAGACAGTATGGCCGCTGCGGTCGGCTATTTCTGCTCCGAAGAAGCCGGGGATACGACCGGTGTGGCCCTGCCGGTTGATGGCGGGCAGTCGGCTGTGCGCTAGGGTCGTCGTTCAGCCCATTCCGCAATTTGAAAACTTCGCTTAATCCACGTTGCCTGCAGCGCGCAGCTGTGTTAGGAAAATGCAACAAACATGTATGAATGTATGTAAGTGATAATTGAGCGGATGCGCTGCGCAGTTTCGGGCCTGTAAGATTCGGGCCTGTAAGAATGGTGCCATTTTCTGCAAGCCTCGGGGCAATGACTGCCTGATCGGTTTCATACAGAAGGGAAAGACATGAATTTCGAAACGCTCAAGGTCGATATCGACAAACACGTCGCGCGGATCACTCTGAACCGGCCGGACAAGAAAAATGCGATGAACCCGACGCTGCATGTCGAAATGACAGAGCTGCTGGAGGCCCTTCGCGACGAGGATGACGTCAAGGTACTGGTGATCACTGGGGCTGGAAATTCCTTTTGCGCCGGAATGGATCTCAAGGAGTTCTTTCATGAGCTCAAGGTTGATAATCCCAAGGAATTTCGCCGGGTCTTCCGCATGGCGGGTGAATGGCGAGGCCGCACGCTGCGTCAATATCCCAAGCCGACGATCGCCATGGTCAACGGCTTTTGCTTCGGTGGTGCGTTTTCCATTGTTGAAGGCTGTGATCTTGCCCTGGCGGCAGAGGAGGCGACCTTTGGTCTTTCCGAGGTCAATTTCCGTGGTTTTCCAGGCGGCCCGGTTTCCAAATCCCTGGCCAATATCATGCATCCGCGCGATTCCCTCTACTACGCGTTGACGGGCCGGACCTTTGATGGCCGCAAGGCTGCGGAAATCAAATTTGTCAATCAGGCCGTTCCGCTGGCCGAGCTTGAGCGTGAGACCATGGCGCTTGCCCATGAAATTGCCGCCAAGGACTCTGCTGCCTTGCGGGCCTGCAAGGACGGTTACCGGTTTGCACTGGAAATGACCTGGGACGCGTCCATCAGCTACACGGCGGCCAAGGAAGACGAGGTCTATATGGCCCAGAGTGGCGGCTGGATCGAAAGCGGTATCGGCGACTTCGTCAAGGGCAAGTACAAGCCCGGCCTGCAGGGCAACGAAAAAGTGGAGGCAGACTCGTGAATTTTGGTCTGAGCGAACGACAGCTCGATCTTCAAACGAGGATGCGCGCCTATGTGAGCGGCTTCGATCCATCGGAGATCAGGCGTTGCGACATCGCCAGCGAGTTCCCCTTCGCCTTCTATCGCGGGCTGGGCGAGAATGGCTGGACCGGGATCATGGTTCCGCAGGAATATGGTGGCCGGGGCTGGGGTGCGGTCGAGATGACCATCGCCGCGGAAGAATGCGCCGCGGCCGGCGTTTCGACGCTTGCCCTGGCATTGCACGGGCAGCGAACCTTGCTGGCGCTCGGCACTGAGGAACAGAAGGCAAGATATCTGCCGGGTCTGGTCAGCGGTGAACGACTCTCGGCAATCGTTGTCTCCGAGCCCACTGTTGGCTCAAGCCTGAAAGACATGCGAACGACGGCGCGCCGCGATGGCGATGACTATATCGTCAACGGCCACAAGACCCATATCACACTGGCCGCCGAAGCCGACCTTCTCGTGACTTTCGTGATGACTGAAAAGGGGCTGACAACGCTTCTTATCGATGGCGATTCACCGGGCATTACCTGCCGGAAAATGGATTCGGTCGGCTGGCGGCTGGAGCCCCATTACGATGTTGAATTCGACAATGTACGTGTCCCCGCTGCAAACCTGCTGGGTGAGGAGGGCAGGGGTATCAAGACCTTTTTCGCCAGCTTCAACATCACACGGCTTTGCAATGCGTCACATCTCCTGGGGATCGCCCGCGAAGCCCTGTCACGTTCTGTCGACTATGCCATCCAGCGCGATGTGGGCGGTACCAAGGTCGCCGAATTTCAGGGAATTCAATGGATCATCGCCGATCTGTCGGCGAAATACGAGGCCGCGAGCCTGATGCGCTTCAAGGCTGCCTGGATGGAAGATCAGGATCTTCCCCACGAGAAGGAGACCGCCATGACGAAGGTTCTTGCGGTCGAGATCTGCGATGCCGCCACCAATGAGGCTTTCTCGATTGTCGGCAGCTACGCCAGCTATCGTGATCAGCCATTCGAGCGGTTCTTGCGGGATGCAAAAATCGGACACGTCACAGGTGGCTCATCCGAAATCATGAAGAACAATATCGCCAGGGCAGTGCTGGGCGAGCATGGCTTCAAGTTTCCTCACAAGGCCGGCAGACCCGCGCCAGGCAAAGGAGCGCAATAGGGATGCTCAATACACTTGGATCATTCATTGCCTATAACGCCGAGAATTTTCCGGACAAGGCCGCCTATATCCATCCCAAAGGCACGCTGACATTCGCCCAGTTCAATGCGCGCGTGAACCAGTTGATCAACGCCTTGACAGCCCTTGGGATGAAAAAGGGTGATCGGTTGGGAATTCTGTCCACCAACCAGCTTGAGATGGTCGAGGCCTATGGTGCCGCAGAAAAGGGTGGCTTCATCGCAGTGCCGCTGAATTTCCGCCATCAGGCCTCGGATGTGGAATATGTGGCGGACAATGCCGAGTTGTTCGCGCTGATCGTTCAGGACGAATACAGCCATCTGGTGGAAGGTGTCACGGTGGCCAATCGGTTCTCTTTCCCCGGAACCGGGCAGGAGACCTGCAGCTATGAGCGTCTTCTGGCCTCGTCAAGCGCGCAGGAACCGGAAGTCCTCTCCGAGCCGGACGATATGGTCTACATGATGTACACGGGCGGAACCACCGGCCGTCCCAAGGGTGTTCTGCTTGACCACCGTGGTCAGATCGAGAATGCCAAATCGACCATGGCGGATGCCGCATTCGGATCAAATGATCGACTGCTGACGGTCATGCCACTGTTTCACATCGGCGGAAAAAACTTCACAACTGTGCATTTTCATCGCGCCTGCACCAATGTTCTGGTGCCCTCTTTCAATGCGGCTGGCATTCTCACGCAATTGAGCGAAGAGAACATCACCTGCGTTCTGCTGGCGCCCACGATGATCAAGATGCTGGTCGATGAACTGGATGGCCGCCCCTTTGCAGCGGGCTGCCTGAAGAATGTCTATTATTCATCCGCGCCCATGCCGGTTTCCTTGCTGCGCCAGGCCATCAAGGCATTCGGTCCGGTGTTCATGCAATTCTACGGCCTGACGGAATCCGGCCCGAGCGGCGCATGCCTGCGCAAGGAAGATCACCAGCCGGACGGAACGCAGCGCGAGCAGCGACGGCTGATGTCTGCCGGGCGGGCCATGGCCTACAACGAAGTGCGTGCGGTTGACGATGCCGGTCGCGCCTTGCCACGCGGTGACGTCGGCGAGATCTGCATCAGGGCAGAACAGGTCATGCGCGGCTACTGGCGCAATGAGGACGCAACAAAAGAAACAATGATTGATGGCTGGATCCATTCCGGCGATCTCGGTTACGTCGACGAAGACGGTTACATCTTTGTGGTTGGTCGCAAGAAGGACGTCATCATCAGCGGCGGCGAGAACATCTATCCACGCGAAATCGAGGAATTGCTCGGTCACCATCCCGCCATCAAGGAAGTGGCCGTTATCGGCGTGCCTGACGAAAAATGGGGGGAGTCCGTTGCAGCCGTGGTTGTGGTCAATGATGGCCATGACCTGGGTGCTGATGATGTCATTGAGCATTGTCGACAGAATCTGGCGAGTTTCAAAAAACCGCGCCAGGTACATTTCCGCGAAGCGTTGCCAAGGAGCTCATACCAAACGCCATTATTATTGACCGATATGTGCCCATTCGC
>TARA_R110002126_G_scaffold75749_3_pt1 | contig 37013 bp, 30 predicted proteins | sample TARA_R110002126 | Tara Oceans TARA_R110002126 (sample SAMEA4397536) | marine metagenome | biome: Polar Biome; feature: [DCM] deep chlorophyll maximum layer (ENVO:01000326); material: water (ENVO:00002006), including particulate matter (ENVO:01000060) such as... | depth 30 m | reverse complement strand
GAACGTCTCAGCGAGGTACGGAACAGTGCCAGGCACCGTATGGGCTAGGGAAACGTCACCTGGATCGTGTTCGAGAAGTTCGCGGAGTCGCCGGGGGTCACCAGGAGGTCGCGGTACCAGACCTGGAAGAACCACGTGTCCCCCGGGGCGATGACCTGGCCCGCGGGGCTGTAGGGGAGCTGGCTCGGAACGTCGAACCCGGCGCCGCCCGTGGACGTGGCGTTGCCCGTGATGCTCTGCATGACCCCGGCGACGTCGAACTGCGCGAGCGAGTTCAACACCGGCAGACCCTGGTTCGCCGCGGCGCTGGGGTTGTAGCGACCTTGCGGCGTTCCGAGGCACAGGACGCCGTTGAACACCGGCAGGTTCAGGCTGCCGTCGTTCGAGACCAGCAGGAACGCGAACTCACCGGGCGGGCCGTCGACCGCATCGATGTGCAGGTCACTGCCGAGTCCGCTGCCGAAGGAGCTGCCGTCGAGTTTGACGTAGTTGCCCAGGTAGTGGTTCGACGCCGGGTCACAGCCGACGTTGATGCCGGACGCCGTCCCCCAGGTCCACTGGCGCACCTCGTGCACCTGCGTGACGCCGCCGGTCGCCGCGGTGAAGCCGACGTAGGCTTCGCCGTTCACCAGACCCAGGCCGTCGGCAGGCAGGGCGCTCAGATACGTGCCGCCCGTCTCCAGGTCGTACGGAATCGTCAAGAGCGGATTGACCATGTCGTCGAAGTAGATCGTCAACGTGCCCGGTACGTAGCGGACTCGCACCGTGTGCGTGCTCCCGTCGTTGATATCCACGCTGGGGATCGCGCGGCCGAGGGACAGCTCCTCCTTGGCCTCGCAGTCGCCGGAGCCGCCCGTGTGGACCGAGATGTGGTTGTCGTCCAGGTCGTCGAACTGGTCCGGACCCGTGGCCGCCTGGTTCGCCCAGCAGTCGAACTCGATCGCGAGCGCATGGTCCAACGAGTTCGCCGGCTGGTCCGCGAACCCGGAGTAGCCGAGGGGTCCGCCCGCATCACCGATCGCCGCGACCCCCGCCGGATCGTCGTGGATGACGAACGCCATGCCGTCGGCACCGGTGGTCGACAAGGTGATCGCGAACGTCGTGTCGAAGCCGTTCGTGACGTTGACCTTCTGGTCGTAGAACATCGAGCCCTTCGTCTGGCCGGTGGCCGGGGTCAGGATCGCGGAGGCGCCGACGATCGCGGCGGCGTCGTTGAACGCCAGCCCGGTGGCCCCCGTGAAGCCCGGGTAGTCGAAGCTCTGGGAACTGGCCGTGCCGCACAGGGCTGCGCCCAGGAACGTGGTCGCGATGGAGAGGGGGAGTCGCATGGGATTCGAATGGAGGTGGATCAGAGGGCAGTTGCATCGCCCGGAGCCGTCAAACAGGTCCCCATCCTCGCATTCCGGCACGATTCCTGCATCGCATCACGCAATCCTGACTCGATGTCGGGCGCGGGCGATACCGCGCGTTGAACATGGGGCCGCCCTCGCTACGGTACGCACATGCCCCTGCCCTCCCCGTTCCCCGTCTTCGATGCCCACGTCGACTCGCTCCAGCGCGAACTGGATCTCGGCCACGATCTGGGAACCAGGACGGGTGGTCACCTGGACCTCGTGCGTGGTCGTGAGGGAGGTCTCGGCGCGGTCGTGCTGGTGTCGTGGTGCGATCCGAAGTTCATCGCTCCGGAACAGGGTGGTGCGTATTCGCGCACTGTGCGGTTGCTCGAGCGGTTCCATCGCTTGATCGAGCGGCATCCCGACCAGATCTCGTTCGTCGGCAATGCGCACGACTTCGAGCGCGCGCGCTCAGCGGGTCGCATCGCCGGCATCCCCGGCATCGAAGGCGGACACTCGATCGAGGGCAGCCTCGAGAAACTGGACTGGTTCTTCGAGCGCGGCATTCGCGTCATGACCCTCGTCTGGAACAACCACCTCGACTGGATCCGCTCGTGCCAGGACGGCGCCGGTGCCGACGTGCCCGCGGGCCTGTCCGACTTCGGTCGCGACGTGGTGCGCACGATGAATCGGCTCGGCATGGTCGTCGACGTGTCCCATGCAGGCGTGCAGTCGTTCCACGACGTGCTCGAGACCAGCAGCCAGCCCGTCATCGCCAGCCATTCGGGCTGCTACACGCTGAACGACCATCCGCGCAACTTGAGCGACGATCAGCTGCGCGAATTGCGGGACGCGAACGGTGTCGTGGGCATGGTGTTCTGCACGCCGTTCCTGGATGCGGAAGCGCGCGCCGAAGAGAGCCGCCTGCGCGCCACCGCCGAATACCGTTCGATCGAAGGCCCGACCGAGGCCGATACGTTCTTCGCGCAGGGCGAGTTCCTGATGCAGCACGCCAAGCCGCTCCACGCGGACCGCTTGCTCGACCACCTGTGCCACGCCGCCGAGGTCGCGGGCGTCGAGCACGTCGGCATAGGCTCCGACTTCGACGGCATCGAGCGCCGCCCGGTCGGGCTCGAGGATGCCAGTTGCTACGGCACGATCGCCGCCGGCATGCGCGCCCGCGGATTCCAAGAACACGAGGTTCGCGCCGTCATGGGCGGGAACATGGAGCGCGTCTTCCGCCAGGTCACCGGACCCGGCACGCGCGCGCACGACGCGACCCTCACCCCCCTGCATCTCGAGACCGTTCGATGACCTCCGCCAAGACCTCTTGCTGCCGTCCGGATCGCGCGACGCTGCTCGCTCTCGTCGTCTGCCTCGTGTTCGGCTTCTTCATGGCGCGCGGCGTCTCGATGGGGAAGTCGATGGGCTACGACGAGGCCATGCACGTGCAGTGGCCCGCCGCGCGTATCGGTCTGGCGTTCGCGGACAGCGATCCGATGGGCGGCATGGCGGCCATCCACGACTGCAGCCAGTACCCGCCCGTCTATCCGATCGTGCTGGCCGGCGTGCAGGGCCTCTTCGGCATCACCGAGTTCGTCGCGCGCTCGTTCGGGCGCTGGTTCTGGGCGTTCGGCTGCTTCGGGTTGTTCCTGTTGACGCGTGAGGTGTTGCGCGGACGACGGGAGGAGGGCGATGAGAGTTGCGGTCTCGCACCCTGGCTCGCCTTGGGTCTCGCGATGTTGAGCCCGATGGCCATCGCCTTCTCCGGCATGTTGTTCCTGGAGATTCCGTGGCTCGTCGTGGCGATCTTCACCGTGCTCGTCTGGCTGCGTCGCCGCCGTTTGGGCGGTTGGTACCGTGACCTGTTCGCCGGCGCGATGATCGCGATCGCGTTCTTCACCAAGTTCAACTACGGCGTGTTGTTGGGCTTCGCGCTGTTCGTGGATCTCGTCATCGAGACCATCTCCGGCATCGACGACAAGAATCCGCGCGCGCGCATCTGGCCCGCACTGCGCGTAGGTTTGCCGATCACGATCGCGATGCTGTGGTGGTTCGGAATTCCGATCCCCCAAGGGTCCGCCGTCGCCGCCGAGCATCGCTTTGCTTTCAAGGAATTCCTGTTCGGCAACCAGGAGATGGCACGCATGCCGGTCAACGTTCGCGTCCTGCTCTCGGCGTGTTCTCTGGTGCGGTCGCCCCTCATCCTGATCTTGGCGCTCGTCGGACTCGGCGCTTCCTTGCGCGACTGGCGCTCTCCGGCGATCCGTACGTTGTGGATCGTGTTCCTTTCGATCACGATCCCGATCGCGACGCACAACTTCCATCTCGACCGGTTCCAGCTGCCGCCGTCGGGTTTCCTGTGGGTTCTGGCGGCCATCGGTTGGGCGGGTCTCCTGCCCAAGGATGCCGCGCCGCGCATGGGCATCGGTGGCGGACTGCTCCTGTTCGTGGCCGCGGCGTGCACGTTCCCGGCGGAGGCCAGTTGGCGCACGTTGTCGATGCTGGGCCTGGCCCAGGAGGACCCCGCGATCGCCGACGTCCAACGCGAGACGTTGCGCCGCATGTCCGGCATCACGCCCGGTCGCTTCCTCGACACGAACGGCATGGTGCGCTCCGAGCACGACGCCCTCGTTGCCGAGATCGAGAACAGCGTCTACGACATCGATCGCATCGGTTGGATCGGGATGAACACCAGCTTCTGCCCGGCGGTGCCACTGCTCGCCCTACATGCGAAGGGGCACCCGGTCGCGCGTCAGTTGCGGTCCTCCGAGCTCGATCGCTCGTTCGTCACGCTCGCCTACGTGCCGCCGCCCGCCGAGGACTGGACCGACGAGAAGCTGGCCGCGTGGGCCGCGCAATTCACCGTGATCTTCGGCACGTATCCGGTCGACCTGAATCGCCAGGACGATCGCATGTGGCTGCACGACATGCGCGAACGGTTGGTGCACATGGACTGGAGCATCGCCGAGCCGATCGAGTTCCAGCACATCAAGGGTCCGGGGGACGAGTACAAGGCTGCGTTCCTGGTGATGCGGAAGTTCAAGTAGCGGTCGGGCGCGCAATTTTCGGGAGTTGGTGCGCGACCCGGAGGATCGAGGTCGGTCCTCGTCCGTGCCTGCATCGAGCGGGACCCGCGCGAACGCCCTTCCGATCCGGCCGGGATGCGGGTGCGTCCAGTCTTCGTGGTCACGACTACACCTCGTGATGCGGACGCCAACGAACTCACCGTTTCCGCCCAACAGCATCGGACTCACCATGCAAATCGACTTCCGCACGATCACCGAACCCGACAATTTCGTCACGGTCCCCGAGGGCCTCTACCTGTGCCGCATCGCCGAGGTCCGGCCGGGGGTTGCGCGCGACGGCAGCGAGCGTTGGAGCTTGCGCCTCGTCGTCGACGAGGGCGACCACGCGGGGCACACGGCGGCCTGGGACTCGCTCACGTGGAGCGAGAAGGGCGTCTACCGCGTGAAACGCGCGCTCGAGGCGTTCGGCTTCGACGTGTCGGGGGAAGCCTGCGTCGAACCCGGCGACCTCGAGGGGATCCAGGTGCGCGCGCGACTCGTCCACACGACCTGGGAGGACCCCGAGACCGGCCGCCGCCAGGAGCGCATGACCGTGCCGTTCCTCGGGTACGAGTCCGCCGAGGGGCACGCGTCGAACGGCGAATCCGCGTCCTCATCGAACGGGGCCGAACGGGGCACCATGGCGGTCTCGGACGACAGCCCGTTCTAGTCGCTCGGGCCGCGTTGGCCACCCGGCCAACCCGGAGCCCACCCAATCACTCACGGACGCCCAACCGGAGGCGGCAACGGACGCTGAACCGGACGGCGAATCGGACTCTGCGAACGTTCAAGGCCCGCGGGGGCCAGGCGCAGGGTCGAGCGGCCACTCATCGTGCGGCGCTTGGGCGGGCACTCCTTGGTGCCGGTTTGACACGCGGGCGGCGGACCGCGAGGCTTGGGACATGGACGCCGAACTGCAAGCCCTGGTCGATGCCGCGCGCGCGGTGCGTGAGCGAGCGCATGCTCCGTACTCGAAGTTCCGCGTGGGCGCGGCGCTCGTCACGGCCAGCGGCGAGGTGTTCACCGGCGCGAACGTCGAGAACGCGAGCCTCGGCCTGACCCTGTGCGCGGAACGCACGGCGATGTCCGCGGCCGTTTCGGCCGGTCACCGCGCGTTCACTCGCATCGTGATCGTGACCCAGCGGGACGAGGCCATCCAGCCCTGCGGCGCGTGCCGGCAGTTCCTGGCCGAGTTCGCCAGCGACCTCGAAGTCGTGGCGGTGGGGGAGTCGGGCGTGGTCGACACGCGGACGCTCCAGCAGCTCCTGCCCGGCCAATTCGCGCTCGAGGACTGATTCGGGCCGGCTGCGGATCCGAGTCCCGTCGGTTTCGAGCCCCGGGCGCGAGTTGCTTGCACGTCCGCGACCCGCCAAGAATTATCATCGTCGCCCATGGCCACAGCCAAGCAGATACGGGAACGCGTGGAAGCCCTGCGCGCGGAGCTCCTGGAGTACGACCGCGCCTACTACGTGCGCGGCGAACCGCTCGTGTCGGACAGGGACTACGACGCTCGGTTCCGCGAGCTGCAGCAGCTCGAGGCCGCCGATCCGACGCTGATCACGCCCGACAGCCCGACCCAACGCGTCGGCGCGCCGCTCGAAGAGGGGGAAACGTTCGCGAAGGTCGCGCACGCGGTTCCGATGCTCTCGATCTCGAGCCTGTTCGACGAGAGCGAAGTGCGCGACTTCGACGAGAAGGTGCGCCGCTTCCTGGGCCTCGAAGCCGACGAGCCGCTCGCGTGGTCGGCCGAGCCGAAGTTCGACGGTGTCAGCGCGGCGCTCGTCTACGAGAACGGGAACTTGATCCAGGGCCTCACCCGCGGCGACGGCGCCGTCGGCGAGGACATCCAGCGCAACCTGCGCACGATCGACAACCTTCCCTTGCGACTCAGCGCGAAGGACCGCCCGATCCCCGAGCTCGTCGAAGTGCGGGGCGAGGTCCTGATCAACCGCAAGGCGTTCGTCGCGTTCAACGCGGAACGCGAGGCGCGCGGCGAACCGATCCTGGCCAATCCGCGCAACGCCACTTCGGGAGCGCTGCGGCGCAACGACCCTGCCGAGGTCGATCGCTATCCGCTCGAGTTCCATACCTACGCGGCCCCGCGCGTGGTCGGTGCGACGTTCGCGACCCAAGCGGAACAGTGGCAGGCGCTGCGGGATTGGGGACTTCCGGACTCCGGCTACAGCCGCTGCGTCACCGGGATCCAGGCGTGCCTCGACTACCACGACGACCTCGAGGCGCGACGCGACGACGTGCCGTTCGACATGGACGGCGTCGTGTGCAAGCTCGATCGGCTGGACCTGCGCGACCGACTGGGATCCAGTTCGCGCGTCACGCGTTGGCAGTTCGCCCACAAGTTCGCTGCGGTCGAGGCCGTTTCGACCCTGCGCGCGATCGAGATCCAGGTCGGCACGAACGGCCGCTTGACCCCGCGCGCTCATGTCGATGCCGTTGAGGTGATGGGCGTCATCGTGCGCCACACGACGCTCCACAACGCCGACCATGTCGCCAACCTCGGGCTGTCGATCGGCGATCGCGTCACGCTCAAGCGCGCCGGCGATGTCATCCCCCAGATCACGGGCGTGTCCGCTCCGGCCACGGGGCCCGCGCCGCAGGGCTGGGACGACGCCATTCCAGAGTCGCTGCTCGATGCGAACGGCGCGCTCCGTCCGGGTGTGGCTGCGCGGTGGGCCGAGGTGCTCGAGATGCCCGCGCAATGCCCCGCGTGCGGCACCGAGATCGCGGTCGAAGGCAAGTACCGCCAATGCCCGAACGTGCATGGCTGCCGGCCCCAGGTCATCGGCCGTGCGATCCATCTGGCGGGCCGCAAGGGCTTCGAGATCGACTCGATCGGCGAGAAGATGATCGAGCAGTTGTTCGACGCCGGTTTGATGCGCGACGCGGCCGACCTCTTTCACCTGGAGCCCGAGTCGCTGGTCGATCTGGACCGTTGGGGTGAGAAGACCGTCGCGAACCTGATGGCGCAGATCGAGGAGCGTCGGCACGTCCCGTTCGCGCGCTTCCTGGCGAGCTTGTCGGTGCCCGGACTCGGCGAAGCGACCGGTCGATTGCTGGCGCGCAGTTTCGCCGACCTCGACGCCCTGTTGGCCGCCGACGAGGACACGCTGCAACACGTGGACGGCATCGGCCCCAAGGACGCGGCGAAGATCCTCACCTGGTTCGCCGACGCGAAGAACCGCGCCTTCCTCCAGCGCCTGTTCGCAGGTCACGTCCAGATCGTCCTTCCGCAAGCCAACGCGGCCGGCGGCGTGTTCGAGGACAAGCGCGTCGTGTTCACCGGAACGCTCGAGAGCACCACGCGCGCCGAGGCCAAGAAGCTCGTGGAAGACGCGGGCGGACGCGTCGTCTCTTCGATCAGCGCGAAGACGGATTTTCTGGTTCAAGGCGGAAAACCGGGCAGCAAGGCCAAGAAGGCCGAAGGACTAGGCGTTCAAGTTCTCCTCGAGGAGGACTTTCGAAGCCAACTGGGGTTGGACAGCTAGAACTGCATGCCACCTGTCCCATCCTGGATGCGATCCCGGCTGGGGCCCTCCCCAGGAGAGTCGGACCGCGCGCATGCACGATCCGATGCAGCGCAGCGGGTCGTCCTATGGGCCACTCACCGGCCCAAACCCGAGAATCGAGCGTACCCCAACTCCAGCGATCGCCCCGAGGACGTCGATTCACCCTCCACCCGGCCCGGTCCGATCCGTAGATTGAGCCGCCAGCAGCCATGACCGATTCGAAACCGAACGACGAGGGCCCCGCGCTCGAGCTCCCCGAGGAGTTCAAGAAGAACGACGAGATCTCCGCTCTCGTCGATCAGGCGCAGTCCGGCGATGCCGACTCCCTGAACCAGCTCTTCACGCGCTACCACCAGACGATGGTGGAGATCGCACGGCGCAAGCTGGGTGCGCGCCTGCGCTTGAAGGAAGATCCGGACGACCTCGCGCAGACGACGTTCCGCGAGGCGACCCGCGACTTCTCCTCGTACAAGTACCAGGGCGAGGGATCGCTCCTGCGCTGGTTGATCCAGATCCTGCAGAACAAGATCCGCGACAAGGCCGAGTTCTACTCCGCCGGCAAGCGCGACCTGTCCAAGGAGCGCGCGATGGACGCGCCGATCGAGGGCAGCGAGAACCAGGCCAGCCGCGACTTCCCGACCGAAGACCTGTCCGTGACCCAGGTCGTGTCGCGCCGCGAGAGCTTCGACCTGTTGCGCAACAGCCTCGAGGACCTGTCCGAGGAACACCGCCAGGCGATCACCTTGGTCTTCTTCCAGGGGTTGACCCTGCGCGAAGCCGGCGAGCAGATGGGCGGCAAGAGCGAGGACGCCGTGCGCATGATGTTGCGCCGGGCCGAGGGCAAGCTGGGCGAGCACCTGCGAGGCAAGCTCGGCCGCGACCAGGACAGCTGACCGCTATGCCCCGCGGGTCCGTATGCCAGCCGCATGCACGACGGACCCCGACGGGATGTTCGGGCCCCATCATCCGGGTGCATGGGGTCGCTGGCGAACCGGGAGTAGCGCGTCCGTCACCTTCCTCCCGGTAACGGCCGGCCCGCTCCACGGGCCACCCGTTACCGGGAGGAAGGTGACGGACGCGCTACTCCCGGTTCGCCCATGCCACTCTGTCCTGGACGGGACATGCATGAATTCACGGGCCCTGGCTGGCGGAGGGCCATCTCTGGGCGCTCGTCTCGAGGGTTCGCGGGAATCGCCGTGGAGTCGGCGATTCGGGCCGGTTCCAGGGGGGGAATTGGGCTCTCTGCTTGACCCCGCATCCGTCCTGCTCTACAACCGCCGCCCGCACCGCGAATCCGGTGCGACATGGGCCATTAACTCAATTGGTAGAGTGCCATGTTCACAGCGTGGAAGTTACTGGTTCGAGTCCAGTATGGCCCACCACACGCTCCCTCGAGTCGAGCCCATGGATGAGCATCCGAGTTGCTCAGCGCTCCTCGACCCGCCCTCCAGAATCCTCCGGAGGGCCGGATCGGAAGCCCCGACCCGAGCGTCGAACGGGCTAAACTGGTCGCCCACCTGCGCGATCACGCGGTGCACCATGGCCGCCGACCAACAACAGTGGATCGAGGAACTCGCACGCCTGCGCAATGCCGGGACGCCGTGTGCGTTGGTCACGGTGACCGCGACGCGCGGCAGCGCACCTCGCGAAGCCGGCGCACGGCTCATCGTGTGTGACGGCAAATTGCACTGGGGCACGATCGGCGGCGGCAACCTCGAGATGCTCAGCATCGAACACGCGATCGCCATGATCGCCACGGGCGAAGCCTCCAGCCAGAGCGTCGTCTACCCGTTGTCCGAGAAGGCCGGCCAGTGCTGCGGCGGCGAGGTCACGCTGTTCTACGAGGCCTGGCCCTGGCGTCGCCGTAACGTCGTGGTGTTCGGTGCCGGACACGTCGCGCAAGCGCTCGGTGGCCTCGCGCCGTGGTTGCGCGCCGACGTGCGCTTGATCGATCCGCGCAGTCACGAGGAACTCGCGCCGCCGCTGCCCGCGGATCCGCCGTACGACGTGCTGTTCGTGGACTCCCCCGAAGCCGAGATCGCCGACCTGCCCGCCGATGCGTGCGTGCTCGTGATGACGCACAGCCACGCGCTGGACCTCGAAATCCTGGTCCAGGCCATCCCGCGCCGCTTCCCGTACCTGGGATTGATCGGTTCGGACCGCAAGTGGAAGCGGTTCCGCGCGCGCCTCCTGCAGCGGGGCTTCAGCGAAGCGGACCTCGCCACGGTGCGTTGCCCGATCGGACTCGCGACGACGTCGAAGGAGCCGACCGCCATCGCGATCTCGACGGCGGCGGAGCTGCTGGAAGTGCTCGAAGCGCAAACCGCCTCGACACCCACCCGCGCCCCCTCCCCGTAGGCTGGCCTGACCTGGATCCCTCACGAGGATGCACCGTGAGCACACCCGAACGGTCGTCAGAGGCGACCTCTCGTACGTTGACGGCACTTTGCGATCCCGTTCGTCCTCGACGGGGCCAGAGGCCCCGACTGCGGGGGCCGCGACCACAAAGCACCGCCAACGCTCGAGTTGGGCCCACTCACGGCACATCCGCGTGAGGGATCCAGGCTGATTCGCTCCGCAACGTCACCGGACCCGCCTCCACGGTCCCCCCCAAGCGGGTTGGCGACGGGAACGGGTGCTCCCTGAGACCAGGGAAGCGGGATCGGCCGTGTTTGCGGAGCGAACTAGGCCAGTCTCGGTGGTTCGCCGTTCGAAGCCAGCTCCTCGCCCGTCAGGTCGATCAGTCCGCTGAGGATGCGGTGCGTCAGCCCCCAGATCGTGCGTCCCTCGAACCGCCACGACGGCAACTGGAACGTCGCGTCCCCGCGGTCGTACGGGAAGTCGGCGTCGAGGGAGCCGGACAGCACCGCGTCGAACGGCAGGCGGAACGAGGCTGCGGCCTCATGGTTGAGGACGAGGTCCACCGGCGCCTCCTGCACGAAGACGATCGGCGTGATCCACATCGGCAGCAACCCGCCCCGGGCCCGAGCTTGGATCGCATCCAGTCGGCCGATCGGCCGCGCGTGGGTCTCGAGGTCGAGGCCCAGCTCCTCGTGCGTTTCGCGGATCGCGCACGCGTGGACGTCCCGGTCCCCCGGATCCACGTGGCCGCCGGGCAGGGACACCTGGCCGGACCAGCGATCGCCGGCGCGCTCCGAGCGTTGCATCAGCAGCACGTCGGGCGAGGCCTGCAGGCGCAGCACGATCGCCACCGCTGCTTGCGCCTGGTCGGTCGGCGCCAGCTTGGGCCGGTGCTCCACGAAGCGAGCCGCGAGGCGCTCGAAGTGGGATTGGGCCGGGTCGGGGTCGAAGGTCGGAGTCACGGCCCGCCATCCCAACAGGCGCGGTGGGAGCCGTCCACTCCGCTCAGGAACTCTCGCGCTCGAGCCCGGTTCGCAGCACCTGGGCGATGCGCTGCAGGTCGGTCTCGGACGTCTCCAGGTGGCAGACGTGCAGCCTCCAGAAGACCACACCGGCGATCATCTCGCGCAGCAGCGCGGCGTCGTCCGTGCCGTCGACCTCGTCGCGAACCCGGGCGCGTTCCAGCGTCTTGTGCGTACACGCGCCGGGCGCGATGGGGAATCGCGATTCGAACGCCTTGCGCAGCGCGTCGTCCTCGGCCATCCGCGCCATCAGTCCGGGGAGCACCTTGTGAGCCATGGGGGAGGCCTGCACGGCCAGCTCCTGGCGCAACAATCCCACGAGGTCGCCCTGGAGCGACTCGGTCGGATCGAGGGGCGCGCGGGAGAGGTCCTGAGCACAGGTCTCCGCGAGCAGGTCGACCTTGTTCTTCCACCAGCGGTAGATGGTGGTCTTCGCGACGCCCGCGCGGCGGGCAACGCCTTCGATCGTCAGGCCGTCGAAGCCTCGCTCCAGGACCAAGGCCGTCGTGGCCTCCAGAATCAGTCGGTGCGCCCGTTCATCACGGGGGCGTCCGACGTGGCGGGTTGGGTCCGTGGGCGGCTTCTCGGTCGAACGGGTGGAGTCCGTCGGATGAGATTGCATGGAGGCGTCCCGTGTCGTGAAGTCGAGCCGAGCTTGACCGATCGGTACAGGACCCATTCATCCTCACCCGCGCGGCAATCATTTCGCAACGACTTTCGGAGCGGCGCGTCGTGCTCATCCGCGACGCCTTTCCCGAGCACCCTTCCCGATATCGTCAGGCTGGATTCTCGCTGCGCGTGGTTACGAATCCGTCATCGGAGCGCGCCCCGCGACCTCAAGGAAGTCGCGGGGCGCGCGGAAGGCACGTCGATCCGATCGAGGCCAGGAAGCTCGCCGACGCGTGTGATTCGAGCAGACTTCCGTCGGCGGGGAGCGACCTAGCCCTTGGCTGCTTTGACGGCTGCGGTCAGCGCGGGGACTACCTCGAACGCGTCACCGACGATGCCGTAATCGGCCACCTTGAAGATCGGAGCATCGGCGTCCTTGTTGATCGCGACGATCGTCTTGGACGTCTTCATGCCGGCCAGGTGCTGGATGGCTCCGCTGATGCCTACGGCGATGTAGAGCTGCGGCGACACGGTCTTGCCGGTCTGGCCGACCTGGTCGCTGTGCGGACGCCAGCCCATGTCGACGACGGCGCGCGACGCACCGACGGCGGCGGTGCCGAAGGCGTTCGCGAGGTCCTCGAGGATGCCGAAGCCCTCCGGCTCCTTGAGTCCGCGTCCGCCGGAGATGACGACGGGCGCTTCCTTCACGTCCAGCTTCGCCTCGCCCTTGTCCTCGACGCTGACGACGCGAGCCTTGGGCGTCGCATCGATCGCGACTTCGCTGACGTCACCGGGCGTTCCGGCCGCGGCGGCGGCGAAGACGTTCGGGCGCGTCGTGGCGCACAGGGAGGAGCCGGTCGTGGTCAGTTCGGCGATCGCCTTGCCGGCCAGCCAGGGGCGGCGGACCGAGAAGCCGTCGCCCGCCGCGTCGAGTGCGATGCAGTCCGTGAAGAGCACGGCGTCCAGGTGGGCGGCGACGCGCGGAGCGAGGTCCTTGCCCGCGCTGGTCGCGGCGGCCACGAAGCCGTTCGCGCCGGTCGACGTGACGAGGTCGGCCAACTTGGCGGCCACGGCGTCGGGGCTGTTGGCGCCCTCGCCGGTCAGGACGATGGCTTGGGTCGCACCGCAGGTCGCGGCGGCCTCGGCAGCGCCCTCTCCGTAGAGGACGGCCGTGGTTGTGGCTCCGGCAGCCTGGGCGGCGCCGATGGCTTCGAGGCTGGCGCGGCGGACGTTGCCACCGGCGTGTTCGACGAGAAGAAGGAGTGAGGTCATGTCGTGGATTCCTTGGGGGTCCTGTGCGGGAGGCCTAGAGGACCTGCGTCTCGTTCTGGAGGGCTTCGATCAACGCGGGGACGGCGGCGGCGCCTTCTCCGACGATGCGACCTTCGGGGCGCGGCGGGGGCAGCGTCACGCTGGTGATCTGGGCTTGGTTGGGGACGTCCTCGAACGCCACTTCGTCGAGCGGCTTCTTCTTGGCGCCCATCACGCCTTTCATGCCGGCTTTTCGCGGCTCGTAGAGGCCCTTGTCACACGTGATCACGGCCGGCAGCGAGAACTCGATCGTCTCGACGCCGTGCTCGGTCTCGCGCTTCGCGGTGCCCTTGCCGTCGCCCATCTCCAGCTCGACCACGTCCGTGACGCAAGCCCAACCGAGGTACGTGGCGACCATCGGACCGACGGCGGCGTTGTCGCGGTCGGTGGCGACGCGACCCATGAACGCGACGTCGGCGCCCATGCTGGTCAGCTGCGCGGCGAGGACCTTGGCGGTCGAACGACAGTCGCGTTCCATCCAATGTTCGTCCGTCAGGATGATCGCCTTGTCGGCACCCTTCGCAAGACACTCGCGCATCTCCTTGGTGCCGCCGGCGGAACCGATCGAGAGCGCGGTGACTTCGCCACCCTTCGACTCCTTCAGGTTCAGCGCGCCTTCGAGCGCGATGTCGTCGTAGAACGACAGGCCGAACAGCATGTCCGACGTGTTGAGGGATTTGCCGTCACCGCCGAGGACCGCGAGGGCTTCGGTCGAGGGGACGCGTTTGACGCAAGCGACGATGTTCATGCTCGTTCCTGCCCAGGTCGGGCGTAGCCGGATGGCCGGCGAATCACGGGGTTCAAGGAGGACGCGGGCGTCGTGGGTGCCGGCGTCCGGTGTGCGGGGTGGCCGTCGGGCCGGAGGGCTCGAGCGGCGGACGATCCGCCGGAGCGAATCGCTCGAACAGGCCGATTCCGGGTGGAATCTGGGGGTTCGAGGGCGAGCAGGATATCCCCGGTCCCGCCGTCCGTCCACCCGAGATGGGTAGCCGGGTGCCTGGGGCGTGCGCTCGGGCGCGGACGTCCCGTGGACGAGGTTGCCAGGGGGGAAGCTCAGCCCGGATCTCTCCGGGCGAACCCCCTAGTGGAGCAACTCGTCCTCTTCCTCGGCGCTGACGCCGCGGAGGGGGATGTCGAAGTTGCGGCCCAGGTAGACCTCGCGGACCTTGGGGTCGGCGATGAGTTCCTCAGCGTTGCCCTCGCGCAGGATCTGGCCCTGGTGGATGATCGAGGCCCGGTCGGTGCTCTGGAGCGTCTCGCGGACGTTGTGATCGGTGATCAGCACGCCCAGGCCCTGTTCGCGCAGCTGACCGATCAGCTGCTGGATCTCTTCGACGTTGATCGGGTCGACGCCGGCGAAGGGCTCGTCCAAGAGGAGGATGCTCGGCTTGGTGGCCAGGGCGCGCGCCAGCTCGAGGCGTCGACGTTCCCCGCCGGACAGCGTGTCGGCGCGACTCTCGATCAGATGCATGAGTTCGAGTTCCCCCAACAGGCGTTCCGCCTCGAGCCGCCGTTCGCGCGCACGCAGCGGCATGGCCTCGAGCACCGCCAGCAGGTTGTCCAGCACCGTCATCTGGCGGAAGACGCTCGTCTCCTGGGGCAGGTAGCCCATTCCCAGGCGGGCGCGCCGGTACATCGGCCAGCGGGAGCAGTCCTGGCCCGCCACGGACACGCGACCCGCGTCGGGCACGACCAGGCCGACCGTCATGCGGAAGCTGGTCGTCTTGCCGGCACCGTTGGGGCCGAGCAGGCCCACGATCTCCCCAGGGTGCACGCGGAAGTGCACGCCATCCACGACGCGGCGGCCTTTGTAGGCCTTCACTAGGCCTTCGACTTCGAGGAGCGGTTGGGACACGGGGGCGGGAGTCTACCGGGAGGCACGACGCCGTTCCCGTTCGCGCGGTCCTATTTGCCCGGAAGTCGATGCCCGCCGGTCGTCGTCGCCCGACCTTCCGAGTCTCCGCCGCACGGATCGGGCGTCGTTCGAAGCCCCAATAGGAAGTTGCTTGAGCGGAGGACACCGCCGTCCGCCGGGGAACCCCGTCGGGATCTGCATCGCACCCAAACGGGCGCCGCGTTCCCAAGTCCTTGTGACGGAAGGACCTACTTCGATCCGGCTCAACTCGATTCCGGGCGCGGTGGAAAGCTGGTGGAAAGTTGCCCCGTCCTCCAGGTCGGCTCAATAGCGACGTCCAGGGGGCGCAACGTCCGCCTAACGCCCCATCCACCACGATCCGCATTTGGAGCGTTTCCTGGAGGGGTTGCCAGCCGGTCGGCCGGCACTCCACGTCTCACGGGGTTTCCGGAAGACCGTTCCATCACCCCTTCCCCGCACCCCAGGGGCGCTGTGGAAAACTTCTGGGCGGCCTCAGCGCACCCACTGGAGGCGCGAGACCTCCAGGGAAGGCACGTAGGGCGGCCAGACGACGACGATGGCCCGGCCGCGGATCAAGGAGCGGTGGACGAAACGGCTGGGTTTGGTGCCGAGGCTCTCGACCTCGCGCTCGCGCAGCACGTGCAGTTCGCCCAGTTGATCCCGGAAGTAGAGCATCGGGCCCGAGCCGTCGGCTCCGGCCGTCCGGACGGGGTTCTCGGAGCCGCGCTGGTTGCCCCAGATCTCGATGCTGGGGTCCGACTTCATGCGGTAACCCACCAGCGTCCAGTCCCGGCTGTCCGAGGAGTCCTGGGTGTTGTCGCCGAGCATCACGTAGCAGTCCTCGGGGATGTCCCACGAGGATTGCTGGCGGGACGAGGCGGTGTAGTAGATGTCGCGGCTGACCTCGACGTCCTGGAACTCGCCGCCGCCGCCGGACGTGGCGAGCTCGATGCCCGAGCGCACGCGCAGTTCGTCCTGGGGGCACGCGGCCACGTCGAACTCGAGCACGACGTCGCCGTCGATCTCGAGCGTCACGCGGTCGTTGATGTTCTGGGCGAGGATCGCGTAGCTGCTGCCGGCTTCGAAGCGCACGTCCGATTCGGCGACGCGCGTGAGATCGGCCGTGTCGCTGCGATCGTCCGCGATGATGCCCTTCACCTTGGCGTCCGCAGCTGCGGCCGGTCCCGGGATCTCGAGGACGTAGGTGCGACGCCCTTCCTGGATCGACACGCGCACGACGTCGCAATCGGCGGCGGGTTCGACGTCGCAGGTGACGCGCAGGTCGCCGACCGCGTTCGTCGCGGACTCCTTGCCGATGCCCTTGACGCGATCGACCATCAGGCCCGGGTAGCCGTCCGAGAAGTGGTCGCGCACCGACTGGCTGCGGCGCGGGAAGCGCGCTTGGCCCGGTCCGTCACCGACGATGGTGCCGTCGGTCTCGACCCACGTGCGATCGAGTTTCCATTCGTTCGCGGTGCGCAGCTTCTTGAACTGGGTGTCCTGGATGCGACGCGGGGCGTGCAGGACCTCGAGCGGCGCGTTGCCACCGTCGGAGCGCCAGACGTCGCCGTTGCGGATCTCCAGGTGCTCGCCCGGCATGCCGAGGATGCGCTTGATGAAGCTCATCGACGTATTCAGCGGGTACTTGAAGACGACGATCTCGTAGCGGTCGTAGTCGGTGTAGTGCGGGGACAGCTTGTCGACCAGGACGCGGTCGAAGATGCCGCCGCCGTTCTCCTTGTCCGTCCAGCCCATCAGCGTCGGCTGCATCGAGCCGGTCGGGATCTTGTACGCCTCGAGCGTGAAGTACTTGAACAGCACGATGATGATCACCGACACGGTGATCGCCTCGAGGTTGTCCCGCCAGGGCCGCGAGGGGCGTTCCGCCTTCTTGTCCGTTCCGCTCATGTCGTGTCTTACTTGTCGTCGTCGCCGAGCACGGCCAGGAAGGCCTTCTGGGGGATCTCCACGTTGCCGACCTGGCGCATGCGGCGCTTGCCGGCCTTCTGCTTCTCGAGCAGCTTACGCTTTCGCGAGATGTCGCCGCCGTAGCACTTGGCCGTGACGTCCTTGCGCAACGCCGCGATCGATTCGCGGGCCAGGATCTTCGATCCGATGGCGGCCTGCAGGCGCACTTCGAACATGTGCCGCGGGATCTCCTTGCGCAGCTTCTTGAGCACCGCGCGACCACGCATGTCCGCGCGACTCTTGTGGACGATCGAGGACAGCGCATCGACCGAATCGCCACCGACCAGGATGTCGAGCTTGACGAGGTCATCCTCTTCGTAACCCGTCAGGTCGTAGTTGAGCGTCCCGAACCCGCGCGTCGCCGACTTCAGCTTGTCGTAGAAGTCGTACATGATCTCGGCGAGCGGCACGTCGAAGACGAGCTGCACGCGGGTGGGGGACAGGTGCTCCTGGCGCACGAACGTGCCGCGGTGATCGGTCGAGATCGACATGACGACGCCGATGTACTCGGTCGGCATCAGCATCGACACGCGCACGATCGGCTCCATCACGGCTTCGATCTTGTCGGGCGAGGGCAGCGCGCCGGGCGAGTAGATCCAGCGCTCTTCCCCGCCGACCATGCGCACCTTGTACGTCACCGACGGCGCGGTCTGGATCATGTCCAGGTCGTGCTCGCGTTCGAGCCGTTGCTGGATGATCTCCATGTGCAGCAGCCCCAGGAATCCGCAGCGGTAGCCGAAGCCCAGCGCCTGGGACGTGACCGACTCGTAGCAGAAGGACGAGTCCGTCAACGACAACGTGTCGAGCGCGTCGCGCATGTCCTCGTACTCGCCCGGATTGGTCGGGTAGAAGTCCGCGTACACCATGTGCTTGGGCTCGCTGTAGCCCGGCAGCATCTCGACCTTGGGCCCCTTGTCGATGGCCATCGTGTCGCCGACGCGCACCGAACCGAGTTCCTTGATGTTCGAGACGAAGTAGCCGACCTCGCCCGCCTTGAGTTCGGGGGCCGGCTTCATCTTGGGCTCGAAGCGCCCGACCTCGAGCGCGTCGAACACGCGGTCCGCGCCCAACATGCGGATCTTGTCGCCCTTGCGGATGGTGCCGTCGACCACGCGCATGTAGATGATGACTCCGCGATACTCGTCGTAGACGGCGTCGAAGATCAGGGCGCGCAAGGGAGCGTTCGGGTCGCCCGAGGGCGGCGGGATGCGCTCGACGATCTGGTCCAGGACCGCCGCGACGCCCTCGCCGGTCTTGGCGGACACGCGCAGGGCATCGGTGGCCTCGATCGCAAGGCTGTTCTCGATCTCCTCGGCGATCTCGTCCGGCCGCGAGTGCGCCAGGTCGGTCTTGTTCAGGACCGCGATGATCTCGAGGTTCGCCTCGATCGCCAGGTACGCGTTCGCGACCGTCTGGGCCTCGACGCCCTGGGACGAGTCGACCAGCAGGATCGCGCCCTCGCACGCTTGCATCGCCTTCTCGACCTCGTAGTTGAAGTCCACGTGGCCCGGCGTGTCGATCAGGTTCAGCTGATAGCGCTCGCCGTTCACCGTGTGATGGATGGTCACGGCGTGCGCCTTGATCGTGATGCCGCGCTCGCGCTCGAGCTCCATGTCGTCGAGCAGCTGCGCCTGCATGTCGCGCTTCTGGACCGTGCCCGAGATCTCGAGCATGCGATCGGCGAGCGTCGACTTGCCATGATCGATGTGCGCGATGATCGAGAAGTTACGGATGTGCTGGTTGTCCATCACTCGGCTCCCACAAGTTGCCGGAGTTGTTGGGCGAGATCGTGCAGTGCACGCCCGCGGTGGCTGATCGCGTTCTTCTCGGCGGACGAGAGCGTTGCGAAGCCACGATTGGATTGGGGGAGATCGGGTTCGGTGAACAGGAACAGCGGGTCGTACCCGAAGCCGTTCTCACCGATGGGGGATTCGAGGATGCGCCCGTGCGTCTCGCCCTCGATGACGGCCAACGCGTTGCCGTCCGCATCGACCAGGGCCAACGCGCAGACGAACTTGGCGGTGCGCTGCTCGTCGGGCACGCCCGCGAGCTCGGCCAGCAGTTTGGCGTTGTTGCCCGCGTCGTCACCATGCGTGCCGGCGTAACGCGCCGAATGAACGCCCGGAGCACCGTTCAGGTGCTCGACCGCGATGCCGGAGTCGTCGGCCAGGCACCAGCGTTTCGTGTGCTGCGCGGCGCCGGCGGCCTTCTTGACGGCATTCTCGGCGAACGTCGCGCCGTCCTCGACGACCTCGGGCAGACCGCCGATGTCGTCGGGCGTCACGACCGTGATCCCGAGCGGCTCCAGCATGGAGCGGAGTTCGGCAACCTTGTGCGCGTTGCCGGTGGCGACCAACAGTTCCATGGCGCCTATTCCTTGCCCAACGCGGCCTTCTGGGCCTCGAAGATGTGCCGGATGCCGGCCTCGCCGAGTTCGAGCATCTTGTCGAGCTCGACCTTGCTGAACGGCGCACCTTCGGCGGCACCTTGGACCTCGACGAAATGGCCGGAGCCCGTCATCACGAGGTTCATGTCCGTGTCGGCCTTCGAGTCCTCGGGGTAGTCGAGGTCGCAGACGACTTCACCATCGACGACACCGACCGAGACCGCGGCGAGTTGCTCGGCCAGCGGCCACTCGCGCAGCATGCGACGCTCGTCCATCCACGTGAAGGCATCGTGCAGGGCGACCCAAGCTCCACTGATCGAAGCCGTGCGCGTGCCGCCGTCGGCCTGCAGCACGTCGCAGTCGATCCACACCGTGCGCTCGGTCATCTTGTCCGTACGCACGACGGCGCGCAGGGCACGCCCGATCAAGCGCTGGATCTCGACGGAGCGCCCGTCGGTCTTGCCGGCGCGGTCGCGCGACTTGCGATCGTTCGTCGAGCTGGGGAGCATCGAGTACTCGGCCGTCAGCCAGCCCTTGCCCTTGCCTTTCAGGAAGTGCGGCACCCCGTCCTGGACGTAAGCGGTGCAGAGCACACGCGTCTCGCCGAACGACACCAGGACCGAACCCTGCGCCTTGTTGGTGAACCCCCGCTCGAAACGGATCTGGCGGGTCTCTTCGGGCTTACGTTCGTCGTGTCGGGTCATGGGAGTGCCCCTCCGAACCTGGGGATGAGGTCCGTTTTGGGCGCAACAGTCTAACGGGCCGAGCGGACCAACGGTGCCGGACACTGCTCCGGTTTGCCGCGAACGGGTGCCCGAGAAGGAGGTCCGGCGCGCAGGTCCTGGCGGTTCCCCCGTGCGCCTACTCGGCACGCCGCAGAGCGCGCACATGGGCCAGGGCGATGGTCTGGGGTCCCGTGGCGGTTTCCACGACGACCCCGGCCTCGAGGTCCAGGTCGTGGAACGTCCCTCTGACCTCGCCGGTCGGGCCGTCGACCACCACCGGCATTCCGACCAGGCCCGTCGCGGTCACGAAGGCGTGGGTCAGGGCCGTCGGGTCGGACTGGGTCGTGGCGAGCCGGGCCGGCAGGGCTTCGAGCAGCCTCGACGTCACGTCCTCGAGGGGCACGTCGTGACCCTCGAGCAGCAAGCTCGTCACCGCGCGCTCCGCCTGCAGCTCGCCCGGGAACGAACTCTGACGGACGTTCAGGCCGACACCGACCACGTATGTGGGCCGCGCGGGGTCGAGGCCGCGGGCTTCGACCAGGACGCCGGCCAGCTTGCGGTCGCCGATCAACAGGTCGTTCGGCCACTTGAGCCAGGCGCCGGTCAGTCCCACGGCCTGCACCACGTCCATCGCCGCCAGGCCTCCGGCCATCGTGAGCGAGGCCGGTTCGGGGGCCGGGTGGGTCGCGTCGACAGGGGGACTCCAGATCAGGCTCGCGTAGAGACCTTCGCCCGGCGGACTCCACCAGGCGTTGCCGCGACGGCCGCGACCGCTCGTCTGGGCGGTCGCCAGGTGCACGTCCCCGTGCCTCGCATCGTCGGCGGCGATCGCGTGGAAGGCACGTTCGTTCGTCGAGTCGCAAGTGCCGTGACGGAAGGCGCGCATCGCTTGGCTCAGTCGCCCGAGTTCGGCTGCACGGCTTCGACCGTCTCGTCGCCGTCGCCGCGGGGCCCGGGCGGTCGCTCGATCTCGGCCGGTCCGGTGCGGGTCCAGATGCCGCCGACGTCGCCGACCGGGATGCCGTAGCCGATCGTGTACACCGCCGACTGGTCCGGTGCGGCTTGCACCGAGAACACGACGCCGACGACGCGACCTTGACCGTCCAGGATCGGTCCGCCCGAGTTGCCCGGGTGCACCGCCGCGTCGACCTGCATGTTGCCGTCCACGAGGCGACTGTAGATGCCGCGGAAGGTCGAGGCGATCACGCGGTCGCCCTCCTGGATCGCGAACGTGCCGAGCGGGAAGCCCATGACGTAGACGTCAGCGCCCGGTTCGGGTGCGCTCGCGCCGGCATCGAAGTCCTCGATGTACGGCATGCCATCGAACGGTTCGATGCGGACGAGGGCGAGGTCGGTGTCGTCGTGCAATCGAACGACCTGGGCGGGGAGGCGGACGTCCGTTCCGGTGAACACGGCGTGGACCTCGAAGACGACGTCCAGCGGCAGGTTCTTGACGACGGCCAGCAGTTCGTCGTCCTCGGGGGGCGTGACGACATGGCGGTTCGTGATGATCCAACCCTCGGGCGAGATGCAGAACCCAGAACCCGTCGCCTCCAGTGCGAAAGGCACGCCATCGTCGTCGAAATTGGGTCCTATCCCTCGAAGCGGATCGGACACGTGCAGCGTCTTGCCGGTGATGCGGTCGACCAGGGTGACCTTGGTCTCCAGCAGCAGGACGGCGGGGCGCACCTTGCTGACGCCGGCGAGTCGCGCCTGTTCCAGGTTGACCGGATCGAGCCGTTCGACGCGGCGCGAGGCTTCGAGGAGCTCCGCCTTGTTGTTCGCGATCTGCTCGCGCAGTGCACGCAGTTCCTCGGACGTCTCGGTCTCGTTCTCGAGCAGGTCGATGCGCGACAACAGTGCATCGCGTTCCGTGACGCGCGCCGACAACTCGCCTTCGTAGTCCCCGCGCAAGCGCGCGAGTTCCGCTTGTTGAATGCGCGCCGCGGACTCCCGCGTGTTCGTCAGCTCGACGATCTGCACGTTCAGCAGCTCGCGCGCTTCCTGCAGCTCCAACTGACTGGCCGTGACGTCGTCCGCGCGCCGTTGATCCATGACGCGCCAGCCAAAGACACCTCCCACGATGCCCAGCAGCAGCAGCACGCCGAACACCAGCGAGTTGTTGCGCGTCCGCTCCCGCACCAGGTGGCGCACGGTCGTCTCGGTCAGCTTCGTGTCGATGCCCAAGTGACTGCGATCCACGACGACCGTCTCGGACAAGGTCGCGGCTCCCAGGACGAGGAACCGCGGCCCGCGCACGCCCAGCTGGATGACGTCGCCCGGGGCGAGCCGTGCTTCGTTCACGGACGTGTCGTTCAGCAGCGTTCCGTTGCTGGACCCCAGGTCGACGACCCAGCCCGCTCCGTCACGGACGTCGATCCGGCAATGGTGTCCCGAGGTCGACGGCCAGCGTTCCCCGGACACGGAGAAGGTGTTGTCTTCGGACCGACCGAGCGTCAGCCCGGCCTCGGTCAACGGCTTGGGGTCGCCCGCACGTGGGGTGCTGGGCGGGTCCAGCGCGCGCACGCGAAGGACGGGGCGGAGGTCGGGAGTCATCGAATCCATCGTACCGATCCAACCTTCGTGTCCGATCGCTCGAATCCGCCGCCAGGTGGGCAGATTCGGGCGATCGGCCCCTGGCGTGCCCCCGGTGGTCCGTGCGTCTCGTCCCGATACCCGTTCCGAGGAACCACCCGGTTTCTTCCTTAGGCGCATTTCGTCGCCTAGACTTCACTCAGAGCGATGCCGTCGCTTCGGACGCCCCCCGTCCCTCTCCAAACTCTCCTCCCCTGATCGAAGGCTGGTCTCCCGGTGGACTCGAAGTCCCCCCTGCCCCTGGACGCCGCTGCCCGCACCCTCCTGGGTGCCCTGGCCCATCTCTCCCGTGAACGACGGGACGTGAAGGAGGCGTTGCAATCGTTGCACTCCTGGTTGGGTCGTCAGTTGGACGGCGCGACCGAGGACAGCGGCGCGTTGCGGGAGAAGGTCGTGCAACCCGGTGATGGCCGCAGAGTCATCACGCAGGAGTCCGAGACTCCGACCGTCGAGTTGACCCTCGTGCAACGTCGCGCGCGCTGGAAGGCCGCGGCACTACGATTCGCCGTCGACCGGCGCGCAGCCGACGATCCCGCCGACGCAGCCCTGGCGCGGATCGAAGAGGGCCTGCGCAAGCAGCGCACCGAACTGCCGGATTGCTTCCCGTGGATGCTGGACGGACCGATGCCGCTCCCGGACGACGCACCGGTGCACCGCGCCGCCGAGGTCTACGAAGCCCTCGCGCGCACGGCCGAGGTCGCGAACAGCCTGGACGAGGCCGGATTCCTCGACCCGCCGCCGCCGGAACTCCTGTACATGCTGGCGGAAGCCCAGTCGATGCTGCTGGTCGCCGTGCGCGCCCTCGGCCTGCGCGGCGACAGCGACCAGCGCGACCTGTTCGCCTGGCTCAAGGAACAGACCACCCGCCATCGGATCTACGTCGATCGCCACATGCGATTGGACGATCCCGCGGATCCGACGCTGTGTTCTCAGTTGCTCGAGCGCCTCGAAGAGCGCGCCGAGACCCTGATGGAGCGCGGCAAGGAACGCAAGGCCCGCGCCGAACTGCTCAGCAAGCTGCGCTACCACGTCCGGCGCGGCCTCGACGGCGGCCTGCTCGACGCCGACCGCGAGTCGATCCTGCAAGGCCTCGACCGCTGGCGCAAAGAAGGGTTGCCGCACGAGGACCGCGAACTCGTCGAGATCCTGGCGCCGCTCGCCAGCGAAGCCAAGAAGGACACCGCCCTGCAACAGGCGCTCGCGCTCCATCTCGACCAGGCGGAGGCACCGCGCCAACCGCTCGAGGAGGTGCGCTACCTCCTGGAGGGTCAGAACATCCTGTGCGTCACGAGCAGCGGCGATGCGCGCGTCCGCCAGGAGGTCGCCCGCGACCTCGTCACCGGCGACGTGCGTTGGGTCGAGCTCGCGGACGGTTCCGGGATGGAGGACATCGCGTCCACGCTCGAGACCTACGAAGCCGCCATCGTGTTGCTCGGCGTGCGTCTCGACGGCGATGCGTACAACGCGTTCAAGGACGACTGCCTCGAGAAGGGCACGCTGTTCGTCCGGCTCCCCGACGGCTTCGCGCCCGAGCACGTCGCGCGCCAGGTGATCCGTCAGGTGGGGTGGCGTTTGCGACAACGTCATGAGGAAGGGACGCAGGATGCGTCCACAGGCAGCGACGCTGCGAACACGACGGCCGCTTCCGCAGAAGTGCCCGCGTCCTCCAAGAAGGGCTGAGCGCCGAGCGGACCGGGGCGTCTCGAACCTGGGCACGTGATGGCTCCGGTTTCATTCTCGACTCGCCGCAGGTCGATGGGCTCCTACGGAGCTCTTCGTGCGCCTTCTCAATCTCATCGTCTACTTGGCCTTGACGGCCTGTGCGGCACCATCGTCGTCCGCGACGCACATCGCGTACGACCGCGTGGAGAGCCAGGTGTTGGAGGCCGCGCCCCGATCGAGGGCACGCTCCCTGCCGCACCCCGAGGTCACCGCCCTGTCCGTACCGCGACGTCCCGTGACCCTGGACGGTTTCGCCCTGGACCTGGGCGTCGGGGAAGCGCCATACGACGACGGGCCGAAGGCCTTCGACCGATTGCGGAACGGACGGGCGGGTTTCTCGGACGCTTTGATCCGCGTCAGCTACGAGCACGCGCTCGGAGGCGGTGCTTTCCTGGTGGGCAGTGCGTCGGCCTTCCGCGTCCAGGACCAGCAGATCTTCCGGGCGCTGGAAGACCTGAACATGTCCTGGGCGGTCATCGGCATTCGGATTTCCTTCTGACCCCGCTCCGAGCGGGTTCTGCGGGCCCTTTCTTAAGCGTACGTGTCCTCGGGGGCAGTTTTTGGGTCGCCTACCTCAACCCTGGAGGGAATCCCCGTCGATGGGCTCCTTGGACTCTCAGGACCCCGACCTATGAACCGCCCCAAGAAGATCACGCGCGACGAGATCGATCGCCTCACCGACTCCCTCGAAGAAGCGGTCCTGGGCGATCACGACCGCATTTTCGCGATCCGCGAAAGCCTGAAGGGACTCGATGCTCGCATCGAGGGCTCACCTCTCCAGTCCCAATCGGTCGTTCTGGAATCCGTGCAGCGCATTCTGGGCGAGGTCCTGCGCCGCGGCGACGTCACCGAGAAGCTGGCGCTCGAGATCGCGCGCGACCTGACCGGCCACCTGGCGGAGAACTGCGAAGGCCGTTCGCCGAAGTTGCAGCTGGGTGTCACCAGTCCCGCGATGAAGTACCTGGGCATCGATGGCGAGACCGATCCGCCGCCGGCGCCCGGCATGCACGAGACCCAGGAGATGTCCGTGGACCTCATCAACGAGACGCGCCTCGGCCACATCCTGGTGAAGATGGGTGTCATCGACTTCGACGTCCTGGACCGCGCGCTCGGCATGCAGCGATTGAACGGCAAGAAGCTCGGCGAAGTGCTCGTCGCGATGGAGGCCATCGGCATCCACATGCTGAACAACGCGCTCGATCGCCAGCGTGAAGAGACCCTTCGTCTCGCGGGTGGGATGACGAACACGCCGTTCAAGCCGGACTCGTCGAGCGGTGGATTGCAGATGCGCAATCCGCGGGGCTGAACGGGTCTCCCGGCGACGTCCGTCACCCGAAACACTCCAAGTACTTGTGGCCCGCGCCGGTGGCGATCAGGGCCACATGTTCGTTGTGGCCGATGTGGTCCTCCGCGCGCAGCGTTGCGAGCGCGGCGACGAGGGCGCCGACCTCGGGCGCGCCGAACAGGCCTTCGCTCCGTCCCAACCGACGCGTGGAGGCCAGCAGATGCTCGTCCTCGATCGCGATCGCTCGGCCGTGACTCGAGCGCAGGACGTCCAGCATCCAGCGATCTCCCTTCGGGGTCGGCACGCGGAGGCCTGCGGCGCAGGTGTGCGGGTTCGCAGGGGCAGTAGCATGTTCCGCACCGGACGCCCAAGCCTCGACCATCGGCGCACAGCCCGCGGCTTGCACCGCGATCATGCGCGGCCGAGGCGCGCCCTTCGGCAGCCAGCCCATCGCCTCCATCTCGTCGAAGGCCTTCCAGATCCCGACGAGTCCCGTGCCGCCGCCGGTCGGGTAGAGCAACACGTCGGGCAACGTCCAACCGAGCTGACACGCCAGCTCAAAGCCCATCGTCTTCTTGCCTTCGACGCGGTACGGCTCGGCCAACGTCGAGAGGTCGAACCAACCATGCTCCGCCGCGCGCTCGCGAATCCATCGCCCGCAGTCCGCGATGGTTCCCGGCAGCAGGTGAACTTCGGCTCCTGTGACCTCGGCCTCGATGCGGTTGGCCGCCGGTACGTCCTGGGGCATCGCCAGAACGACGGGCAGACCCGCTCGAGCACCGTAGGCGGCCAGGGCACCTCCCGCGTTCCCGGCGGACGGAACGGCGAGCGCCGTCGCTCCCCCGGCTTTGGCCATCGTGACCGCCACGGACAAGCCGCGGGCCTTGAACGACCCGGTCGGGTTCTGGCCCTCGTCCTTGTACGTGAGTCGGGCGACGCCCAGTTCGGCAGCGAGGCGCGGCAACTCGAGCAGCGGGGTTCCCCCTTCGCCGAGCGTGACGGCGTGGCTCGGATCGGCCAGGGGGAGGACCTCGGCCAGGTCCCAGAGCCGGCCCGGACGGGACGCGTAGGTGCTCCGATCGAGGGCCGCGCCGGCGGCTTCCAGGTCGTAGCGCGCAGCCAACGGGGCCTGGCAGTCCGGACACGCGCGCGGCAAGCCGAGCGGTGAGAAGCTGCCCTCACAGGCCGTACATTCGAGGTGAGTCAGGAACATGGGGCCCAGCATAGGCGTCCCAGACACCGCTCGAGGAGCGTCGCGATCGCACTTGCTTCAGGTTGATCGAAGGCATCGCTCGAATCGGGTCCTTGGATCGGGCTAGAATCCCGCCGTCCCAAAGACGCCCGTGATATTTTTTCGACGCAAGAAGAAGGCGGCTCAAGAAGAGCTGCGCCAGCACTACCGGCGACAGCCCAGGAAGAAGGACTCCCTGGGCGCGAAGCTGACCCTGCTCGATGGCCGCACGGCCAGCGGCGACCTGGTCGATGCCAGCGCCGGGGGCGTGGGGGTCCAGGTCACCCCGGACCGTGATCCGCAACTCGAGGAGGGGGCCCAGGTCGTTCTGACCCTCAGCTCGTTGCACCACGGCACGCAACTGCAGACCGGCGCGGTCATTTGCAGTCGGCGCGAGGTCGACGGCAACGTGCGCTACGGCTTGGCCTTCGTCGATGCCGAGCGACTCTTCGAGAACCTCGACAACTACTTCGTGCGCTTCCTGAATCGGCGCAATGTCGTGCGGGTGCGTCCCGCGCTGGACGTCAAGCTGAAGGCGCGTGTCATGAACGAGGGTCGTGAAGAGACCCTGATCGTGCACGACCTGTCGATGGCCGGGATCGGGCTCGCCGTGACCGCCCAGAACCTCGTCTGGTTCGAGAAGACCGAGACCTTCGACGTGCACGTCAAGTTGCCCAAGATGGCGGGCGAGTTCACCTGGCCCGCCCAGAACGTTCACGTCACGTCGGTCGGCGATGCACACCGCGCTGGCCTTCAGTTCGACCTGACGAACCTCAAAGGTCAGGACTCGGCGGTCGAGGCCATCAAGGCCTGGGTGGCCGCCCGCGAAGTCGAAATGGCTCGCTGGGACGCGCCCAGCTGATTCAGCTCTTCGCGGCGTTCCACGCGGGACGCGCGGGCGGCGTGAACGACGCCAGTTGGTCGAGCAGAGCGCCGGCTCGCGTGTCGTGCAGCAGCATCGACCGATACTGCGCAGCGAGGAATCCCTCGTCACGACAACGGTCGAGGTGTGCGACGAGATGCTCGTAGTAGTCCTCGACGTCGAGCAGTCCCATCGCCTTGTCGTGAACGCCCAACTGCGTCCACGTCAGCACTTCGAACAACTCGTCCAACGTGCCGTGCCCACCGGGCAGTGCGACGAACGCATCGGATTCACCGATCATGATCGCCTTGCGCTCCTCCAACGTGCTGACGATCACTTGCCGCGTCAGGCCGGTGTGCGCGACCTCCAGGTCGACCAGGCCTTGCGGGATGACACCGAAGACCTCTCCTCCGGCTTCGAGCGTGGCGTCGGCGAGGACGCCCATCAGGCCGCGTGCGGCGCCGCCGTAGACCAGACCGATCTCGCGTTCGGCAAGTTCGCGGCCCAGGTTCATTGCGGCTTCGACATAGGAGGGCCGGGTCCCGAGGGAGGACCCGCACCAGACGGCGACGTGCTTCATGACCGGACCTTACGGCGTCGGCGAACCAGGTGGGGGAGCAACCACAGGTAGACGCCCGTTCCCCACAGGATCAGCAGCAGGATGCCGGCGGGCAGGAAGACCAGCAGTTTGACCTTGTCCGAGAACCACGACCCGTCGTGCAGGGATTCGAGCCAGTCGGAGCGACGCTGTTCCGAGGACAGGACCGCGCCGGACAACGTGTCGATCTGGACCTCCCAACCGTTCTCGCAGCGCACCTTGAGCATGCCTTTGGACGGGCGCACGTCGAGGCGGTCGATATCGGCCCAGGTCTCGACCTTGGCCTCGGGCACGGCGCCCGCGATCTCGAGCACCCGTTCCCACGAGATCGCGAGTTCGGTCGTCGAGCCCGAGACCGTCGCCGGCTGCACCCACGCCCAGTCCTTCTTCAGCTGCAGGACGAGGCCGGTCACCAGGATCACCAGCGCGGGCGCGGCCACCAGCAACGCACCGACGCGGTGCACCTTGCGATTCCACTTGGGCGCGCTCATTCGTTGGACTCGGCCTTGGGAGCAGTCCGCCACGTCTCCGCGGGCAACGTGCCTGTCAGGGATTCGAGGAATGCGACGAGGTCCTGCTTTTGCTCCTCGTCGAGTCGCAGCGGCACGACGACCGTCTCGACCGACGGAGGACTGGTGCGTGCGCCCTCGAGCTCGGAGTAGAAGTCGACCACGTCCCGCAACGTCGCGAACTGACCTTGGTGCATGTACGGCGGCGACAGCGCGACGTTGCGCAGCGACGGCGTCTTGAACTCGAAGTTCGCGTGGTGGTGTTGCGGCAGGTAGTCGAGCATCTCGGAACCGGCCACGACATCGTCCGACCAGGCGCCGCGACCGTTGAACGGGTCGGCGACGACCTTTTCGAGGCCGTGTTGACGTCCCAGGTCGTCGACCGGTCCGTCACCAGGCGGCAAACGCAGGTCGTGGAACTCGCGATCGGAGAGGAGCGGGCCCGAATGGCACAGGAAGCAGTTCGCCTCGCCAACGAACAGGTGCAGTCCACGTTGCGCGGACGGCGACAAGGCCGCCAGGTCCTCGGCGTCGCCCGAACGCAGGCCCCGGACGAATCGGTCGAACGGGCTGTCGATCGCGACGAGCCTGTGCTGGTACGCAGCGAGCGCTTTGCCGACGTTGGCGAAGACGTCGTTCACGGCCGCACGATCCGCGTCGGTCATCGCGTTCCAGTTGCGTTCGTGCGGGTGGAAGAAGGTGTTGCCCGCCGCGTGCGTGTGGTGTTCCTGGCCACTCGAGCCCGGCTTGCCATGGCTGCCGTCGTCGCCATAGGCCGGATCGTCCTTGGGAACGGGCCGGCCGACCAGCGGAAAGCGTTCGGTGTCCTGAAGCGAAGGCAAGGGCCCGAACATCGCTTCGTAACGCTCGCGCAGCCGGTCGTCCGAAGCGATCAGGTGTGCGGTGCCGAGCCGCGTGCCGGCCATCTCGAGAGGTGCTTCGATCACCGCGCAAGCCTGCGACCACAGGCTGTCCGCACGGCCGTCCCAGAAGAACCAGCGGTGGTGCGCGATGTTCAGCAAGGTCGGTACGTGACGTTCGAGGCGCGCGACGCCCTCGCTGACCGTATGCGCGTCGGCGAAGCCGTGGTCGGGCAGATGGCAGGTCGCGCAACTGTGCTGTTCGCCCTTGGACAGCCGCTCGTCGAAGAACAGGAGCTGTCCGAAACGTGCCGCTCCCTCGTCGTCGGACCAGCGGTTGGTCGGATCCGTCGCGTGCGCCGGAAGGGGCGACAGGTGCAGGACGCGGCCGATCTCGACGTCATCGAATCCCTCGGGCAGGACCGCGAAACCATCCGGGTCCTTCGGATCCGCGTTCTGGCAGGCGACGATGAGCCCGGCCATGACGGGGAGTGCGAGCACGATGCTGCGCATCAGTCGACGTCCAAGGTGAACGTGCTGCGCTCGGCCCGACCCGCTTCGATCACGTCGATGTGGACGATCCAGCGGCCGGCCATGTGCAGCAGGACCCCATCGATGCGGTACAGGCCATCACCCAGTTCCGTCGAGCGTGGTTCGCGCAGCATGCCGTGGCCGTGGCCGGGCATGTCGCCCTGGAAGACGACCTGGGCGTCCAAGACGTCGGAGCCGTCCGCGACGCGCTGCACGGTTGCGATCAACTGGAACGGTTCGTTGTTCGGAATGGGTGCGCCGTCGAGCGTGCGCCATTGGACGGCATAAGTGCCGAACATCGTGTTCGTGGCGTGCGTCCACGATTCCGTGTTCGCGTCGTCCACGTCGCTCGTGCGGCAACCCGCCACAAGGGCGCCGAGGGCGAAGACCAAGACTGCAAGACCGAGGAGCGTGCGTGCCATGGGCAGCATTCTACGCAGGCGCGGCGCGCAGTTCAGCCCGGCTCCGCTCCCAGGTTCGGTTTCAGAACGGCAGGCCGACCGAGAAGTGGATGACCCACTCGTCCTCGCCGCGCCTGCGGTCGGGGTTGAACGCGGCGTCCAAGCGCAAGGGGCCGACCGGGAGCATGTAGCGCAGGCCTACCCCGACGGCGCTGCGCAGATCGTTGAAATCCAGGTAGTCGTCGGCGTCCAGCGTGACGTTGCCCAAGTCCCCGAACAGGGCTCCGTGAAGTCCTGTGCCAGCCATGTCGTGTCGCCACTCCAGGTTGAACACCGAGTACGTCTCGCCCCCGATCGGCTTGCCGTTGACGTCCGCGGGTCCCAGGTCGTCGAACTGGAACGAGCGCACCGTGTTCTGACCGCCGTTGAAGTAGCGCTCCTGCAGCGGGACGACCTGGCCGTTCATCGGGTCGATGATGCCGGTTCGGAAAGCCACCGCGATGACGTCGCCCTCGCGGATCGTCGTGCTCTGGGTCGCGCCCAGGTCGATCCGCGTGAAGTCGAGGTCCGAGCCCAGGGATTCGTCGCCGTACTCGAAGCTGAAGTCCGCTTGATATCCGTTGCGCGCCAGGAGAGGGGAGTCGCGCTTCTCGATCGTGTGGCTGATCTTCAGGGACGACAGGTCGACCTCGGAGCCGAACTCGCCCGAGCCCCCGCCGATGAGGGGTGTTCCGCCGCTCGTGATCTCGACCTGTCGCGAACTCGTCGCGCGCAGTTCGTAGGCGAAGGACGTCGCCGTCTGCCCCGTGACATCCCACTCGTGCGTCAGGGAGGCGTTCATACCCGTCCTCTGGCTCTCGAACGAAGGGTGTACGCGACGTTCGTGGTCGAACACCAAGCCGCCGATCAAGGCGTCACCGAACGTGAAGGGGTCCGTCAGGCCGATGACACCACGGAGCGTGCGCACCGCGGCGAGGGCTTCGACGCGCAACTGCCGGCCGGTGCCCAACAGGTTGCGTTCGCGGAATCCTGTCCGCATGCGCAACAGCTCGTACGACCCCCAACCCGGTTCGACGAACACCTCGATGGACTCGCGTTCCTCCAGGTCGAAGATGAGTTCCCGTTCGTGCCCGGCGCCCTCGAGGCTGGCATCGACGCGCGTGAAGAGTCCCGTGCGATACAGACGCTCCAGCGTCTCGCGAATCCGGTGCGCATTCGCCAGGTCGCCGGCCTGGATGCGCAACCGGCTGCGTAGGAACGCGTCGCGCGTGTCCGGCGCGCCCTCGAACTGAATGTCGGTCACCGTCACCAGGTCGCCAGGATCCAAGGCGATCGAGATCGCCACTTCGGCCTTGGCGCGATCGATGTCCAACGTGACGTCGACGAACGCGTCGGGATACCCCGATTCGGTGGCGTGTTGCAGGATCGCACCGCGCAACTCGTGCTCGAGCCGTGGCGTGAACGTGCGTTGTCCCTGGCCGGGTCCGTAGCGTTCGACCAGGTCGTTCCAGTTGCCCAGAGTCTCCGCGGTCCCACCCACGGCGGTCAGTGCCGCGACGCGGTAGCGGCGTCCTTCCTGGACGTGGACGCGGATTCCAGCGTTGGCTCGTTCCGCATCGAACTCGACCTCGGCAGGCTGGACCCGGGCATCCAGGAACCCGCGGGCGACGTACTCGGCCTCGATGCGACCGGGCGCGCTTTTCACGCGGGACGCGACGTAGACGGGATCGCCGGTGCCCATCCAGCCGGAGCGTGGACCTTCGAAGAACGTGGCGATGTCCCTGGAGTCCAGCTCGGGCGTCGCACTCAAGCCAGACGGCTCGACCCACGACAGGCGCGTGCGAGGACCTTCCTGAACCAGGAACCGGACCCCGTGGTTCGCGTCGATCTGGTACTCGACCTTGGCGAACGCGTAACCGATTCCACGGTAGTGCTGTTCGATCCCGAAGGCCGCATCGTCGATGTACGCGGGCTCGAACTTGGACTCGGCGTAGTCGTTCAGATCGAGCACGATCTGGCGCCGAAGATCGCGCGTGCTCACGGACCCATTGCCTTCGATGTTCATCTCGAACGACTCGACGGCGGGGCCCTCGCTCGGGTCCGGGGAGCTCGAACATGCTGCCAGGATCAGGCAGGTCAACGTGAGGAGGCGGCGCATCAGCGTAGGCGCAGGGTGAAGCGCAGCCCCATGTTGAAGTCCTCGAAACGGTCGCGTTCGGCCACGATGTAGATCGCATCCCGTTCGTCGATCACACCATCGGCCACCCGGAAGCGCGCTTCGAGCGAAACGGTGCCTTTGTCGGAGATCTCGCGTCCGCTCTCGTACTCGAACCGGTCGATGAACGACTCGTCCTGGTCGAGCGACCCGTCCGAGAAGAACGCACGTAGGGCATCCTTCGCCAGGTAGATGGTCAGAGCTTCCGCCGCCTGCCGCCCCGAGCTCTGGCTCGGCAGTCGCCCCGTCAAGAGCAGGATCAGGATGTCGTCCTGGGGGAGCGGCGGCGACGAGCTGAGTTCCACGACCGGGTCCGCGGTCGAACCCGTGATGTGGCAATTCACGTCGTACCCGATCATCCGCGACTCGCCGTAGATGTCGAGCGTCGGGAACAGCGGGTTGGACTTCGAGAAACGCACGCTGCCGCCCGTCAACGTCAGCGAACCGCCCGGCAGCGACAAGATCGTCGATTGCACGAACACCGCGCCGTCCGGGTGGATCCCGCGCCCCGTTCCCGTCAGGTGCAGGGAAGCCTTGGCCGAACCCTTCATGAGGTTGCCGATCAGGTCCACGGGCTCGACGGTGTCGACCTGGACGTCGAAGCGCAGGTCGGCCAAGGGTCCGGTCTTGAACGGAGCGATCAGGAGCCCGACCTGTTGGCTCTTGAACCCGGAGCCTCCCTCGAGCACGCCGAGCAGGTCGATCGACTGGGTCACCCGGCTGTTGCGCAACCCGATCTTGCCCGTGGCGCTCATCGCGTCGAGAGGACCGACCAGCGCGAGGTTCAGGTCGGCGCGCATCCGCAGGTTGGCATCGCGCACGAGCAGGACGTTCGTGCCGTCGATCTTCAGGTCGAACACCGGTTGGGCACCCGACCCGTCGACCGTGCCACGGGCCGTGACGGGCGCAGCGCCCAGGCGGGCCGTCACGTCGTTCAGCGTGAACACCCCGTCCAGGAAGTCGCACGTCCCGCCGATGCCGTCGATGATCGGTGCTCCGCGCGCTTTGAACAGCGCGTCGTTCAACGTGAGGGAGCCCAGACCGCTGGGTTCGCCCAACGTGCCCGCCAGATCGAACGTGACGTCGATGGATCCCGCGCTGCGCTGGATGCCGGGGTCGAGCCCAGCGACGAACGTCAGGTCGGGCGCGTGGATCTGGCCTTGGGCGTCGAGGGCGGTTTCGAGCGGAGCGAAGTCGTCCGCGGTCCAGGCCGTGACGTCCTGGGGGAGTCCGATCGAGCCCGTCAGATCGAGCGTCGTTCGATTGGGCAGATCGACGTGCAGCGTCTCGATCGCGAGCCCGCTCTCTCCGAACTGGCCGCGGAGCGCGACTCTGCCGGGCGACACCAGATCGCCGGTGGTGACGTCGGGCGTCGAGATCACGAGACCTTCGACGTCGACGTCGATCCGTCCGCGCAATTCGCGCCACGTCCCCGAGAGATCCAGCTCGAACGACGAGGGTGCGGCGATCGACGTACCGATCGTCGCGTGCAACGGGAGCGCGACCTGGAGAGGGGCGGGGACCTGGCCGCTGGCGACCAGCGTGAGATTGCCGTCCAACCACGGGTTCGCCGCGCCGGGCGCATACGGAAGGTGACCTTCGAGGCGTGCCAACTGGTCCCCGTGGTACTCGGCGACGAGTTCCTTCAAGTGCACGCCCGCGGCATCGAGGGAACCGTCCCACGACACGACGACCGGTTCCGCGGCGCGCAAGTCCTCCGCCCCGGAGCTCCCATCGAACACGAGGACGGTGCCGTCGAGCACGTGCATCCAGGTCGCACCTTTGCGCGCGGATCGCAGGTGTGCCGAGAGGTCGCCGATGACAACGCCCGTCGGTAGCACGCTCTCGAGGAACGGCATCGGTTCGATGTCCTTCAGCTCGACCGCGAAACTCGCATCGTCGTCCAGGAACTCGCCGTTGGCCTCGATGCGTCCGCTGGGACCTTCGAGAAGCAACCCTTCGATCGCGCGGCGTTCCCCGGTCCAGACGATCGTGGTCGGCTCCTGGAGCTCGAGGCCGACCGCATCGTCCGAGCGTGCGACGAGCTGTTCGATCGACCACGTCCCGTCGGCAGCGCGGATGTTCCAGGACACGTCGCTCAGCGGCGTCTCACCGATCGTCAATCCGCTGACCTGGCCGTCGATGTGCCCGTTCGGAGTTCGCCAAGGTCCGTCGAACGTCCCGTCGATCTGAATGCGCCCACCGGGAATGATCCAGGGGCGCAGTTGCTCCTCGGCCTCGATGGCCAGCGACAGCGTGGCGGCCTCGAACGACTGCGTCGCGAAGTCCCACTTGCCGGAGAGCTGCCCGATGCCGAGGCCGCCGTCGAATCCCGAAGGCTTCACCGTCACGCCCTCGGGCGTGGAGAGGGCCAGGAGCGTGAGGTCGCCCAGGTCCAGTCCGGCGACACGCACAGCGGTCCCCTTGAGGTCCGTGAGACCCATCGGATGCAGGACCGACCCTTCGAGGATCACCGAACCTTGCAGGCTGCCGGACCAGTCCTCGAACCCGAACAGCCTTCCGAGGGGGCCGAGGTCTTCCGCTTTCGCCACGGCGTCCAGATCGATCGGCCAGGCGACCGAACCGTCCTCGCTCGCGCGTTGAACCTTGGCGCCCAGGATCTCCAGGCGCGCACCCGAAGTCACCAACTCGCCGCGAAGCAAGCGGAGCGCGCCTTCGTGGAAGTCTCCCTCGATGTCCAAGCTGTGCTCGGGCGCGGTGTCGGTCGACGCACCCCCGCGCACCAACACGTCCACGTCCGTCGACTTCAAATGGAACGTGCCGGTGAAGGCTTCTTCGTCCGGAATCGGACTCTCGAACGAGATCGGAGCCGACAGGTTGCGTGCCTCGATCGTCGTCGCGCCGGCGAGGACGTCGAGGACCCCCAACGTCGCGACCTGATCCTCGAGGGTTCCGCGTACACGCACTTCGTCGATCGTACGACCGAAGGTGCGGATACCGACCGCGTCCACGCGAACGCTGCCCGTACCGGCCAACGGCTCGGACAGCTGCGTCTCCATCTGCATGCGCACGTCGAACAGGCCTTCGGTGTCCTCGGGCAGGATGCCGGGAACCCACGACTCGACCAAGGTCAGGTCCAGCGCGTCGATCTCGAGGTCCGCGCTCAGGCGTTCGCCATCCAGGACCATGCGCAACGTCGTCCGCTCGCTCGGACCGGTCGCTTCCAGTTCGACCTCGAGCCGGCGGTCCGCCAATCCGCCCAGGTCGATGTGCGACGCGCTGACCCAGGGCCGTCCGTCGAGGTCCACGTGCTCGAGGTCCACCCATTGATTCTCATAGGTCAACGCGAACTCGACCTTGGATCCCAGAATGCCTTCCGGCGTCACGCGTCCGATGGATTGGGCGCCGGCGTCGAGCGCCCACTTGCCTTGTGCATCGCGCGTGCTGGCCGCCTGGAAGTCGACGATCTCCAATCGCGTGCCGGTCGCCTCATGGACGATCACGTCGACGTCGGTCAGCGTCACCTGGGGCAACCAGGTCGGAGCGGCGGGCCATGCCGTGACCTCGTCCGAACTCTCCGAGGATCCGTCCGGACGAACCTCGACGCGCACGCCGCCGGCCTCGATCGACTCGAGCCAGTCGTCGTGACCGCGCACGAGGCCGAGCACGTTCCACGCGACGCTCGCGCGTTGGACGTCGACGGCCCACGCATCGCCCTCGGTCGGTTGGGCCTTCAAGCCTTCGATCTGCAGCCCGCCGAACCACGTGCCTGAGATGTCGTCGACCTCGACCTCGACGTTCGCCAGGCGTCCCAGGGGAGCCGCCGCGCGTGTCAACAATGGGTGAACCGTCCACTCGCGGGACAGATACAGAGCCAGCGCCAGCAGGGACGAGATCCACGCCGCTCGCCACAACCGCCTACGCCACTTAGGCTTGCGGGCTCGTTTCGGTTCCGGGTCCGACATGGGGGCGCGGAGGATACCGCCGCATCGAGAGCCTCTCCTTGAGCCAACCGGGAATCTGGAAAGACATGCTGTCGCGCCCCAGCGCCTACGCTGG
>TARA_R110002126_G_scaffold290821_1_pt1 | contig 37079 bp, 42 predicted proteins | sample TARA_R110002126 | Tara Oceans TARA_R110002126 (sample SAMEA4397536) | marine metagenome | biome: Polar Biome; feature: [DCM] deep chlorophyll maximum layer (ENVO:01000326); material: water (ENVO:00002006), including particulate matter (ENVO:01000060) such as... | depth 30 m | reverse complement strand
AGTTGATGAACCGGCGACTAGTAAACATCTTGCTGTTGCCGATGCACCATGTGCGGCACTTGCCTGCCTCGCGCTTCACATCGATGCCGGCATAGGTTTCATCGCTTGATAACTCAGCTATCAATTGCTCCTCACTCATGTTTGAGTAGGGTGTGGCACGCTTGGTCCGGGCGACGATTGGTCGCTCGACGTTGGCGAACTCGTTGACTACTGCTAACCAGCGGTCTTGAGTCCACATCTGTCCGCTCGACTGCTTGGCATTGCGCAGCACTTGGGACAGTTTATGGGCGAATGTGACTTGTGATGCCATGATCATTTTTGGGGGGTTGGTTGATCAATCATGTTGTTTTGTAATCCTTTTCGTCGGTGATTTCCGCTTCGCAGCATTCAGTCGCGCCGTATTCTGGACCCCAACTAACCATGTAGTTGGTGCTTCTGTTATACTGGACGAGCGCGATAATCACACCGGCATGGTCTTGTGTTGGTTGGCTGTAAACAGTATCACCAATTTTAAGCTTTGATGGTGATGCCATTGGTTTTTCTTTCGTTTAGGATATGCTCCCACTCCTGCCGTGTTATGAAGTGGGCTATCATCTCCATACTTCGTAGCAACTTGTAAGTGGTGCCTACCTGCACGCCAAGGTCGTAGGCCACTTCCTTTGGATCACCGCCCATCCAGAGTGCATGGAGGATCTTTGCCCGGTTGGGATGTGGTAAGCGTCCCATTAGTAGATCCTGCCAGCTATGGCATCAAGGATTAGTAAATCATTCGTGAGGTAACTCATCGCCAGGGTCTTCTGACTAGGACATGCCTTGGCAGCATCACAAGTCATTTTGTTTTCATACCATTGCCAGAAGTTGGCGCCGGTAACAGTGTCGTCCTTGCTCTTGGGGAATATCTTGGCCCCATCACCAAAGAGTCCAAGTTCCTCGGCGGCACGACTCAATCCGCAATACTCATTGAACCGGCCAAACATATACCGCTGCGCAGCATCCTCCCAGCGTGAGCCGAGGTAGCGACCATTGATAACCTGTGGCGGCACCTTGACCCCAAGAATCCATGACCGGCGAATCAGCATGTCTGGGTCGAAGTTTTCGCTATTGGAAGATCCACTCCAGAACACGAACCGATCAGTGGAGAGATGTGTGTCATACCACTGTGACCAAAAATTGGATAGGATTAGTTTCTCATTACCTTCAAGAAACTCCATGCGATGTTCTGGCGATTGCGCGTGGTCGTTGTATAAGCCGATCACTAGCACCTGTGCAGTGAGGGGATTGAGTGCAGCCCGGTCCTTGGCTTTCGCCATGTGAGCCACTGTGGCGTCGTCGTGCTCTGCCTGCTTACTGGCAACCAGTGCAGCACGTTTCTCAGGATCTTTGGTGTTGCCGAATTTGACCTCGTTCTGGTCAAACGCAGGCAATGGCTTGATGAACTTTTCTACGAGTTCAGGGATGGGTTTCGTCTCGATATCGATGACTATCATGGTCGTGTAGGGTTATGGGTTTTGGTTTAGTCTTTCTGACAAGATTCTGAAGGCGAGTTCGGCAGTGGCTGGGACGACTCCGTTGCCGAGCAGTCGCAGTTCGTCGGTGCGATTGTCACAGGTTGTAAACAACTCGGCATCACCCATCCGATTGGAAGGCCCATCAGGGTTTCCACCCATCTTGGGTTTAGCTTGCCGCCGTTCCTCATTAGCTGGTTGGGCAACGTATCCATTGGATTCCCCTTCCTTTCTTGAGCCGCTTCTCCCCTCGGTCCTTGCGTATCCCTCGTCGCTGGAGTCGCCCACGTTTTGATCTGGTCGTTTAAGTTTTTCGACCGATCCGGGTCGGTGAATCTCTCCGCATCCCCGCTCCGAAAGTCTCTGCTCTGTGGCGTTGCCCACGACTTCTTCTCGACCACCGTCGCAAGACTCGATGACTGCGCTTTCGGGTTGTGGTTCGCACCTTGAGCATGGTGATCCCTCGTTGAGACTGTTGGCCACGACTCTTGGCGGTTCACCATCTCCACTTGCAGATTGATTGATTGAGACTGGAGAACCATCTTCCCGTTGGGCATTTTCCGATATGCCCTCTGGCCCGGTGTTGCTGGTTTCCCGTCCTTCGTGAATAACGTCTCCACTCTTGCCCCTGCTTCTTGAGCCTGTGGTGTTATCCACTGAGGCCACGACTCTTGGTGGTTCCCAGTCGTGTTGGGGTTCTCCGGGGCGACTGGGCCAAGCTCGCCTCGCGCCGCTTTCGCCGATAGACTTTGTCCCATCTGACCTTTGGCATGGAATCCCGCTTTTTCTGCCTCCATCATGCACGGGGTTGGCCAGTTCTGACCCTCCACTGCCGCTATCATGCCCACCAGGCGATCTCTCCGATTGCGGTGACTCCCATCTGGGTTCACTGCGTCCAGCTTGCAACTCGTTGAGTCCTTCCAGTCCCGCGCCTTTGCGGTGGGCCATGATGAAGACCCGCTTGCGTCGGTGTGGGGCGCCAACTTCTGCCGCGCTGAATATACCCCACGTTGTTCTGTAACCGATGCTTTCCAGTTCGGACAGGACTGCTCGGAGTCCAAGGGTGATATGCCCTTCGACGTTTTCAAAGAAGACGCATCTGGGCTGCATAGCCCTAATTCCATCTGCGATGTAGGGCCAGAGGTGTCTTGGATCGTCGGTTCCGAGTCGCTTGCCTGCGGCTGAGAATGGCTGGCAAGGGTAACCTCCAGAGAGGATATCCACTCGTCCACGAAAGCTTGCCCATGGGAAGGTTTTAAGGTTCGTCCAGATAGGTGCAGCGTCCAAGAGTCCCGCTTCCATTTTCGCAACCAGATTGGCAACGGGGAAGGCTTCGATCTCACTAAAAGCGATAGTGCGCATAGTTGGGATTGCTCGTTTAAGTCCGAGATCAATGCCTCCGTAGCCTGCACAGAGGCTAACGTGTGTAATTGTTTGGGTAGTATCCACATGATTAATTGGTTGAAGGGTTCTGGTTGTCTAACTGGAAAATTGTCGGGTTTATCGTTTACCCGGAACGAATGACTTAAATCCCTGCCGGCGATAGTGACTGAGCGAATCGCTGTTCTTTTTGGAGATTCACCGGCAGGAAAGGTTAAGGGTTAATCAGAATGGGACATCTTCCCCATCATCGACTGGGTCACCATCGAGGTTGTCGGTGGGGAATGCCTGCATGCCTGCATCGTTGCGGGGGCGTGATGCTGTCGGCTTCACCCCGTGGATCTGCTCCTGATACTCAGCAGATGCCTCGATCTTTTTGGCAATCCACTCAGGCACGGTAGTCGGCAGCACGATGGTGCCGTCATTGGGCATCGACCAGACCACCACATCATTCTCTGCCGTCATCTTTGGCGTGCTCTTGCCCAGCGGCACTATCGCCGTGATGTTGGCATAGGTCTTGCCGCTCCCTGCCTCTTTGTGCGTGATGTTCAACTGGCAGTTCACGCCGGCCAGGAATGTGACATCGAACCCGGATGCCTCCTCCTTGGTGAAAGGACGCCCCCTCCAGCTTTCGAGATCCCGGCGCAAGTTCGCCTTGGCCCCAATAGAGAGAGTATATTCCTTGGAGATCACCCTCGGCTTGTTCTCGGTTTGCCCCTCCTGGGTGAAGTCGCCACGCTCTTCAGGTAGCTCAAAAATCAAGAGCACCTTTCGGGCATCGCCAAACTGCGGGTTGTTGCTGGGCTGGGTGCCTAGGTCGATTACTGAATAACAGACGGCATGGTGAATGCCTACTGGGACTGGTTGGAAGTCGGTGCCTCCAGATGCTTTTGCGATAATAGCCATTTTGATTTGGTTTTATTGTTAATGTTACTGACGAGATTGGTTGCGTGCGGCGATCATGGCGTCGGCAATGTCGTATGCCGTCCCTGCATCAGCGTCTAAATCGGCTTGATAGATGCTTTGAAACCCTTGAGCGTTTGCGCACATACCGGCCAAAGCCTGCCCCGCAAAGTAGTCGCGCACCGTAATTCCACGGTGCATGTTGACGTATGCCAATACATGGGGGTTGTCGGTTTTCCTATCTATTTCATGCGGGAATGCTGATCCACCGTCATTGATTGTGTTGTTGCTCATATTAGTCGTAGATTGAGGTTGAGTCGTATTCTGCCTCGGTATCAAAAATTCTGATTTCAAGGAGTCGTATGACTCGTTTAAGCACCCTCCAGACCAGCACAGACACAAGGGTTGCTGTCAGCATGATGCAGAGCACCATGCAAACGAATGAGATAATCAGCATGGGTTCCATGATCATTCTCCATGAGGGTTAACGTAGGCCCGAGGTTGGTGACCCTCGGTGTGGAGTTCTTCTTCGACGGTAGCTTCCCATTGAAGCCAATTGTGCCGACGATAGATTTCGTTGAGATCCTCCTCGGTATACGACTGGAAGAACTCATCATCAATCACGGCTGGCATGGCGGGTGGCTCAGTGGGCAGAAAGGAGCGCATCGAGGCGACTCCGAGATCAAACAGGTCTTTAGATAGGGTAGACATGGTCGGGTAGGGTTGAGGGTTAAGGTAAATGTTTTGAGACTTTCTTCCAATATGGAATGGTTGCGGTGCGGCGATATCCGTTTGGCCCACCGTTCCAGATTCGAGCGGCTTGCTCATAGGTTGGGCCTTCTGAGCCGAATCTGACCTTGCCCCAGTGAGCAATGTATAGCTCGCATATCTTGCGTGATTTTGCGGGGTCGCGAGCGTCCTCGGGCCAACGGTAATCGGTTTTGTAAACACGGTTAATATCAGCGATGACGCATGCGTGAATCTGGAGTATGCCAATCGCTTTTCCGTTGTCGCCAACAGCATTAACATTGCCGCCAGATTCGACCGATATGAGTGCCAGAATTAAGATGGCGATATTCATTTTAAAGCGTATTCGGCCACGGTGATGGTGGATGTAACTACCGCTAGTGCCGCGATAGACTCTGTGGTAGGGTGCTTCTCAAAATGCACTTGTAGCAATCTGAGCGAGGTCAGCATCGTCTGATATGCCTCCTCCTTGTAGTGTGCCTTGGCAATCTGTGTCGCCATGCTGACTGCTTGCAGTTCAGCGTTCTTGGGAGTGGTGAACTCCACTTGGGATTGGGTATCGAATGACATGATGTTAATGGTATTGATGGTTGATTGATTAAAGACCCATTTCCTTTTCGCACCAGAGGACAAATCTGCCCATCTCGTCACCCCAAGGAATGCCTACATCAGAACCGCACTGCTTGATGGCACTACGGATTCCAAGCGACTCATCTGACATATTGATCATATCAACTGCATTGTGCAGTGCTTGCTCGTAATCTTGTTTGGTTAATTTTCGGATGGTCATGGTAATGGTATTGATGGTTAGACTGCGGAGCAAACCCACAGGATGGTTCCTGCCTTTTCAGCCCAGTATTGATCAAGATGCTTTTCCCATTCACCTCCGACGGCATCAGCAGGCTTTGTTTTGCCTTGGGCGTAATAATTGTCGCCAACAGCGTAAATTGATCTGCTGGTTCGGGTCGATTTATAGCGATACTCCGAAAGATCGGATGGGTCCATTTCCAAACTGTAGGCAACGACGTTAATTCTTTTCATGGTAGTTATTGTTAATGGTATTCGGGGCGTGTGGCTTATCCGATAAGAAGACTGAATCACGATACACACATCAGATCAATGCTTTTTTTATTTATTTTCAATTTGGTAGGATAATGCTCGTAATCGTCCAAACTCACACCTACAGAATAGTGCTTATCTGTCAGGGTCAGCACACTAGATTATCAAACTTCCCTCCCATCTCACGGTGGGGGGGATTTTTATTTGACTACTCAGTCCAGGCTAGTTTCTCTTTTTGCGGATCTGTTGTTAGCGGATCTAAACAATCAAATGTTACTTGAGTCCCGTTGTTTCACAGACAGCGGGACTTTTTGTTTGACACTAACTCCACCGGGGTATTGGGATATCCACTGATATAAATCTAGTGCCCCAGGCGAGACACGATAACATCGCCAGACCCTGCTTCTTGGCCTTGTCGGTCAACGAGAGAGTGCAGACGGTGACTGGGCCAGACCATTTGACCACCCAGTCTTAAATCCATGTCGGGTGCGAACCCTGAAGGATGCCAGCGATACTCGGAATTGGGACAATGCCGCGAGTGCTGACATTTATGTATACTGCGAAACTCCTATCGTGCTTTGCTCAATACCACTTCATCCTGCAATGGGTGAAGTGTGCCTGGAAACAACCTTCATGCTATACTCAATACATTTGACATTGTTGATTATTAGCATGATGGGTTTCTTGAATGGAACCTAGAAAGTTCATTATTTTAAGTGATATCCATGGAAACATGATGGATGAGAGGGCATGCAGCGCGGCCCTAGCCTTCGCCAAGGACTTCAAGCCAGACATAAAGGTTATTGCCGGCGACCTGTGGGACTTCTCCGCAATTCGCAAGGGGGCATCAGATGAAGAAAAGTCATTATCAATGAGAGATGATTTCGACGCTGGCGCCGTATTTGCAAATGAGTTATTTGCCGGTGGTGGAGAAAACCATCTCATGCTAGGTAATCACGATGTCCGGGCCTATGATTTGCGTTATAGCACCGATGCGGTTAAGTCAGATCTGGGCGTGAGGATGGTGCAAGACATCCAGAAGCTTGCTAGACGCAATAAAGCGCGGGTCTGGGACTACGATGCAAGGACAGGGGTGCTCGATTTGGGCCATTTGCGGGTTGTTCACGGCTACCACACTGGCATGTCAGCCTGCGCGGCCCACAGTCGAATCTACGGCAATGTCGTATTCGGCCACATCCACAGCATTGAGTCGTTCCAGACCCCGGGACTAGAGCAACGAGAGGCTCGCAGCATTGGGTGCCTATGCTCACTCAACCCGGACTACGCCAACAGAAAGACCGGGAAGTTACGTTGGGCGCATGGCTGGGGCTTTGGATGGATATTCCCCGATGGCACCTATCAAATCAATCAAGCCAGGAACGTGGAAGGTAATTTTTATGCCCCAACAGAAATCAAAAAATACTGATCCTTGGGCTAAACTAGATGCGTATTTTGCCGAGAGCGTTGAGCCAACCGGGCCAGAATGGTTTACGGCTGACGACCTAAAAAATAAATTCAAAATATCGGAATCGTCTGTCAGGCGTAGATTGAAAAGCATGCACAGGGACAAACTTTTAGACATCTGGTCTGGTGGATCGGCTGAAACCAAACAGTATTGCGTCAAATACCGATTTCGCTGATTCCTACTGGGGTTTATTTAATAGGGGTATGCAGTCGTGTGTGAAACCTGCCGTTTCTCTAGCGACTTTATGTCACAGTAGGGTGTATTACCTATATCCTTCTAGGGTGTTTACCTTACCTATTTTGCACCTAACCAATTGAAAATCGGCTTTACATTGACAATCTAGGGGGTTATCTGTCCCAACAGTGAGGGTAACACACTAATTTAACCGGGGAACCTAATGAGTATTGCTGCCGTAAACGTAACCACATCATCGTCTGTAATTGTCGCACCGCTGTATCAGCGGAAAATGCTGATGATCCAGAACGTATCAGACACCGACATCTACCTAAAGCTGGATGACAGTGCTACGGCGCTGACCACTGGCAACGGCATCAAGCTGGCGAGCAACAGTGCCCCAATGGTGATCTCATCTCAGCCTGGTGAGTTTACGCATGCGATCAGTGCAATCCATGCCGGCACCGGGGACAAAGAGGTGCGCCTCCAAGAATGGTATTCGTAATCAATTTTTATCATGGATATTAAATTTCCGACAGTCACGGTTCTCCCGGCAACTGCCTCGATCAACATCAACGGGACCGTGGGAGCCACCACCCCTAGCACGGTGGCGGCTACGACGATTAGCGCGACAGGTAGCGTATCAGATGCGGCTGGGGATGTTCGTTTAATTCCGGCGAACTCACAAAGCGCAGCCTATACGTTAGTTTTAGCTGATGCAGGTAAACACATTTTTCATCCTGCAGCCGATACTACGGCTCGCACATTTACTATCCCAGCCAACGCATCTGTTGCCTATACGATTGGCACAGCTATTACTTTTATTAACCAAAATGCTGGTGGGGTAATTACCATAGCAATTACCACCGATACAATGCGATTGGCTGGGGCTGGCACAACAGGTTCTCGAACACTGGCAGCCAATGGCGTAGCAACGGCAGTCAAGATTACATCAACTGAGTGGATTATCTCTGGCACTGGCTTGACTTAATATGAGCGGCATTATGCAACTTCTGGCGGCTGGAGGTAAGGGTGGCGTAAATGCAACTGGCGGCACAATTACAACTACTGGTGGTTATCGTATCCATAAATTTACTTCTAATGGCACATTTACAATTACGTCACAACCATCAGGCGCAACGTATGATTATCTAGTTGTAGCTGGCGGTGGCGGTGGTGGAACTTATTCGGGATCAAACGGTGGCGGTGGTGGTGCGGGTTCATTTGAAACAGCCTCGGGTGTCAGTCTTGCTGTAACATCTTATACTATTGTTGTTGGTAACGGTGGCGCAGCAAATACAAGCGGGAACAATTCTTCTTTTAACGGAGTAATTGGTTACGGTGGGGGTCGAGGCGGTAATAATACATCTGGAGGCTTGGCTGGTGGATCTTCAGGTGGTGGCGTTGTTAATAACAACTCTGGCCCACCCGCACCCGCTGGTAGCGGAAGCAATGTTTTTGGTGGAGCAAACGGAAACGCAGGAACGCATTTTCCAGGTGGCGGTGGTGGCGGCTCTGGAAGTGCTGGTGGTGTTGGTGGAGGAACTGCTGCGTGTAACGGTGGATCTGGAAAAGCTAGCAGCATAAGCGGATCATCTGTTACTTATGCTGGTGGCGGTGGCGGTGGCACAAATTCAGGAACAGCACCAACCGTTATTGCCGGTGCTGGTAATGGTGGTTATAATGGCGGTGCACCTACTGCGGCGGGAGCTAATACCGGAAGTGGCGGCGGTGCTTCAGGGCTTGGTGGTGGGACAGCAGCTGCGGGTGGCTCTGGTATAGTAATTGTTCGATATGCCTACCCCTGACTATAACTGCAAATGATCGATAACAAATTCATCCCCGACACCGACATTGATCCAACCGATGTATTGCAGGGTCATAATGGACAGGTGCAGCGGTTCTCGTTGTTGCGGGAGCAAAAATTACTTAACCCCAGAAACAAAAGAGTTTGTCGTGAGTTTTTAATCACTGACCAGTTCGAGAATATTTATTTAGTCTACCGGGCAGTTTTGCAGGACGGTGAGACATACGATGTTGGTGACTGGGTAAAGGACTCGGTGCTGCTTCATTTCGGTGGATTCACAAATGACTGCATTGATGCGTTCCGGGCTAAAGCTTTTACGGCATTCGTGGAGGCAAGCCAAGACATCGAAAAGATTCGCGCTTTGGCAAACGAAGTCGCCGGCAAGATGATCTCAATGCCAGTCAATTTTGGGGGAAATTAAATGCCAAACAATATGTTCAGGCACAAGCGCGGATACCAGCCGGTGTCAGGGGCGTTGCGCAAAGTCACGCGCAAAGAAATCGCCGGCAACGAACGTGCCACATCAAGCGCACTCTCCAACTCTGAGCTTGGTGGTGGCAACGGCACCCCCGGCCCAGTCTCGGTGAAGTTCATCTCGTTGCCTGATTCCTATAGCCCTGTAGTAAGACCAGATTATGAACCATGATAAGCGATACCCCAACCAACAACGAAATAGCATTTTGTAACCTAGTCGCGGCAGGATCTAATTACACTGACGCTTACAGGCAGGCTACTGGGACAAAGGGAAACCCCAAGGTAGTAAATGTAGATGCGACCAGATTTGCCAAGAAACCCAGGGTGGTGAAGCTATTGGCTGCGCTCCGGGAAAGGGATGCAGAGAAGGAATCTCAGAAACGAGTCGCAAGCAAACAGTCGAAGCGTGAGCTACTCTTCATTGCGATGACCGACGAGGAGGTTGACTGGAACCGGCGACTCAAGGCAATCGAGGTGGATAACGCCATGACTGGCGAGAATGCGCCACAGGAGGTTCACATGGTTGGGCTGAAGGAGATTATGCGCAAAGTGCGGGAAGGATCTAACTGATGACTGATGTGGCAGATCTAAACCCGGAAGAGCAGTCTGCGCTATATGCGAAGCTTGCTGACCCAGTGTGGCGCCTGAACAACCTTTACAGCATCGTAAACAAGGACGGCAAAGAGATTCCATTCGTCCCAACCGATGAACAACGGGCAATCATCCATGCGGTCTATGTCCTCGGCCAGAACCGTCATGTGATCTTAAAGGCACGGCAGATGGGGTTCAGCACGCTGATCGAAATAATGATACTCGACGCAACTTACTTTGGTAAAAACGTCCAAGCATCTATTGTTGATCGCTCCCAGGACGATGCGTCCGAAAAACTCAACAAGAAGTGTCGCTTTGCGTATGACCGGCTGGGCGCCTTAAAAGATCCACTGCTCGGAGACAGTCGCAGGGAGATGTCCTGGGCCAATGGTTCATCGATCAATGCCGGCAAGAATGCGCGTGGCGGCACCAACCAGTGGCTACACATCTCGGAATGGGGTGTGATTGCGCATGAAGATCCACTTAGGTCTGAGGAAATCAAGACTGGGGCACTGCCTACCGCAGAAAAGGGCACGGTGATTGTTGAAACAACATTCAAGGGGGGTAAGGGTGGCGACTTTTACAATCTACTGAAGCAGTCAATGGAGACTCCAGAGTCAGCACGCACCGTAAAAGACTTCAGGTTCTGGTTCTTTCCTTGGTATCTGGACAAGAGCTACACCCTAGATGGCGATTTCTCGGCCATTCCAGCCACATTACGGGACTATTTCGCCGCAAAGGAGTCATCACTAGGGGTCACGTTCACTGAGGGTCAAAAGCTGTGGTATTACGTCACTGCCAAAGAGCAGGGCATATTCATGTTCCGCGAGTATCCTACCACTCCAGAGGAGGCGATGCGTGCGCCGATTGAAGGCGCGATATATGGAGACATCATCTCATCGCTCCGGGCCAAGGGTCGTATTGTGCCGTTCGAGTGGGACCGGGCGCTGCCGGTATTTTCGTCGTGGGATTTGGGTTGGAACGACTCGACCTCGGTGTGGCTTTGTCAGGTAGCTGGGCCTGAGATTCGCATCATCTGGCACTGCCGGGAACGTCAGAAGACAGCCGCGCAGATGGCGCAGATAGTGCGAGACAGTCGCATCCCGGTTGCCACGCACTTCCTGCCCCATGATTCTAACTCTCACAATGCTGCATCTGGCACCACCTACATGGGTGAACTGACCAAGGCTGGACTGGCTAACATGCGTGTGGTGCCCAAGTCGAACAACATCTGGTCAGGCATCAATGCGATGCGCGACATGCTAATGAGGGCATGGATATGTATACCTGCATGCGTAGCAGGCATAGATTCCTTGGAAGCTTACCACACCAAGGACACCACTGCCGGCGGCACGATCAGCAAGGAACCAGTGCATGATTGGTCATCCCACGACTGTGACGGTCTACGCACATTTGCCGAGGCGCTGGTGCTAGGTCTGGTCAAGGAGCCGGCACGCAAGCTTCGTGATGCGCTGCTCGATGATCCTCGGTCACCGTTTGACGTTGCCAGTGTCAGGCGCAATAGCCTGGGGCGTGAGAGGGCGCTCAGTGGAATGCGATGAACAGCCCAATCGAAAAGATCCGCAGAGAATATATCCTTCGCCCGGAGGATCATTCGTTCGACTGGTATGTGAACTGGCACATTGAGCGTGGGTTCGTGTTCAGCACCCCGGACTTCTTCATCATGGGCTTTGCAGTCGATAGTATGCGCTTAAGGCAAGGATTGCAGCCTATAGACTGCCATAACCCTGCCGGCGACTGCTGGTATCTGTTCGCCATGGCCGGCTCAATGAGCAAAGCGTGGTCGATCATGCCTTGGGAATTGTCGTTCCTCTCATGGCATCGTGACCGGGATGACGGTAAAGACTTGCAAATTTGGCCTATGGGTAGAATAAACAGATTAACTAGGGGGAATACACTATGAGCTTCTTTTCATTTGAAAACACTGGGACGCGCAATTACACCATGAAATTCAAAGGTGGTGGTGGTGGTGGCGCCATGCCTTACACACCGGCACCTTCTGCACCTCCTGCAACTCAAACCAACGTGGAAGTTGTCCAGGCCAAGCGTGATGCGCGGCTTCAGGCTAAGAAGCGCAAAGGGTTCCAATCGACCATTCTCGCAGGAGAGACTGGCGGGTATAACACACCAGACAAGGGAATGAACACTCTACTGGGGGGAGGCTAAACCATGGACGATAAAGCCAACGAAATCATAGCGCGTCACAATGCCCTGTTAGAAGGGATGACCAATTGGAAGAACCTTTGGGATGATGCCGCAAACTACATTATGCCCCACAAAGGCAATATCACATCTGTGGTGTCGCCTGGGGAAGAGCAGACCAATGAGGTATACGATAGCACGGCTGAAGAGTCGTTGCTGGTCTTCGCAGCAGGCTTGGTGTCTCAAATGGTGCCTCCGGGTGAACTTTGGTTCCGATATGAACCGGCAGATGAAAATTCTAGCGAACCAATTAGAGCATGGTTTGATGACTGCACTCAACGTGCGGCTAGAGCAATCTATTCATCTAATTTCTACATGGCTATCCATGAGGACTTCCTTGATGCAGGATTTTGCGGCACATCAAATACATATTTAGAGGAAGGCAGGAATCATCTGCTTAATTTTTGCAACATCCCTATCGGCACATACTGCATCGCAGAGAACTCCGAGGGTATAGTTGATACTGTATCGCGGGAGTGGATGTGGACTGCAAAACAGGCCGCTGAACAATGGGGAGAGGAAAAGCTTACAAAAAGTTTGCGCGAGGCACTGTCATCCAAGGATGCATCTGGATACGGCAAGAAGTTTAAGTTTATCCATAGCGTCTACCCTCGCCGCAAAAAAGACACAAAACCCGGTCAAGTAGAAGGGAAGCTAAGACCAATTGAATCGGTTTATGTATGCGTAGAAGATTCGATGGTGATTGAAGAGAGTGGATTCTATGAGATGCCATATGCGGTCAGTCGTGTGATGCGAAGCCGCAACGAGGTTTGGGGTCGTGGACCCGGCACTCAGATACTCCCAGAGGTCAGGATGCTTAATCGCATGGAGATGGATCTTCTGATCGCTACCGAGAAGCATGTCGGGCCAAGCTGGTTGATGCCTGATGACTCAGCGTATCGCCCGGACAACAGGCCGAATGGAATAACCTACTGGGACGCAAGCAACCCGAACAACAAGCCTGAACGCATCCAAGAGGTGAGCCGGCTAGACTACGGGGAGAACAAGACAGAGCAGAAAAGGAAGCGCATTCGTAGCGCATTCTTTGCTGACATGTTCCAGATGCTTTCCAGTTCGCAGGAGATGAAGCGCGAGAAGACCGCATTTGAGGTAGCACAAATGATCCAAGAGAAACTAGTGCTGTTCAGCCCTATGTTTGCTCGCATGGTGCAGGAGAAGCTTAATCCGCTGCTAGAACGTGTGTTCGCCGTGATGTTGCGTGAGGGTATGTTTACCCCGCCTCCAGAAGGATTAGAAGGCACTGATTATGAGATCTCGTATGTGTCTAAGATCGCATTGGCAATCAAGGCAGCGCAGAACAATTCACTGATGGAGTTGCTTCAGATCGCCAACGCCATGATGCCATTCGATCAATCAGTAGCTAGCGTAGTAAATTGGAGGAAAGCTTTCCGAGATGTATCACGCAATCGAGGCACCTCTGCCGATTGGATGAGGACCGACGAAGAGGTTGATCAAATGATCTCTGATATGCAGAAAGCTGCCGCCGCTCAACAGGCCGCGAATACAGCGAAGACGATGAGTGAGACTGCCAAGAACCTTGGACCCCAAGCGCAGCAAGCTGCCTCCGGGGCCATGGCTGGCGCGATGTAATGGCCCAACCACAAAAACCCGAAACAGTCGAGCAAAGGTCGGAGCGCATAAAGTTGCTCCAAGACCAACTGCGCATAGACTACGGCATGCTCTTTACCTCTGAGAAGGGATTAAGGGTGCTCGATGACCTGAAACAGAGGTTTGGTTGGAAAGGTAACATCGAGCGACCTAGTGCCCACATTGGTGCTCGGCCAGAGGACGTATTCCTCACCGAGGGAATGAAGGAGGTCGTGCGACATATTTTGGCGATGACTGAGCAAGTCACAACTGAACAACCCAAGTTAGAAACAAAGGCATTGAAATGAATGAATACAGTTTAGTATTAACCCAGGTCATGCGGGGAGATGAGCAAGTGGCTGAGTTTAACCGTGAAACAGGCCAGTTAGATTTCCTCCAAGACTGTGCAAGATTCCGCGCCCCTGTAGTGCGTTGGCTCAAAGCAAACAACTATGCTGGTGAAACGCTCCATATCCCTGAAGCAGAAAAACCGAAACTAGCAAAGAAGGCAGTGAGCGACAAGCCAAGCGTCGAAGAACTTTATGCCATGAAGCAAAAGCTTCAGGCGGCAGGTATGCTTCCTCCAGATGATCCTGAAGCCCCTAAATCGATTACAACAGGATTCCCTTCAGTCTTGGACTACATCGATGCCGGCCAACCACTGCCAATTGGTCGGACAATGGATCTTCCTCCACACCCAATTAAAGCAAAACGGTATCTCGGCGCCCCTGCATTTGGATCTGGTGGCGACAAATCACCCGCATTTGTTGACTGGTTATGGGAAAACCATCCCCAGGATGCTGCTCAACGCTACGCTGGTCGTAAAACACACCGGGACTAAACCATGAAAAATGACATCTTTTCATTCATTTGGTCGCTACTTGCACCAATACGCTTCAATGTTACCGATGGTAGTGATGGCGGTAGTGGGGATAGTTCCAGTGATACTGGCGACGGCAGTGGGGCTGGCGATGGGGCTGGCAGTAGTGGTAGTGGCAATGGTGCTGCGACTACTGGATCTGGTGTGCCAAACACTGATTTCCGCACTTACGTTGACGAGAAAGGTAATTTCACAAACCCAGAATGGGCAAAAGAATACCCGAATCTCGGTAAGAAGTTCACCTCCGTCTCGGCGCTCTCAAAGAGCTACGCTAATCTTGAGAGACAGATTGGCAATTCAAACAAGGTGGCGATCCCATCTGATCACTCGACTCCCGAAGAATTTGATTCTTTCTATAACCGTCTGGGAAGACCAGAAACTCCTGATGGTTATGAACTAGTCAAACCAGAGGGAATCCCTGATGAGTCATGGTCTGAGACTGAAGCGAAGGGCTATTCTGAAATTGCCCATAAGCTTGGTCTGACTAAGACCCAGGCATCAGAACTTGCCAATTGGCAGGCTGAACGGATCGGTGGGGCAACGAAGCAACACAGTGAGGCGCTCGACGCAATAAAGAATGAGGCAACCACTGCGCTCAAGGCTGAGTGGGGGTCGGATTTCGATGTGAACCTAGCTGCCGGCAAGCGTGGCGCAATGGCAGTTGGGGGCGAGGAACTGCTATCCCATCCCCTGGCTAACGACCCGGTCTTCATCAAAGCTATGGCAAAGGTTGGTAACATGATCAAGGAGGACGGCACTGCTGCCCTGCGCGAGGGTGGAGCTAAAACCCTTGATCCTAGGGCACAGATTGCCGCGATTCGAGCCGATGCAAAGCACCCATACAATCAATCGAAACACCCTGAACACGATTCAGCAGTGCTACGGATGGCAGAATTGTATACCCGGGTAAACCCATCTAACTGATTTACAGTTTATTGGCAAAAACAAGCTAGGGGGTAAAACCCCTAGTTTTTTGCTTTACACACACTAGCAGAGGTATAATGCATCAAGTTGCAGAAGGGCCAAGAATAACGAGTTCAACTCGCCTCGGCATGATGCATCCGTTGGAAACGCCGATTTATCGGGAACGTGGGAAAGCCTACGGATGGTCTTAGAAAACCATTTAATTCAACAAAGGATAAATTATGTCAGTTCAAATTACTGCCGCAATGGTCGAGCAATACTCGGCTAACGTAGAGCACCTTGGACAGCAAATGGAAAGCCGTTTTGCTGGCAAAGTGCGGGAAGAGTCACAGAAGGGCAAAACACGCTTCTTCGAGCAACTTGGGGCAACCAAAGCTGTTAAACGCACATCTCGTCATGCCGATACACCTCGCGTGGATTCGTTGCATCGTCGTCGTGCCGTATATCTCCAAGATTACGATTGGTCCGATCTGGTGGATTCCCTCGATGAGGTGAAGCTGCTGATCGACCCTAAGTCGTCTTACGCGCAGTCCGCTGCGATGGCGATGAACCGGGCGAAAGACGAAGAAGTCATCGCTGCTGCCACCGGCACTGCCTACGCTGACGTAGACGGTTCTGATGCTGTTGTAGCTGTTGCGCTTCCAGCGTCCTCAAAGATTGCTGTTGATTACGTTTTGACTGGATCTGCCGCTAATAGCGGTTTGACCCTTGCAAAACTGATCAAGGCTAAGAGCAATCTGACGAAGAGCGAAGTTCCAAAGGGCACCCGTCTGTTTATTGCGGTTACGCAACAGCAGATTGATGACCTTCTGAACAACGTGTCACAGGTTTCCAGTTCCGATTATGCGTCTGTCAAGGCGCTCGTAAACGGAGATGTGAACTACTTCGCCGGTCTTGAGTTCATTCGTTTGGGTTCTGATAGCGACAATTCTGCCGCCCTCACGCTCAACACTTCAACTGATGTTCGCACCTGTTTCGCATTCGCGCAAACCGGGTTGCTCGCCTCCACTGGGCAGGCCGCTACGGGCGATATCAGCAAACGTGCCGACAAGAACAATGCCGTTCAGGTTTACTACAACCAAAGTTGTGGCGCCACTCGTATGCAGGAATCATTCGTGCAAGAAATCTTGTGCGACGAGAGTCCTTAAACCCTGAACAGTATTAAACCTTAAATAAGGAGTAAAATATCATGGCTACGTTTAATTCAACAAACTACGGCAAGCAGGTAGGTTCGGCTGGGGCTTCTCCCTCCGCTTCCTACCCTCTAGCTAAGTTCATCGCAGGGAAAGTTCGTTACTCGATCATTCCCTACGTTCTGGCTGGCACCGAAGCTGCCAATGACATTATCAATATCGTTCGACTCAAGGTCGGTGCGGTAGTGATTCCGTCATTGTCGCATATCGTCTGCGAAGCTCCGGGCACTGCGCTCACCCTCGATATTGGCTTTGCCAGTAACGTGGATGCGTTGTGTGACGGTGCGGCACTTACAACGGCACATGATGTGTCGTTCACTGGTGCGGCGTCTGTCACTGCAACTGCGCAGCAATATACGCCTGTTGCTTTGGCAAGTGGGGATGAGGTTATTTTCGCTACGGTGAAAACAGCTACCTCCCTGACTGCTGCGGCGAAATTGCTTTTCCTCGTTGCTTACGTTGACGAGTAAAAGATTTAGGCCTGGTCGGCCTAACTAGGGTTAGAAAGTTGCCGGTAACAGTTAGGGGTAGCTGTTACCGGCTTTTTTAATACCCCACCAATTTTTACCACAATGGCTTCACTCGTTGAAATATCGAACTTCGCCTTGGGTGAGGTAGCAGAGCAGAACATCCAGACACTGGATGATGCAACTACGCCTGCAATCCAATGTAAGCGATTCATCTACCAAACGATCAGGGAGGTGCTTTCCTCTGCCAAGTGGAAGTGCGCTAGAGATGAAGCCGAGTTAGCCCAGGACGCAACCGCTCCACTATTTGGATGGGAGTATTCATACAATCTGCCTTCTGATTTTCTACGCATCGTTTCGTTCAATGACGTAGATCCAGACAACGTAGTTGAGGAGTTGTTCGAGGTTCGTGGTCGCCGGCTGGTTACTGATGAAGCGACATGCAATATCATTTACATCAAAGATATGACGCTAGACGGCAGCACCGGGGCTATGCCTCCTTTGATGGTTAAAGCGGTATACTTGTCATTAGCTGCAAAGCTTGCGTGGAGCATTCAACAGAATCGCACGTTGAAAGAAGGTCTTGAAACTGCCGCAGAGGTTTCGTTGAGGAAAGCAAAGTCTGCTGATGCGCGTGAGGAAATCAGACCGCTGGTGAATCGTGCAACTCAAAGCAACTGGCTACAGGGCCGCTACTCTTCAACTAACGGATAAATGGCAACAAAGTGGATCAATAATTTCACGGGTGGCGAGTGGTCACCTTATCTTGATGGTCGGACTGATTTGGAGAAATACAATTCAGCCTGTCGCACTATGCAGAACATGCGTCCGCTGCCATACGGTGGAGCTAAGATTCGTGGTGGGCTAAAATACGTTGCTGAAGTTTCGACTATTGCGCAGCCCACGCGATTGATTCCGTTTAACTTCAGCACAGGCACCCGGTTCGTGATCGAGCTAGGCGACAACACGATGCGGTTCTTTTCTAACGGCGCCCAGGTTTTGAGTGGCGGGTTGCCGTATGAGATTGTGACGCCGTGGGACTCCACTCGCGTATTCCCTCTCCAGTTTAAGCAGATCAATGACATCATCTATTTCACGCATCCATATGAAGAGCCTCAGACTCTAAGCAGGATCGCGGATGACAATTGGACGTTAGCCCCAACTGTTTGGACGTATCCACCGATGCGGGAGGAGAACACATCAGCGATCACGATGACTCCGAGTGGAACCACTGGGGCGATTACATTGACTGCTTCAAGCGCCTACTTCAATGCAGACATGGTTGGTGCATACTTTGAGATTCGGCATCTAAGGGAGGCCGGGGCAGTGGATGTTGCCATCAGCGGAAGTTCCGGGACCACGACAAGTAGCTCTTTATCTATACAAGGAAACTGGACCGTTGTAACCACCGAGCGATGGTATGGAACGCTTGAGGTGCAAAGGTCTGAGGATGGTGGCACTTCATGGCAGACTATTAGAAAGTTTTTGTCTTCTGCTGACCGAAACGTGTCAGCGTCAGGAACGCAATCAAGGTCAGCTTTATTGCGGTTAAATTACACCTCAGATGGCGACCCTTATGGGGGCACAACGTGGTATGGGACTGCCCCTAGTGCTTACGTTTTCGCAACAGCAAAGTTAGAGAGCGAGGAGGCATATGTGACCGGCCTAGTCAAGGTGACGGCATACACCAGCACAACGGTGGTCAGTGTGACGGTAGTTGACACGATACTATCCTCAACTGCCACTGATATTTGGAGCGAGGGTGCATGGTCGCCATACAGAGGGTATCCAAGATGTCTTGGTCTTTACGAACAGAGGCTTTACTACGCAGGAACCTTTGAGAAACCGATTAGATTTTGGGGGTCAACAACAGGAGATTTTCTTAATTTCAGGTATTCTGATTCCGATGATGCAGCGGTTGCATTTGATATCGCCAGCACAGAGAGCAGTCCCATCAACTGGATAGAGGCACTACAGAGGATAGTGTTAGGATCTTCTGGTGGAGAATTTACCGCACAAGCAGGCAGTTTAGAAGAGCCACTGACTCCGAGTAATATCTCGGTCAAGGGACAATCTAGCTACGGCAGCGAGCTTTACCAGCCTGTGGTGGTTAATGATGTGGTGGTCTTCTTGCAACGTGGTTCCAGAAAGATCCGCGAGATGTCATTTGATCTAGGCAGAGACGGTTACGTTTCACCAGACCTTACCCTGTTGGCAGAGCATATCACCACAGGTGGGGTAGTGCAGTTGGGTTTAGCCAAGAACATGGACACGACGATCTTTGCTGTCTGCGGTTCTGGTGAACTTGCGGTGCTGACTTACAACCGGGAACAGAACGTGACAGCCTGGGCGAGGTATGTGACAGATGGTCGCATTGAGTCTGTTGCCTGCATTTATGGGGCAACCAATGACGAGGTCTGGGTAGTGGTGCTGCGCACGATCATGGCGCAGGAGGTTCGCAGCGTTGAATATTTCACGGTGGAGACAGATGTGAAGGAGGACGCAACCTACCTTGATTCCCACATCAGCGGGACGCTTTCTGGGCCGTTTTCAGGCACTATTAGTGGATTGGGTCACCTTGAGGGAGAAACTGTCACCTTGGTCGTTTCTGGGGCCAAGATAGGGGAATATGTGGTCGACGCATCAGGGGAGATCACAGTTGACCCACTGGATGTGCCAACATTAGGCAAATATTGCGTTGGGTTGCCGTATCGGGCCGCGATCCAACCGATGAAGATGGACACGGTTTCAACCGATGGCCCAAGCCAGGGGAAGACCCGGCGAATCAGCGAGGTATCGATTCGATTCAAGTCATCTATTGGATGTAAGTTTGGCCCATCATTGAGCAAACTGGAGGTGCTTCCTTTCCGCTCTACGTTAGATCCTATGGACGCATCCCCAGATGAGTTCACTGGTGACAAGAAGGTCGCATACAATGGATCTAACGATAAATCTGCCGATCTTTGGATTGTGCAGGACGATCCTCTACCATTTACTTGTCTCGGAATTGCAGTTAAGTATGAGTTCTTCAACTAATGACAACCCGGTTATACACTCCTGAAGATTACGCGACGGTGATGCCGTGGTGGGAGGGTCATGGGTCTTTGCCTATACCAGAGGCAGTTCTGCCCAAGTGCGGCATCGTGGTGGAGATGGAGGAGGGTTTACCGAGCGCAGTTGCATGGCTATACATGGATAATTCTGTGGGGGTAGCTTGGATGTCGTGGATGACGACAAATCCCCTACTTGGCCCCATAAAAGCTGCTAGTGCCCTCACTGTGCTGCTCGGTGCGATGGAGCAACTGTGCGCGGAGTTCGACTACGGTCTTCTGTTCACGATGACCGAGAGCAAGGGGGTTGGACAGTTTCTATGTCGGAAGGGGTTCTCCCCTAATCACAAGGGTATGACACAATATTTCAAAGAGGTATAACCATGGGAGTGGAAACAATCGCAATAGCTGCACTAGTCACCTCGTTGGTTGGGACGGGGATATCCGCATACTCTTCCTACCAGTCAGGCAAGGCGCAGGAGCGCATCAACAATTACAATGCCCAGATTGCCGAGCAGGACGCTGCGGACAAGGTGCGGGATGGTCGTATCTTAGCCAATGCCCAGCGTGCCAGAGGTGAGAAGCTTCAGGCACGGCAACGGGCACTCTACGGAAAGAGCGGGACAGTGGGTGATGTCGGATCTCCTTTAATGGTTCAGGCCGAGCAGGCAGGGCAACTTGAAATGGCGGCACTTGACGTTCAGCAGACTGCCAATGCGCAGGCTGGAAAGCTACGTCAGCAGGCAGTGGCAGACCGTATGGCTGGTAAGGCTGCACGGCAAGCTGGTTCGCTCAATGCTGCCGGCACCCTGCTCCAGGGTAGTGGATCAGCGGTGTCCCAGTATGCAACATTCAAAAAGTAATCCCCATGCCAAGAATCCCACTCTACGAACACTCTCCAACCGCTACGCCATCAAGCAATGTGCGGCTCGACCCGAATATGTATTCCGGGGTTGCTGCTGCCGGCGAGCGTATCGGTTCTGCTGTTGCTGGCATTGGCGACAAGGCAATGAACTTTGCCATCCAGAAGCAGGAACATGTCAACAAGGGCATCCTGGCGAAGGAGGAGACTCTCCGCATGAAGGTGGTTGAGGACATCCAGAGAGAACGTCTAAAAAACCAAGACAGGCCAGAGGAGTGGGATAAATTAACCGCTGAACACTGGAAGAATTACGAATCCCTGCGAGCCTCTACGGCAAAGCGCGAGGGGTGGTCAAAGAGAGTCATCGAAGCGGATGCACTGGCCGGTGAGGAATTTAAGACCCGGACCGGGGTTTCCCTGCGGGTGGATCAGGACAAGGCACAGATATCAAAGGCCAATTCTCACCTTGAGATGAATGCCGAGGCGCGACTGCGTGCCGGCGACTATGACGGGTTTGTCAAATCATACGATGAAATGGATCTCGATCCTGCCTCGCGGGAAAGAAAGATACGTCAGGGGTTGGAGCAGGGTCTTTACAAGGTTGCCAATAACCAACTCGATGCGATTGCGGAACTACCGCCGGCACAGGCCAAGGTCGCTTACAACGAATATATTGCCAAGGTCACCGAGAAGAACAGGGAAGGCAACTACGTCAACTACGAGGAGGAGCGTGGTGGGATGTCGCTGGGTGGACGGGTGAATCTTGAGTCGATTGCTCGCGCCAGAATCAAGGCAGCGCAGCGTGAGATGGATAGTGAAAGCCGCAAGATCATTGCTGGCTTGCGCACCGGGCTTTATACCGAGGCGAACATCGATGCTGCGGTCAAGGCTGGAGACATCGATCAGGCGACGGCAGAAGCAATGTCTCCCTTGTTCAAATTTGCCTCGGAAGAGAACAAAACCAAGGAGGAGCAGAAACAACAGGTCATCGAAGACAAGAAGCTCGCTGCCGAAGACAAGCAATTGGCTAAAGCTGCATCGATCGGGGGCAATATCGACAAGGGTGCCGTGGGTGAGTTCGAGATTGAGCAGCAGTGGGCACGGGGGAAAATCACCCGAGAGCAGGCAGACCAACTGAAGGTTGACCTGGCCTTTACTGCTTCTGGCGAACAGCGGGTTGAGAATGGCGAATACTCAAAGATAAACGATAAGATCAATCTCCAGTATTCCAAAAACATATTCCAAGGTGGGGCCGAGCAACCAGACGACAACACCTACACCAAGATTCTGACCAGCATCAAAGACGCGAAGCTGACCAAAGCTACCAGACTGAAACTGGTTGACAAGTTGATGCTGTTGAAACTGGCAGACGTTGCTGACCTCCAGGAAGAGGGACCAACTGGTCGGTGGACTGACCGAGACATCTCTCCGCAAGAGAAGCAGACCCGGGTCGGGTTGATCGATTCATACCGCCAAGTGTTGCCGGTGATTGGTCCTGAGTTGGCCGGTGACCTACTGTTTGAGCAGGAGACACTCATCCGTAATTTCTTCGACATTAAGTCAGATCGATCTCAGTCTGAGATAGATGCCTTCGTCACTAAGCAACTGCTGCCGAGTCTGTTCAATGCAGCAGCACAGGAATCGCTTGAACAAGCCTTCAACTATTAAATGACTGACGAACTCTCCCCATTTTTCGAGTCACGCGAAACCCGTGTTGGCCGATTGCCAGAAACTGCTCGTCTCTCATTTGAGACTGCCGAGAAGCAGGCAACTGCGTCTGGCGACCCATCGTTTGGCGACAAGCAGTTTGTGAGCTTGTGGCTTTCGCGCAGGACTGGTCTGCCGCGCAAGGATGTGACCACCAACTTCGATGAGATTGCAAAGCGATTCTTTGGTGATGGCATCACTCCCCAGCAGGCATACGACAAGATCTCCAAGGAATACCAACCAGTGCCAGAGATGGGGGAAGCAGCAGATCAAAAAAAAAGCGATGAGTTCGCTGACGTTGCGGGTCTGCCGAGGGTAGGCGCCAAAGAGTTTGTTTGGCAATCAAAGCAGTCTGCCCGGGCCTTTGCCGCAGGATTTGAAAAGGTAGCGCAACAGGTGCCGGCAGGGCTTTACAGTCAGGCGGCAGTGCTTAACGGGGCGCCGACACCGGCAGATCCGATGAGCAACTCGGAGTATGTAGCACTGAAGCGGCAGAACGAACGGTTGGAAGATCCTTACAAATTCTCATCGGTATACGACGAGGCGCAGGGTTACGGCCCTGTGGTCACCCCGGAAGAGGAGGCGACCATCCAGGCCAATCAGAAGAAGATGCGCACCATCGAGCGCAACATTGACCGTGATCACCGGCAGGCAGTCAAGGAGTGGAGCGATTCACCTGATAGCAAATTGTCCAAGGAGTATCGTGCGAGGGCAGACTTTTGGTATAATCTGAGCGATGAAGCAGAGAAGCGTTGGGGCACCGATCCTGAGTTTCAGAAGACTGCGGTGGGACAATTTATGAGCAGTGCCGGGTCTTTGCCTGCCACAGTGGCGCTTGCGGTTCTGGGGCCAGCAGGGATGATGGGCTTGGAGTCGATGTTCTTCGCCCAGTCTGAGGAAGATCAGCGTGATGCGATCAACGCCCAGAAGGTTGACCCAAACAGCAAATACGATCCTGACAAAGCTTTCACGACCAATCTCCTTTCATCGGTTCCGCAGATGCTTTTTGAGAAGGCATTCGGTGTGGAGCGTCTTTTGCAGGCGACTCTCGACGAGACGGTGAAGCGTGGCGGCAAGGTTCTCTTTGGAGACTTCGCTCGTAACTTTGTGCGCAAAGGCACGACGAGTGCGATTGAAGAAGGTCTGACCGAGCCGGCGCAGGGGTTCTGGAATGATTACATCGCCAGCCTGACCTACGATCAATCACGCGAAATCATTACCGGCGAAGGCGCAAAGCGTCGTATGATCGAGTCTGCGACTGGGTTTGCGCTTGGTTTCATTGCCGGTGGTGGGGTGTCTGTGGTATCGGACGTTGATACCAACATGATGGTGAGCAACGGGGCAGAATACCTGACTACGAAGGACGGGAAGCTTTACAGCGAATACGACTTTTCTGTGCTGCGCCATGTGAAAACCGACGCGCAGATCATGGCATCGGCGCCAGATGAGGCGACAGGGAAGCTACTCGTTGCTGCTGCCAACGGAGACAAGAACGCGCAGCAATCTTACAACAACAATGCGTTGCAGGAGATGTTCGTGAAGATTGATGGGTTTGAGGTGGCAGGGATGACCATCGGAACGATTGAAGGGGTGCCGGTGCTGCGCAGTGCTGATGGCATTATTGTCCCATTGGATCTGACCAACGAAGAGGACCGGGCATTCTTGGATAACTTCAAGGCTGAGTCGGTGCGCCAAACGTCACTGAACGAGACACTGGAATTTCTCAGAAAGGGTATGGAGGAGGGCAGAACCATTGAGGTGTCCGAGCAGGAGAAGACTCTGGCAGACTTCATCAAGCAGGGGAACATTGACCTGACCGAGGCAGCGGCCCGGGTGGGAATTGCTCTCGATGTGAATGGGGCCAACATTGCTGAAGGCACGAACCCGGAGGATGTCCGAGTGCTTGGGGTCAACATTGCCGAATACAAGCAGGGAATTTACAAGGATGTGTCCCGTGTGTTTGCCGGCGGTAACACGATGACTGCCATTGAGGAAGTGTCCGAGGGGTATATCAAGAAGCGTCTGGCAGTGGGTGACCTCAACGAGGAGGAGTTGCAGGCATGGCGCGACAAGTATGAATCTGATACCGGAACCAAGACCAACACCAAGGGCAGGACGAGCAACATCGAGTGGTTCTCAAGTCGGGTGATCGACTATGCGGTAGGCAACCGCAAGATGGACGGGATGCCAAAATCGTGGGGTGCTTTTCTGCGGACCCTAGGTGAGCATCTGAAACTGGTGCTGAAGATGGCGCAGCGCATGGTTAAGCTAAAGCGCGATGGGAAGCTTGATGCCAATTTCGAGAATGCCCTGAAGGGTGCGCTTGGCTTGATCTCCCCGGATGAGGCATTCGCAGGCGTTAAGGGGGCAAGGACGACCCCGGAGGGTGATGCCCAGGCCAGAGGTCAGGCACTGTATGAAAGCCTCTTTAATCGCAACTCTGAGGGTCAGGCAGATTCGGCCCAGTTGCAGAGATTGAAGGAGCAACTCTCTGATGAGGATATCGCCGGCATCCGGGCCAAGTTTGAGACTGACCCGGTTTACGGGAATACCGCAGAACTGAGTCCCCAGGCGCAGCGCATTTTAGATCAGGAGGGATATGGGGATATCAGTTTCAGTCTTGGGAAGAAGAACTCTCTCCGAGTGCGTATGACCCGTGAGGCACTCACTGATGCGGCACTAAACCAAGCCTCATGGAAGGACTGGTATGAGAAATACCAAGATGTGCTGGACGAGTTTTTCGGTGACCACAAGCAACTGTTTCAAGACATCCTTTCGGTCACTTCACAGGCGTCGTCGGTTAAGGCTAATGTAACGCATGCCCTAAAGGCTTTTGGGCAGTGGGTAAGAGGCGAACAGTTTAATGATTTCCTCCCTGCTGTAATATCAAATCTGGAGAAGCTCCGCATCAAGTCACAGGTTAGCGGTCAGAAAATAACTGCCTACAAGAACAGCAACGACGGGGTCGTAGATCAGGCAGTGATTGACCGGCACGTTGCAGGACTACTTTTCGGAGTTAAGTCTCCATCGAAGGCACAGTTCGCCAAAGGGCAGAAGATCCTGGCCGAGATTGCAGCAGAAATTGGGTGGACTCCTAGACAAGTTCAGGCAGCATTGTGGGCGCACTCAATTTACAAGAGCGGAAAAACACCTGAATCTTATGGAGACTATCTCAAAACCCTCGACGCAAAAGGTGGAATCGAACAACGAATTGGCGACATTGGCGCAAGAGGCGCAGACGGCAATGCAGATGGTGGACGACGGGGCAGATTTGCTCCAGTTGGCGATGTCCAAGGTTTCCGAGAGCAAGGGCAACCCCTCACCGCAGAAGAAATAGACGCTGGGGTTGAGGATGAGTCTGGCACAGTAGCAGACGTAGAGATTGATGAGAATGCATTTGATGTTGAGGCCGATAAGGCAGACAACGAAGGCACTACATTTTCCCTGACCAACAAGGTGCCGGTGATTGATGCTGCATCACTGAAGGGCAAGAAGAAGTTTGTTTACTTTTCTGACCAGACCCGTGTGGGCAAGTATACCGGGCTAGATCCCAAGAGTGGTATCAGTATCGATCTCCAGGGTGGTCCGCTTTATCCCTACATCAAGGGCCACAAGGGTGCTGCTGGCTGGGCATTCACGACCATTGGCATGGCAACCCGATTCTTGAACCGGGTAAAGAAGACTGATGGCATTGGACTGACTACTCTCTATGCGAAGGAGAACCTCCGAGCCAATCACACTTTTCTTTTGGCATATTTTGCCGAGGTCGAGTATGCCATCAAGACAGGCAAGCTAGACGAGAAGGTATTCTTTACCGAGATTAATGCGCTGCGCGAAGCGGCAATCGCGACAAAGAAGTCTAAGAATGTTGGTAAGTGGGGTGAGCGATCTGCTGTTGAGTGGAAGACATTGAAGCAGGCGAAGGAGGCACTTGATGCTGCTACGTTTGAAGTGCGTGCTGGGTTATTCTTTGGATACAGTGCTAAAAAGAAGGGTATGAATAAGGGGGGCAAGATTGGGGCAGACCGATTGGTCGCTGCCGGGTTCCCCAATATCTCTGACATGGTGGATCTGTTTGCCGATCCCCAGTTTGATGGTTTGGGTTACGGAGACATCATTGGGGCAATCCAGTTCGACAAAAGCCAGACAGCACCAAGCACCGCATCAGACATTGGGGCAGAGGAGCATTTAAGTTATCCGGTTATCGCCCAAGGCAAGGGCATTGGGATCTTCAAGAATGCACTAAAGGTGACCGATGTGATCAAGCGTGAGGGCAATCAGAAGTCTGCCATCAGGTCTGCGGAAACCAGCATGGCAGGGGTGACATTCAGCCTAACCCAGACTAAGACGCCTGCGTTCAGGAAGTGGTTTGGTGATAGCAAATTCGTAGACAAAAACGGCTCCCCTTCACTTTTTTGGAGGGCAGATAATCCAGTAAACAGAGAGGTGATCTCTAATACTGGTGGTCTGAACGAGGGGGTTAAATCTGGTGACATCCAGCATCCGAATACTTATTCGCAAAAAGCCATTTACCTAACCAAGGACTCGGAGGCGGCTCATTGGTTTGCTTCATCTATCGGGTATGAGAACTTGCCCCGTAAGTTTTATGCGAAGGCAGATAACCCTGCAACGCCAGAAATACTGAGGCAATTGGTCCGCTCACAGCCCGAAGGCTTTGACGGGAATCAATCTCGAAGGACTGCATCATATTTGACCGATGCGGAGGTCGAGTTGCTGCAAAAGAATGGTTACGATGGGATTATCGGTCCTATGGATTTCGGAGGCGGCACTCGCGGTATCGAGGTTGCTGTATTCTCATCTAATCAGATCAAGTCTGCCACAGGCAACAACGGTGAGTTCGACGGCAACAACCCGGACATCACCTTCTCTTTGGGCAACTCAGAATATGCCCAAGGGAAGGTCGACGAAGGCTTTAAGGTATCAGGTCGAGGTAGACGGGGCTTGAGTCAAACACGTTTCGATTCTTGGTCTAATGTCATCCAGTTTACAGATGACGCGAACATCGCGAGCCAGTATGCAAGGAACGGCTTTGTGTTAGCGATCAAGCCAAAGAAAGAAGCGAATATATGGGAGTGGTCTGAAGAGAAAGCCAAGGTAGTTTACAGAGACTTTATAGAAGACAATGAGTCTGGCTTGCTATCTCCAGCATTAGAGGAGCTGGCTGGTCGCTTAGAGTCAGAAGAAATGTTTACAGAAGAACTGAGGGCTAACGGTGACATAGTGGAAGGGGCTGGGTTTTGGGATGATCGCGACTTTACTGGTTGGTTTTACGACAGATATGAAGTGGATTGGGTGGAGCTTGGGGGTAAAGGGAACGGGTCGGTATTACTTAACCCCGACGAGAGCCTTTTTGACATAGAAAGCAACGAACAGTCACAGCAGGGGCAACCTACCTTCAGTCTGACCCAGACCAAGTCGCCTGCGTTCAAGAAGTTGTTTGGTGATAGCAAGGCGGTGGACAAGAACGGGAATCCGCTGTTGCTTTATCATGGTGGGAGCGGGTCACCTTCCGGCTTCAGCGCAGGATCAAGCAGAGGTGTCGCGATTGCCTATTTCACCGATTCACCAGACGTAGCGTCTAAATATGCATTTGGTGGCGGCATAGAAGAAGGCATGACGGTGGGGGACTATGCGGATGAGTTTAATTTAGCGCAATCTCGGGGTAAGTTGCTAAATCGCCAGCCAGCAATAACACTAGCCTTCCTGCGAATTGAAAATCCGATCACTGAGCGGACCACGATTCGAGATATGTTTGGGGGTGATAGGGCGAAGGCGGAGCGTTTTGTGAATGCTGAATCACCTTCCTTAGCGTCTCGTATTGAGGATGAAGAGAGATTTTCAGAAGACGGAACAATTTCGGATGAGACGTTTTGGGACATGCTGGGAAAAGATGCCGAGGATGGATGGGCGGGGGAAGATACTGAGGCAATTCCAAAGGGGATGCGCACGGTGGCAGCTCTTGCGGGTCGTTTCCCTGATCTGTTTCCGCAATACGACGGGATGATTTATAGAGACCAAGAAGCAGGAGGAACGACGTATGCCATATTTAGTCCTACCCAGATCATATCCGCTACGGGCAACAACGGTGAGTTCGACCCAACCAATCCCGATATTACTTTTTCAGTCGAGGAGCAGCAGGCGCTCAAGCATGAGTTGACCGGCATTCCTCAGACAACGCAGCAGGCAATCCAAGCGCAGGCAGAACGCATCCGGGCCAAGCGCCTCAATGCGACTGCGCAGTTGATTGCACAGATCAAGGCAAACACTACCCTTTCCAAGAGTTCCAAGATGGTTCGCAAAACCACCGAGGCATCCATCATGGCGCGGGTTGCGGTGCCGATCACCGGCAGACTGATGCGGATTGCAAAGCCACTCGCGCAAAGACTGCGCCGGTTTGAATACGATCTAGGGATAGCGATAAAGAACGACTATGAGAAACTTCACCCATTCATGGTGGGGTTTGAGACAATGTCGCAGGACGATGCCAAGGTGCTCGACCTTACCCTCAAGAATGGGGATATCGAGAACCGGGACGCACTGCTGGCGAAGTATAACCTCACCGAGGCATATGCCAACGTGACTGAGGTGCTATCCGATCTGCGCCAACGGGCAATCGATGCCGGCTATGAAGTGGGTGAGATCCAGAACTATTTCCCTCGGAAGGTTAAGGATCTGGACGGTCTGTTTGCCCACTACTACGGGACCGAGATCGGTGGATCAATCGATGCGGCGCTGAAGGTCGCCGAGGATGCAGCCCATAAAGCAGGTCGCAAGTTCGGTGAGGATGAGCGTGCCGAGGTGACCAACCGAGTATTGCAAGGCAATTTAAAGAAGTCATCCAAGCCCGGGAACATCAAGACCCGGAAGACCGATGTGGTCGGGGTTGCTGCCAACGAGTATTACCAAGACTCGATTCAAGCTTTAATGAGTTACGTTGACAGCATGAATCAGGCAATCGAGAAGCGCCGGTTCTTTGGTAAATATGCGGTGGCGATGTCGAATACCGAAGGGGTAACGGCGCTCAGTAACAAGCTTGCACTTGACGCATCAATTGGCGCCATGGTTTCCGATATGGTTGCCAATGGTCAACTGGACCGAGCCAAGCAGGCAGAAGTGGTGTCGATCTTTGAGGGTCGGTTTAACCAAGGGGTGGCGAACCAGTTTATCAGAAACGTGAAGGCACTTAGCTACATCACGACCATGGGCCAGATCACATCTGCCCTCACCCAGTTGGGAGACTTAGCCGTTTCACTATACGAGAACGGTTCATTCAACACGATGGTTGCCGGCGCCCAAGCATTTGCTCGCAAGTCAAAGATAAACCGTCAGGCACTGGGCATAGACAATATTGCGGAGGAGTTCCGCGAGGCATCAAAGTTACATAGTGCCTTGAACTTTGTCTTCAAGGCGACTGGGTTGCACTACATCGACATGGTCGGCAAGGAGACACTGGTAAACGCGAAGTTCCGCAAGATCCAGCAGGAGGTGAACCAAGGGAACATCAGCGACAAGACGCGCAACTTGATCATCAATTCGTTTGGCCCTGACGAGGCAACCCAGGTGATGAAGGACTTTGGTGCCGGCAACCACACTGCCGACACGATGTTTGCGGTCTACAGTGTGCTGGCAGACTACCAACCAATCAATCTGAGCGAATACCCAGAGGCATATCTGCGCCATCCGAATGGTCGGATATTCTACATGCTGAAGACATTCACGCTAAAGCAAATTGATGCATTCAGACGCGAGGGGATTGACCAAATCGTGAAAGGCAATGCCAAGCAGAAAGCGCAGGGGATGAAGAACTTAATCCACCTGATGGGGTTGTTCTACATTATCGGCGTCCCGGTGGATTGGTTGAAGGATTGGCTCATGGGCCGAGATCCCCAGTTGTCAGACCTAGCAGTGGACAACCTATTTAAACTGATGGGCGTGAGCCGGTGGAATGTGTGGAACTTCAGAACCCGCAGTAACCCACTGGAGTCTGCCATGCTGCTGGTGCTTCCTCCTGCTCCATTTCTGACCTATCCGTTCATGGATATGCAGGATGCTGCGAAGCAGATCGAGAAAGGTGACGAGATTATCCCAGCAAACTTTAATATCTGGCGTATTTTGCCTTGGGTTGGATCTCCCTACTACTGGCATTTGGGTGGTGGGGCCGAGAAGATCGAGAAGCGCCGGCAGAAGCGAGAGAACGAGTAAACCATATTTGCAAATTCAACCACCTTATGATTCAACCAAAGAAAGGGTATCACCATGATAACATCACAAACAGCTAAAGCAGCGTTTACGCTGACCACCACCAACCAGGTTCTCAACTTTGCTTTTCTGATATTAGATTCGGCAGACATATCGGTGATTGCCACTACAGCGGCAGGTGTGGACTCAACCTTAGTGCTAAACACACACTACACCGTCTCTGTTTCAGCGCAGACGATAACGATGATCGGCGGCACGGCAACCGATGTGATCTCGATCTTTCGTTCAACCCTATTAACGCAAGAGACTGAAGGCGCAGAGAACGGACAATTCCCATCTGCGGGATTTGAGGCATCTTTGGATCGCCTGGTGATGCAAGTGCAACGTATTGGACTTGCAGTGGATCGTTCATTGCGTGTGCCAAATTCTGCTGCTACAGTTTCACCCATGTCGCTTGCGGCAAGGAAAAGCAATGTGGTTGGGTTTGATAGCAACGGGGGTCTTACATTCTATGCAATTGCCTCCGGGGTGGTGTCTGCGATCTCGGGTCAGGGCACTGCCAATCAGGTGCTGGTCAACGGTGGGTCAGGTGCTGCCACGACTGGTGCGCTGATCTTCACTCTACCCCAAGACATCGCCACGACGAGCGCAGTGAGGTTTGGTCGTGTTGGCATTGGGCAGGTAGCTGGTTCTGAAAATGATTTAGCTATTACTCGTTCGGTGCCTACCACAACGGCACAGGCGAGTGTTGCGGTTAGTGGTTCATTGACCGCTGCCTATGATTTGCACCCTAACGCATTCAGGGATACTACATCCTTTACGCCAACAGTTGCCGCTGATGCTTATGCCTCGTTCGATGCTTTGCCCTCTATGGGTGGAACAGTGAACACGAATCACTTTAGAGGTTTTCAGTTCCGGGGTGGATATTCAGGTTCTGGCACGCTAGATAACATGAGTGGGTTTAACAACCAAAGCAGCGTATCGGGTGGAACTGTTTCTGCCATTAAGATGTTTCATGGTGTGCAACCAAGCATAACTGGTGGGGCGACTGTCACTGATGTTTTCGGTTTGTATGTCGATGACCTTGGTAGCGCAGGAACTACTCGACATGCAATCTATACTAATGGAACTGCTCCATGGTTTAGTGCGGGTGGTCGGATATTTACTTCTGCCTTGTTGGCTACGCCAGCCGGGGCTACGACATGTCTTATGGGTTGCACGTTTGACCAGGCAACTCAAACCGGGATGGCCGTGATGAACAAGAGTGCAACTGCCACAGGCACATTGGTCAGTTTTTGCAACTCAGGCGGCACAGTGCAGGGCACGATCACCCAGACCAATAGCACCACTGTTGCTTACAATACGACCTCTGATGGTCGCTTAAAAGAGAACGTGCGTCCAATCAGTAATAGCGGTGAAATAATTGATGCTATCACGCCTGTTGTCCACGACTGGAAATGGGGAGGTAAGGACGCGCATGGCTTCGTCGCCCAAGAGCTTCATTTGGTTTATCCCGACGCTGTAGTAATCGGTGACGATGGCGAGGATGTTGCTCACGCATGGGGCATCGACTACTCTAAGCTGGTGCCGATATTGACCGCAGAAATCAAATCTCTCCGCAGCAGACTTGCTGCAATTAACGCATAAAAACTAATCCTATACCCTACCATGAAAGAGATACCCAACATCCAGTTCACCGATACCCAGACAACAGCAACGACCCTGCTGACCTGTCTCAACAATCCCGGCAAGGAGGGTCTGGACTTCGCCCAGATGCGTGCCCGGAACAAGGTCGCCGATGCCATTGAAAAGGTCGAGGCCGGTGGAGTGATCAAGCTCGAGGACTCCGAGTATGTGACTGCCCAGAATGCCATCAAGGAAGTGCGCTGGGTTTCACGCGAAGACTTCCTGTTAAAATTCGCTGAACAGTTTGGGTTATGAAACGATGCACCCTAGTTTTATGCATGTTTATGCTTCTAGGGTGCTCATCAGTTCCTTCAGGAGACAAGCAGGGTATTGCATGGTATAACCCAACTACATGGTTCAGTGGATCTGCCGGCAGGAAAGCGGAGCGATTAGACGAGAAGGATGTCGAGGCTAGGGGCAGTGCCCTTAAATCGGTTCAAAGGGCCGTAAACGAGACTTCTGAGGCGCTACAGCGTGCTCCAGAGAGTCGCCCGGTATCAGTCGCGAAGGGGAGTAACGACCAGGCGAGGATCTTCCTTGATCAATTAGCCGGCCCAATGACGGTGGAGGAAAGTAAAGGTGTAGCAGAGCAGGTAAGGTTACTACTCTCTGACCTTGAACAGGAGAGGGCAGAGGGCGAGCGGTTGCGCGAAATAAATGACAGTTTGGCGAGCAACGTCAGCGAAACATTAAACGTGATAGCAAAAGCTAAAATCAAGAATGAGAAGGATCTTGAAAAGGCGTTTGAACGGGAGAATGCGTTGGCAAACCAACTACGAAATGAGCGGTGGTGGTCATGGTTCTGGAAGATATCCATTGGCGCGGTAGCAATCCTTTTATTTGCGGCATGGATATACGTTCGATTCACCTTGGGCGGGATGCCCACTGCGCTTGGACGATCATTGTCTGATGCTCGTAAATCAAATCCTAAGTTCGCTCGTTTTATGGTAGAGCAATTAGATACACATCTAACTCCAACCGAGCAGAAAATGATTAGAATGTTAACAATTAAGGATTAGCTTTTATGAGTGAAGAACAATTAACTGAACTGAAGCTGACTGTAGATAAGCTCACATCTGTTTTTGCTTTGATCAAAGTTGTCGGTGGTGTGTTCGCTGCTATCTTTATGGCAATAGCATCACTTGCCATCTGGGTAAATAACACCTCTGTATCTATGGCAAATACGGATTCCAAGATACGGAACATTGAATCTTTCAACGTGAGTATGGTCGATTGGCAGCGGCGCAAGGACGATATTGATATCAAGCTTGTGCTGTTGCTAGAGAACCAGCAGATACTACTGAAGCGAATCGAGGGGCGACAGGACACTATAATGGCGACCCTGCCCCTCAAAGCGGATAAGCGGTAAATCAATCGTCTGGCCGGCGCAGAACAATGTGCCAGAGATATTTTGACCACCAGTATACGGTCAGGCCAATTGACCTCCACCACTTATGCTTTACCTTCATTGTGCGGAATGTGGGTTTGCACCCAAATAACCTGTAGCAGTAGGTGATTGGTTTGCCATCGATGCGCGTCCATCCTTCAAACACGTTATTCGGTGATGGTTCCTGGCTACTGCTGCTCCAGTTTCCTATTTCAATGTCCACTGTCTTTGGAGGGGTGCCAATCTCCCAGTCTATGAATCGATTGTTATAGCTGCCTCCCTTGAGGGTGAGGACATACTGGTCGCCGGCCTGTTTAATGTGAAACCTTTTCAGCGTGTTGTCACTGCTGCCTGTCATATCAACAGCGTCCTCGGTGCCTCCGCGAACAATGGTCAAATCATTAAATAGCCGAGTGTTCCTTTTATAGAATTTGACGGTGTCCTGCCAAGATCCAATCTCCCATAATGGAGGTTGCGGATCAAATATTTGCCATGATGCGTCACGCTGATCGACGCTATCAAATGAGTAAAAGTTTTTGTCATGCCGTGTTGATTTCATTAGTGCCATTGGTTTGGTTTATGTGGAGGTGAAGAATTGCGATGGCGTCTGCCTCATCATCACCTGTTAATGTGATGCCTGGGTAACGCTTTTTTGTTTCTGCTATCATTGCGGGTTTCTTGCTGTTGCCCTTACCTGTCCAGAATTTTTTAATATGCGTAACCCCATATCCGTAGACTGGAATACCCATTTTTGCTGCCCGTGAGAGCATAATGCCGCGCAGACCACCGTATATCTTGGCAGCATCACCACTGCTCCAACGCATGACCGATTCGTAGACGATGCAGTCAATCTTGAATACCGGGATGACGTTCTTAATCCACTGGTCGAATGATAGGAAAGTGCCCCCGATGTGATCGGCTGGCTTGCTCTTGCAACCTTTGTAACGACTGAAGTCAACAGAACCTGACTCGATTATGCCATTGGCTGAGATGGCAAACCCGGTGTGGGTGCCTAGGTCGATGGATAGAATCTTAGTGTTTTTCATAGTTGGATATGGTTATGGCAGATTGGTTGGCATCGAGACTGACCCGGAACTCACCGGCAAACTGGAGGGCGCCGGCAATAGCGATCTCTTCTGGCGTGACCGGCTTGAAGTTTAACTGTGACCAGGCGAGTTTACGCTTGCGCTCATACTCGGTGAAGTAGGCTTTGCGTTTATCGGTCATGGTCAGTCATGGCTTGGTGGTGATTCTGTATATGAAGACAGCCTGTGCTTTGTCATTTAGCCATGGGCCAAAGATGCATTCGACTTCACTGCCGGCGGCAACCTTTATTATTTCGCACGCCTCCCCAGACCATACCAGATCACCGTCGATCAGCACGGTGTGTATGCCATCGCAAAGGACCGGGTATTCAGGCTTGTCCATGGGAGTGAATCATTGCTGACATATCGGTGAGGGTGTGGTCGGTGAAATGCTTTCTAGCTGCCTTGATGTGGTAGCACATCGTGGCGGCACTGAAGCGTGGCTTGCCTTCCTTGAGCGCAACATTGCGCCGGGTGATGAAGTCGATGCAGGAACATTCCCCATTCCCCTTGTTCTCGGACAGATCCACCATGTGGTGGTTGCCTCGCTCAGACCGGGATGAGACAATGTATCTGAGTGCCTCACCCTGTATGGGGGTGACCTTGACTGGGATGACTACTGTGGGTTTTTTCATTTGAGTAGTCCCTGCTCCCTGGCCTGCCGTGGGTGGTTATGTATCCAAGTATGGCAGCGCCGGCAGATGCATAGCCAAGTAGTCGTGTCTAGGTAGTTTCCCCCAGTCCTGCCTGCGGTGTGGTGGATGTCGGTGCTAGGTGCGGCACCGCAACGCTGACACGTTGGGTGTGCTTCTAAGGCTTCACGCCTCTTGATTGAGTAAATTGCCATGCCGGTCTTTCTTTTGGCCGATATGGGGTTAATGCGGGTGCGTTTCATGTGTTCATTCTTTTTGAAAATCTAATCATGTCATGTCGCGCATACTCAAATTCCTCTTGGTCAAACCTGTCTATTTCGTTGCATTCATGCCTATTTTCTCTCGGTTTGAGATGCCATTGGCCGGTAAGGGCGATGGCGTCATCAAGACTTATTCTGTCACAACTATTAGATCCTTCCTGATCTCGATATCGGCGAGGAGCGTTCATGCGAAGAACAGTTCTGTTTGTGAATCGTTTGGCATGATGCGGCAGATCCTGACGCTCTTGTGGGTGACCGGGCAGATTGCGCTGCCTCGCTCTTCCAGTAGTCCGCAGGCAATAAGCTCAGTGATGCGGGGTCGGACAGCATTCATGTCGGTGTAGTTGCACCAGGCGAGGACCGCTCGGTCAGTTGCGGCGCCGATATGCTCAAACGCTTGAATGATTTCTAGCTCACGTTTCCCAAATAGGCCGAGTTGGCCGGCACGATATGCTGCCAGTGAGTTCTCTCTGACGGTGCTCATATTATTTTTCCTTCGTTTTGCCAGCACTCGGTTTTCCAACTCATAGGCAGCGCAAAGAAGTCTTCATTAAGTAGAGCGGTGTGGCCCGGAGGATCGTAACCCTCATTTCCGTCATCTCTTGACCATGCCTCCTGCTTGGCCCTTACAAACCCTTGCCAGCCTGCTGGGGGTGTCTGGATGCGTTCAGTGATTAAAGCCTTCCTGGTGGCGCTATCCTGCCCGAAATGGGCCATGGTAGCGTCTGCCTTGTTCAGCCAGTTGATGAACCGGCGACTAGTAAACATC
>TARA_R110002126_G_scaffold243700_1_pt1 | contig 37113 bp, 27 predicted proteins | sample TARA_R110002126 | Tara Oceans TARA_R110002126 (sample SAMEA4397536) | marine metagenome | biome: Polar Biome; feature: [DCM] deep chlorophyll maximum layer (ENVO:01000326); material: water (ENVO:00002006), including particulate matter (ENVO:01000060) such as... | depth 30 m | reverse complement strand
TACATGCTATTTTGTCAATATTGGGGTTAATTAATGCAAAACACCGTCATTAATCGCGCACGCTTAAACGTCTTTGGTTTTTCTCTACCGTTTTTGCACCGATACCTTTCACCCTTGCTAACTCGTCCACTGTCTTAAAATCACCAAACATGTCACGATATAAAATTATCGCCTGCGCTTTGCTGCTACCGATACCATCTAACGAAACCAGCTCGCCTTCGTTTGCTCGATTGATATTCACAATATATTGCTCACGTGCTTGAGTTTTGGCATTTTCTAGTGACAACAGGTACTCATAAGCGCTTTGAGGATTATCAAAACAGGGCGCAGCATTAGTATTATCAAGCATCAGAATAGCCAAAACACAACCTAAAATAGCAGTTTTGGCTAGGCTAGCAAACGAGTCTTTAGGATGAGCGTTCATGTTGTTTCGCCGCTTCCCATAATGCATCCATCTCTGTTATATCGCTGTCTTCTAACTGCTTGCTAGCGAGCTCCAGCTGCTCCTCAATATAACCAAAACGTGACTTAAACTTATGGACACAGGTTAAGGTTGCTGTCTCTGCATCCAAATTTAATTTGCGTGCGACATTGACCAGCGCAAACATACAATCACCCAGTTCCTTTTCAATATCAATAATATTGGCTTTGCTTATGTCATATCCAACAGCAGTTGTAGAACTATCTGTCAGCTCATGCTTTAGCTCAGCAATCTCTTCATCCAGTTTATCAAAAGCACCGCTAACACCTTCCCAATCAAAACCCAGTTTAGACGCTTGCTTTTGTACGTCTTGCGCTTGCATCAATGCACTACCCGCTTTGGTATTATCCAAACGGCGCTTTGGTTTACCACGTGCCTCGCGTGATTGCTGCTCCTCCGCTTTAATCTCATCCCAGCGTACTTTTACCGCTGCATCGTCTGTTAGAGTTTCGGCTTCAAACACATGAGGATGACGACGAATCAGCTTCTCTTGTAGAGTAGTAATGACGTCACTCATATCAAAGCGCCCTTGCTCAGCATACATCTGACAATGAAACACAACTTGCAGTAGCACATCGCCTAGCTCGCCTTTGATATCTTCATCATCATCGGTTTGTACCGCTTCGCCTAGCTCATAAGCTTCTTCGATGGCATAAGGAATCAGGCTATGATTGCTTTGCTTTTTATCCCATGGACAATCAACTCGCAGCCGTGCCATCAATGCTAAAAGATCATCAAGCTGGCCTGTGGCTTCTGGTGTTCCTTGTACTGGTACAGGCACTGTGATTTTATTGTCGAGAGTATTCATAAGGGAGGCTCTTATTTTTGCTTAATGTAATAATTGTGATTGATTCAATATACAAAGGGGATAAAGCTATCAAGTGCATCTGTATACATGCCATTTCACGCAAGGTTAACGTTTTCACTCTTTTGTAATAAGTTGACGATAGTGTAGCATTGAACACTTATTAGCTTATAATTGTGCCATCTACTCTATTATTTTACCATTGCTCACGTGCAAGGAATTTTTACCATTATGTCTACTTCTGCGACCATTAGCTATCAGCCAAAAACTGAATTCAATCCTATTACGATCAGTTCATTCAAAGCTTACGATATACGCGGTGAGCTTGGCGTTAATCTGGATGAAGAAATTGCTTACCGTATTGGACGGGCTTTTGCGCAGATTTTATATCAGCGCAATAGTACAGTAAGTGAGACTCATGACAATGATATGACAAATCTAAAACCTGCCATTGTCATCGGCAGCGACATTCGTCATTCTAGTGAACAGCTTAAACAAGCCACCATAGCAGGTATTATTGATGCTGGGGTTGATGTGATTGATTTAGGTATGACTGGTACTGAGGAAGTATATTTTGCCACCAGTCATTATCAAGCATTGGGCGGTATCGAAGTCACTGCCAGTCACAACCCTATTAATTATAATGGCTTGAAACTGGTCAAAGAACATTCAAAACCAATCAGTGCCGATGACGGTCTTGCAGAGATTCAGGCTTTAGCAGAATCCGGGCAATTTACGACTGACATCCAATCAGGAAAATTGCAATTATTGACTGACAAAAGTGCTTATATCGACCATGTCATGACCTTCATCGATACTGATAAGTTAAAGCCGCTCAAGTTGGTCATTAATTCAGGCAATGGTAGTGCTGGGCCAGCGGTGGACTTATTGATTGAGAAGTTAGCACAAGCTAATGCGCCTGTTCAAGTGATTAAATTGCATCATGCCCCTGATGGCAGCTTCCCTAATGGCATTCCCAATCCTATGATTGAAGCCAATAGAGTGGCTACGCAGCAAGCTGTTTTAGAACATAATGCCGATCTTGGCATTGCCTTCGATGGGGATTTCGACCGTTGCTTTTTATTCGATGAAAGCGGTGAATTCATTGATGGCAGCTACATCGTCGGTATGCTTGCACAAGCATTTTTGAATAAATACCCAAACGAGTCAATCGTTTACGATCCACGAGTGATATACAATACTGAAGCAGTAATTAAAGACCATAATGGCAAAACCGTCATCAGTAAGTCTGGACACTCATTCATTAAGCAAGTCATGCGTGACTCTGGTGCTATATACGGTGGTGAGATGTCTGCCCATCACTATTTCCGTGATTTTTTCTATTGCGATAGCGGCATGATTCCTTGGTTGTTGACCATTGAGCTACTCTCTATCACTGGTAAAACCTTATCAGAATTGGTCACAGGCTATATTGCCGCCTATCCTAGTTCAGGCGAATTAAACTTTCACCTCACCACTCACGATGCACCAACTATCATCAGTGCCATTGAAGAAAAATTTAGCGCGAAAAATCCAGTCAAATCAACGCTTGATGGCCTCAGTCTGAACTTTGGAGAGTGGCGCTTTAATTTGCGGGCATCTAACACAGAGCCGTTGATCAGATTAAACATTGAAAGTCGCGGTGATAGAGAGTTATTAGATACTAAGATACAAGAAATAAATGAATGGTTAGCGGCACAAGGTGCGAGGCCAGCTTAACCTTAACTCTTCATAACAGTACTTCTGAATACTATGTGGCTATTACAACTAATAGTATTCGGAGTGTCTCCTAAATTGATCTTACTCACTATGAAAGTATACTAATACCCAATGTGTGGAATGATTACTTAGTACAAGACCAAGGTAGATAGCTTGTTTTTACTCAATCAAATAAATGCCAATTACTATAAGTATCAGGCAAAAAAAGCCTATCAAAAAAAAGATTGGCAACAATGTATTTATCAGTTTTCTGGCACCTTAAAACATAAAGCCACACTAACAGCCTTCCAAGCTGATATGTTTAATGACGCTAAAAAACAACTTCAACTTGAAAACTTTAATAAAGGAAAAAAAATAGCCGTCTGTGGCTGGGATTTATCACATAATGCTGCTGGTAGAGTACTCACTTTAGCTGAGCTCTACCAGCATTGCGGATACGATATCTCTATTATTGGATGTGTCATTTCATCTAACCCCAAACGTCCAAAGCAACTGTGGGAGCCAATGCAGCTTTCAGATATTCTTTGTAGTTTCATAACAGTAAAAGATACTGCAGAGCTAATTTATAAAGCCTTTGATTTCGTTCGATCACATCCTTTCGATATCGTACACTTGTCAAAACCGCGATTACCAAACTTAATTATAGGTAGACTGTATCAGCTGATTTGGAACACCCACATAATTATGGATGTTGATGATGAGGAGTTAGGGTTTGGTCAATCTGATAAAGTTCTTCTTCCAAATAATATAGATATAACTAGTATCCGTAGTGATTACTGGCTTAATAAAAGTGTCAGTTTGGCCAACACTTTTGATGCTATCACTGTATCCAATGCCGCACTACAGTTTAGATACTCAGGTACAGTAATCCCTCATGTTAGAGATGCTAATAAGTTTTTACCCTCAAAACAGCTTACTTTAGAAATGCGAAATAAGTATGACGTACCACCTGCACAGAAAGTATTATTGTTTTTTGGTACACCTAAACCACATAAAGGCATAATTGAGACTGCGCAAGCTCTAGCTCGAATAAAAGAAAACGACTTTTTATTCCTCATTATCGGTGATTTTATTAGTAAAGCCTTTCAAGACAAACTCACAGCTATAAAAGGGGTTAATTTTAAGTTCTTACCAAACCAACCCTATCATAGTATCAGTAAGTTTGTTTCGATGGGTGATGTATGTGTCATCTTACAAGATACTGACTCAATCATTAGTGAGTTTCAACTGCCTGCAAAACTTATCGATGCTCTAGCCATGGGCTTAACTGTTGTATCAACTGAAACACCGGCTTTAAACTCGTTAATTGAAGCTGGAGTCATTATTCCAACTAATAAAGAACAGCTGCCATCTACATTGATACAGATATTTTCTGAGCCAAGCAGGTCAGCGTTTAACCGTGACTATTTTTTACAAAACCTAAGCACTCAAGTCTTTGTCCCAGTACTTACAGGCTTATTAAAAGAATTGCGATCACAGAACCATCCCATCTACTCAAACAAATGTTACGATATTATCACCTTAACTGAGTATCACTCATCTCCGTAGGACATATCCATATGCCTAAATTCATATTTAGAATACCTACTTATTATCAGCAAATCCAAAAACGCAATTTCGCGCAAGCTTTAGCCCTGTTGCCCAACTATCAATGGACATCAACAAGTAAGCGACGTTGGATGTGTGCACGGTTAGGTATTTATACCCCACTATTAGAAGCTGAGTGGCAAGGGGGTAGTGTCAGATCTGGTGTGGCTTATGTACAAGCACTATCAGCTTACGGCAAACTAGAGGAATGCGAAAAGGTTATTAATCGACTTATAAAAAGGCCAAACATATCCCGCTATTTGCCAGAGTTGATAAGAGAGCTTGCAAAGTACAACTTACCTCTAGCAATCAAACTTATACATACACTACCCACAACCAAGTTTACGATCTATCATCGTGCATTGCAGTCAGCCTATTTACTTCAAGGCACCACTAAAAAAAACCATCTAGAGAAATTTTTTGACTGTCAAAAATACATGGCTCATAAAGATTTAGTATCTAATAGTATTGAATACCCAGATCTCCTACTATTAGAGAGCAATTGGCAAGCGAATACTCATACGGGTAAATTATATTATCTAAATAACTATCAATCACACTTTGATTTACCTAACTATGAAGTCATTGATGATAATGCCGCGTTTAACAGTCTAAATTTGCAAGTAGAAAATACCATTTATACCGCCCCCTTGTCCATGAACAAAGAAAAACAATTCAAGGTCAGTATTTTAACTACTATGTATAATGCAAGTCAGTATATTCGATCCACTCTAGAGAGCTTTCTAAATCAGAGCTGGCATAATATTGAAGTGATATTGATAGATGATGCCAGTACCGACGATAGTTTAAACATAGCGCAGGAAGTCGCCATCAAAGACACTCGTATAAAAATTATCCACCAAGAAAACAACACAGGTACCTTTTTGGCAAAAAATAACGGGTTAAAACACGCATCTGGTGAATTTATTATCTGCCATGATTCAGATGACTGGGCTCATCCTTTAAAGATTGAACAACAAGTAATGCCATTATTTTTAGACCAAACCTTAATGGCTACTACTTCAGATTGGATCAAAATTGACAATCGAGGCAATTACTTCGCCCGCGCAGCATTCCCTTATAAGCAAAAAAACCCGGCTTCTTTGATGTTTCGGCGTCATACTTTAAAATATATGTTACAAGATGATTTTTTATGGCAGCCTGTCCGTACAGGAGCAGACAGCGAGTTGTTTGAGAGGTTTAAGTTAGTATTTGGCAACCAAAGCATTCGTCACATTAGTAAACCATTAACGATAGGCGCTCATCGCTCTGACTCATTAATGAATGCGAACCATACAGGCATCCATAATGTTGAGTCCCGTATTCAGAGACTACAATACTGGGAAAAATGGCAATTAGAACATATCGAGATATTACGACGAGCACACTATTAACTATGTGCTCATTTACTTATCATATTGAAGATCAATAGAAACAGCCATTTAACCGATTCCTCGGCCAATTCCTGTGTAATAGCCTTCTAGCTCCTGAATTTCTACTCGACTAAGTATATTTCTGGCATCGAAAACAGGGGTTTTGTTCTTATTGATTAGGGAGATATCTGGACGATATCCCTCCGACCAATTTATAATAATAATAGCATCGATATGCTCAAGGTTGTCATAAGGGGAGTCGGTAAACTTCAGACGCTCATCAGAATTATACTCTTCACTCAATTCATTTTTAGCTAAAGGATCGTAAACAGTCGTGATAGCATTGTGTCCCCATAGTAAAGGTAACACACTGTGAATCGCACTCCCTTTAGTTCTTCCTGTTCCCTCTTTATAACCAGCACCCCATATCATTATAGACTTACTAGCGATGTGCGAATCGAAATGTTGCCATAACTTGCGGAAGATTAGTTCTTTTTGGTCATTATTTATATACACTACTTCATCAACAATATTGGCAGACAGCTTTAAATCTAGTAGGTGCTTTTTTAAAATCTCATTTTCTTTAGGTAACGTACTCCCACCGTACCCCCAACCTGCTTTTAAAAATCCTACGCCCAAGCGATTATCTAGTTTTAATAGTGATTCGACTTCTAACATGTCTACAGAACAGTGGTCAGCCAATCTTGCTAGCTCATTTATTAAACTAAGCTTACTGGCCATCAAATTCATCATGCAGCTTCGTGTAAACTCGATAGTTTTTAAGTTATGTAAGCAATAATTGTCGGTATGCTCTAAAAATGCTCTACAAACCACATTATCCTTAGCAGTTTTTTCTGTTTTCTCACCCATCAGCAATAATCTTGGCTTAATAGTGGACAAAAATATTGAAGCATCATTAAGAAACACAAACGGAATATAAAATACATTTTCTGAAGTTAATTGTTCAGCAATGCTTTCTATACGGCCAATTTGGACAATACCACTCAAACACACATCGCAAGATTGATACTTTAAATAATCCAACACTGTCTGCTGAACATCATCTGTCATTTGATCTAGAAATAACCAGTATGTATCGAAATTTATTGGGGGAGGAACTGCCTGATCAAATGTGCAGTATATCAGGCTACCATCATCAAGACTTTTCTGCCATTGATTGCACAGTGTTTTATCAAATTGATATCGGCGTACATGTTCATCTGCTGATTTAGACAACGCATAAAAGGTAACTGATAGCCCAAAATAAGTAAGAGCCATAGCTCCTGCTACCGCTTTCGCATTGTTACCAATAATACAAATACTACTTGCTTGTGTAGATGTTTTTTTCATAGTTTATTATCAGGGTTGAAGATAGTTATAGGTTGCAAATACGCTTGAGCAATGCATTCGTTGAGTCGTCATAATCTAAAGATTGTTGATGAATAGCATCATTTAACTGCTTTGCCATTACCTTCCCAATTTCCACACCCCATTGGTCAAATGGATTGATCCCCCACATTACAGACATCACATAGACTTTATGTTCATACATAGCAAGCATCATACCTAGTGTTTTTGGTGATAGCTTATCAATTAATATCGTAGAAGATGGTTGATTTCCTCGATAGTTTTTATGCAGAGTAGATATTGCGCTACATGATTCTTGTAAATCTACAGCCGCATTGCCAAATGCTAAAACTCGACTTTGAGCTAAACAGTTAGCCAAACTTAATTTATGTTGTAGTAGTAGCTGTTGGTCGATATCTTGACGGTCTTCATCATATCGATTGATGAACGCAATAAAGTCACAAGCCACATCTTGGGTACCTTGGTGCAAAAGTTGGTAAAAAGCATGTTGGGCATTTGAACCAACTTCTCCCCATAATATAGGACAAGTATTAAAAGTGATCTTTTGACCTTTTAAATTCACTGACTTCCCATTACTTTCCATCTCTAATTGAGTCAAATAGTTAGGAAAATATTTCAAACGCCCATCATAGGGTAGGATAGCATGAGCATTTATATCCAAAAAACTACTATTCCATACAGCGAGCAACCCCATCATAACAGGGATGTTATCTGTAAAAGGAGTTTCGATAAAGTGCTTATCCATTAGATGTGCACCTGCTAATAGTTCATTGAAATTTTTCATTCCAATTTTAATAGCAACTGTCAAACCAATAGAAGACCACATGGAAAAACGTCCGCCAACCCAATCCCATAGATTCAACTGATTAGCCTTATGTATACCCCACGTATCCATTTTTTTGGCATCTGCAGAAATACCAATAAAGTGATTTCTTTTGATACTCTTTTCATTATCATAGCTATTAGATAACCATGCCAAAGCAGTCTGAGCATTTGAAAGTGTATCAGAAGTGGTGAAAGACTTAGATGAAATAATAAAGGCAGTAGTTTCAGGATTAAGCGTGCTTAACAACTTATCTAACTGTGTACCATCCATATTAGAAACAAAATGAGTTTCAATACAATTATAAAAAAGCTCTTTTTGTTTAATCTGTTCCTCTCCTGTCCATTCTGATAATGCCATACAGGCCATCAGTGGCCCAAGATCAGATCCTCCTACACCAATATTAACAACATCCTGAATAGCCTTACCCGAATAGCCTCTCCAAATGCCCGACGTCAATCTTTCTACGATAATGGCCATGCTATCCAAGCTTTGATGAACTTGTTTAGCAATATCAACGTTATCCACTATTAGACTAGCACCTTTGGGTAGTCTTAAAGCAGTGTGCAATGCGGGACGGTTCTCTGTAGTATTTACTTTGTATCCAGATACCAGCTTATCAATAGCATCACTCAAACCCATCTGCTCTGCAAATTCAATCAGTAATTTTTTAGTTGATTTATCAATTAGTTGCTTTGAGTAATCAAAGCACACACCCTCAAAATCAATTAGTAGATCCTCTGTTCTTCTATCGTTATTTTCGAACAGAGTCACTAAATCTGCAATTGTATTAGAGTGGTTGACCAATTTTTGCCATTGTGGAGCTAAGGTAGGATCATTCATGGCTTTGTCCAATATTGCATCTAAAAATATTTGTGTTTGTCAGCATTATCTTTTATTTCCAATGAGCACTTAGCATAATTGTAAAAAACTATCGCCTAGGAGTTGTCACACATAGATTTATAAAGGGTCATAAAGAGAAATTTAAATATAGCGCAGACACTGATTTAATAGATTAACTATGTTTGTTGCTCAGAAAAATAAGCAAAAGCTTTGAGGTAGGTGGACATACTACCTGCATCAAAACTATCTCCAATCATGGTAGTTACATCAACTCTTGTTGATGCAATCAATGCATCAATAGCATCTGTCAGTTGAATTTCCCCTTTTTTATCAGGTGCTGTTCTATCTAAATAATCTAAAATTTGATGATCAAACACATACCGTCCCACTACAGCCAAGTTCGAAGGAGCATTTTTAGCTTCAGGTTTTTCTACAAATCCGGCAACTGCTATACTTTGGTTTACTTTAGACTTGCTATAAACTTGGTTCTGTCCATCAAGTCTAGCAATACCATATTTATGGATATTCTCTTTTTCAACAGGATCAACAAGTATTTGAGAGTAACCAGTTTCAGAGAACTTTTGCGTCATATAGGCTAAATTTTGTTTTGCATAATTAGTTTTGAAAGGATCAATCACCACATCAGGTAACAATACTGCAAAATCGTGGCCATCGATGATAGGTCTAGCTGCTGCGACCGCATGACCAAGACCTAAGCGCTGACCTTGTCGTATGCTCGAAATTTTCACATCCTCTGGTAGCCATTGCAGATTATCTGCTAAAGATATCTTGCCTCCCTCACGCAATGCTGTATCTAATTCGACATTGATATCAAAATAATTCTCAATAGCCTGTTTTTGTGGATGTGTGACCAATACGATATGCTTAATGCCTGCTGCAATAGCTTCTTCAATGACGTAGTGGATAACAGGAAGATTACCTAAGGGCAACAGCTCTTTGGGAATACTCTTTGACAAAGGTAGCATGCGTGTACCAAAACCGGCTACTGGTATCACTGCATGTCTTACTTTCCTAACTTTATTAGTCATATTAAATCCATCCCGCTAATTTTTTGTCTTTTTTTGAGTAAGCATACTTACTTCATAATGAGATAATAGTATTTATATCTACGTATAGTACTTGCGCACTACTTCTACAAATTTATTTAAATCATTCTTTGGTAGTGCGTTGATTCCTGCAGCCCCTTCACGACCACCTCCAGTATTAAACTGACTGCAAATATTGCTTGCACCATAAGGATTATTTTTAGGTGCCCTTAAGCTTATTGCATATGAGCCTTTAGCATTTTCAGTTACGATCACGACAGGCTTTCCTGGATTGGTCGCTGCTAACTGGTTACCATAAGTACCACTTATCCTACGAGCCCAAGGTTCATCCTCTAAGATCACTACTATGAGGTCATTATCAACTAACTGTTCACTTGTCTCAGCTTTTGCGATGTCTGACTCATAGCCTTGCTTGAGTGTCTGATAGGGAGACTTTGGGTCAGTAATGACTGCAAGAGGACTATCATAATTTATTAATCGCTGGTACAAATCTGCGGGATCAAAGTACAAGTCAGCAACCGAGTTACCATAACCATTGTAGTTAACTAAAATGCCTAGTTCTTTTAGCTGCTCACATTGTGTTTGAGTTAACCCTAAACGTTTGACATGTTCACTAGCAACACTGTCTAAGCCATCACCATAAATCGCAGCCAATGCCCATAATACATTTTTATCATTCAACATATTATTAACCAATAGCCCTGTACATACTGTGGGCTCGGTATTAATGACTGTCATTAAATTCTTATGCTCAAACAGCTTATCAGCTTTATGATGATCACAATAGAATAATGACTGGCAATGCTCTAAGACTCGCTTTACATCTTTGTCGTTTTTATCAAATGATACATCTAATACGGTGATCTGAGCATCATTTGCGAGGTTTTCATCAATCTTACTAACTAAAGCAATATCACGTTTTACACCAGTAATGAGTATTTGCTTATCATAAGCAGTGATAGGATGCGATTTCCTCAATTGTATTAAAGAAAAGATTCCATCAGCATCACCATTAAATACATCTATATACTTACTCATTAGTGAGCTGCCTATTTGATAAACTGATTATTGAGCAAGTAGTCCACTACTTGACTGGCACATTGTTCGATGTCATCACAATTGGTCGATAGATGGATACTTGGAGCAAGTGGTGATTCATATGGTGAATCAATCCCTGTAAAGTTTTTGATCATACCATCACGTGCCTTCTGATAAAGACCTTTAGGATCACGCTTTTCACAGGTTTCGAGTGGCGCGTCAACAAAGACCTCAATGAAACGTTCATCACCGATCAATGCTTTTGCTTGCAACCTATCAGCTCTGAAAGGTGAGATGAAAGCTGTGCTTACGATGAGTCCGGCATCCAAAAAAAGGTTACTGACTTCAGATATACGGCGAATATTCTCTACCCGGTCTACATCACTAAATCCTAAGTCTTTATTTAGACCATGGCGCACATTATCACCATCTAGCAGATAGGTAGTATAGCCCTTATCAAACAGCAATCTATCTACAGCGTTCGCCACAGTCGATTTTCCAGAACCTGAAAGCCCTGTATACCATAGTATGCAAGGTTTAGAACCTATTTTCTCTTGTCTCTCTTCAGGACACACACCTGCATCATGCCATACAATATTGGTAGCCTTACTCATACTTCATCCTTAGTTTCAATAAAATTTCTAATACAACTATTAATTAAGTCTATTTAGTGGGTGTTTAAAATGGATAAATGATAGGAATCATAATAACACAGACTAAAGTGTACACTACGGTGATCAATCCACCCACTTTTACAAAGTCTTTTATCTTATAAAGTCCTGTGTTATATACCATCAGATTAGTCTGATAACCAAAAGGACTAATAAAAGAGCAAGAGGCTCCAAAGCACACTGCCAATATCAATGGAAAAGCATTGACATCCATACCAATCGCTAAGCTATAGGCTATTGGAAACATCAAAGCAGCGGCCGCATTATTGGTCAAAAGCTCAGTTATCATGATTGTAAGAACCATCACGCCCAGTAATGTCCATACAGGTGCATAACCTGACAAGCTATTAGCAGCGAAGCTAGCTATCTGTCCATCCATGCCTACAGCTTGCATCGCGTTTGCTAAACTCAGTGCACTGACTACAATCAGCCAAATACTCACAGGAAAATGACGTTTTATTTCGTCGACACTAATACAACCTGTAAATAATAAAGCCGCAAATAAAAACAGTGATAAATCAAATAGCGATCTGCCCGTGACGACTGAGCCAATAATCATCGCTACAAAACCTACCATGACAAGTTTTTCGCGCCAGCCTGAAATCATATTATCTGGCGTGACTCCTGATAATATGTAAAAGTTTTTGCGTAAATTGTCACGGCTAGCAAAGTCAGTCCCTGTCGCTAGTAGCAATAAATCACCTGCTCGTAAGTGCACTTCTCCCAATTTACCACTGACCTGCTCCCCCTCGCGACGTATTGCCACGACAGCAGCATCGAATTTTGCTCTAAATCCAGTCTCTTTTAAGCTTTTTCCGACCAAGTTAGAGTCTTGCTTAATAGCAACCTCTGTCAGCTCTTGAGTTAACAATCCAGTTTTATGAGCAAAAAGCTTCAGTCCATCAAACTGATCTAACACTTGTATTTTTTTTACATTACCGCTGAACAGTAGCTTGTCCCCAGCCCTCAGCATCTGAGAGTGTGAAACAGGCCTAACTAACCGATCGCTGCGTATGATTTCTACTAAAAATAAATCGACTAAATTACGCAGACCTGCCTCTTCCACTGTTTTACCGACTAAGCTTGAAGTGCTTTCTAATTTTGCTTCTACAAAATATTCCTCAACATCCTCTTCAACCATCTCTTTTTCGGGTAACATAAGACTTGTGAAATAAAGAACAATAGCACCCAGCAAAAAGACAATGAGTCCGATTGGGGTTAGGTCAAAAAACCCGATAGCCTCATGACCTTGCTTCACCCACATACTATTAACCACTAAGTTCGTAGAGGTGCCTATCAGTGTCATCGTACCGCCTAATGTTGCAGCAAAGCACATAGGTAGCAGTACACGGGCAGTATTCACCTGTGGGGTTTTTTGTATGCTGCTTATCATCGCAGCGACTACGGCTGTATTGTTTAACACCGCTGAGGAGATACCTGAAAAGGTAATGGTGCGTATTATCGATGAACGTTCGGATTTAGAAAACAGTGAGCGAGTAAGCTGCGTAAGAACACTGGTCTTCTCTAACGCATATGCAATAAGGATCAGCAACACCAATGTCGCCAGTCCTTCATTTGCTGCATTACCGAGTAATGTTTCGCTGTCCACCCACCCTAATGCAAATATCAAGACAAGCACACTGCCAAAAATGGCTGTAGTATGTTGTTGAAACTTGACAAGTAAAACAACTAAGCCAACTAAAATAATAGTTAGCAACCACATGGATAGGGTCATATAGGCTTTTATCCCAACCTAAAACAAAACTGTATATAATATCATAAACAATAGTTTATCTGTTAATGGTCATCCCGACCATAGATATCACTGAATCTGACAATGTCATCCTCTCCGAGGTATGCACCAGACTGCACCTCAATGATCTCAAGGGGCACTTTACCTGGGTTTTCAAGAGAGTGTATCTCCCCTATTTCTATATAGATAGACTCATTCTCACGTAGTAGATGTTCAGTTAACTTGTCTTTATCAAACCCTTTTTTGACCAAAGCAGTACCACCTACGACCACCCAGTGTTCCGCTCGATGATAATGCATTTGCACCGACAGCTTTTGTCCGGGTTTCACAGTGATACGTTTTACTTGGTAGCGGTTGCTACTATCCACACTATCAAACTGACCCCAAGGTCTGTGTACCTCACGGTGATAAATGTATTCAGGGCGCTTCTCTTGTTTTAACGTGCTAACCAAATCTTTGACTTCCTGTGAGCAGTCTAGGTTTGCAACTAGTAAAGCATCATCTGTTTCTATGATCGCAACGTTATCAAGGCCAATGGTGGCAATCAGCTTTTTGTTTTCAGAACGAATGATACTATTGGTCGTTTTTATGGTGATAGTATCCGCATCGATAACATTGCCATCTTTATCTTTTTCTCGATAGTCCCAAATAGCATTCCATGAGCCAAGATCATTCCAGTTGACATCGAGCTTGGCAACCAGACCTTTGTCAGTATGCTCCATAATGGCATAATCTAAAGAATCATCAGGACACTTGGCAAAAGCTGCTTCATCTATAGTATAAAAATCTGGATGAGTCTCATCAGCTGTGTAGGCAGCCTGACAAGCCTTTAAAATGGCAGGCTGATACTTTTCCATCTCCGCGACTAAAGTACTCGCTTTGAACATAAAAATACCGCTATTCCACAGGTAGTCGCCATGTTCTAAGTATTTATTTGCAGTCTCTAAGTCTGGCTTTTCTACAAACTGAGCAATGGCACGCAGTTTGTTTTGGTTCTGCGCATTTATATGCGCGCCCATCTGAATATAACCGTAACCTGTCTCAGCTACAGTAGGAGTGATGCCAAACGTAATAATATGCCCAGACTCTGCATAAGAAAAACTCTGGTTAATGCTATCGAGCAAATCTTCGATATTGGCAATGGCATGATCAGAAGGTGACAACAATATGATACCGTCATCATGATGCGCTATGATATGTAATGCCGCTAATAATGCCGCTGGCGCGGTGTTTTTGCCCATGGGTTCAAGAATGATGTCTGCTTCAACGCCGCTGTCCGTAATGGCATCAGCAGCAAGGAACTTGTGATCTTGGCTACACAGTAATAAGTTACCCGCGATATCGATACCAGATAGCCTAGTTAGGGTTTCGGCTATCATTGATTGATCACTGGCCAGATTAAAGAATTGCTTTGGATAGGCTTTACGAGATAGTGGCCATAGACGACTGCCAACACCACCAGCCATTACTGCATGATATAGTTTCATAGGACTCTCAATATTTTTACTAAGTTAAGTTCTCGAGTATACTAGGGTATTTATCATACACTTCAAAATAGACCTCTATTAACTCATCTAAACTATAGTGTTTTAAGCCATTGGCTTTTATTACTCCATTCTCATCAAATACTACATTTCTACCCTTGTAAACTTTATGACTATCACTAAAATCCTTTAATGTGTCAACAATATAGGGATTACTCGGCAGAGTAATTTGCGCTAAGCTTTCTGTCTTTTCCACTTCTGAAGGATAACTATAGTTGACACCTATTTTAGATAATATCATTTGGCTATATTTAATTAGAAGCTCTTCCGATGGATGATTCATAGTATGAAAAAGCTTTGATTTGCTTAAATTATCTTGAATATAATCAGAAATTTGAAGTTCTGTTCTGGAATCTCTAGAACGTAGCTCGTCGAGAGAGTTATGAATCGAATTTTTATAACGTTTTTCATTATAATCAAAATCGCTATAAAGAGCTACGGTTTCAGGAACAGATAAGCCAGCCTTATATCCATCTATAATGGCATGAATATGATAGTCTTCTAATGGTCCTCTTAAAACCCCTTTTTCTGCCATCCTAATATAACGTAATTCAGGGTTGTAACCTGAAAAAAACAAATTTACAATAGAGATTACCTTTGAAGAATAATCTTTTAACAAACTCTCAGTTGTAACAAACTGACAAGGATAGTTAGAGTTAATTTGTTGCGCGATAATATAATCAGCTTCCTCAAATTTTTTCTGAAAATAGTCTCTTTTACTATCATTTAAGAAAAGTACAACTCCGGCTTCGATAACTTCAACTTCGTTGCTTAACTGTTGAATGTATCTAGAAATAGGTACGGCTTGACAGTTTGCTATAACAACTACTTTTATCATATTAAAACTCTTTATAATTTAAGTGAATATAAGAATTACTGAATTACTCTACTCTTGTAAGATGAATACAAAGCCTGTTTTTTTAATTTGAAATATTTCTCCTACTATATAGCCAGTCCAAAATAGAAAAGGCACAATGCTTTTAAACCAAGCAAAGTTAAATATAAAAGATGACCTACTCAGCAGATTTTCGAGCACAAGCTATCAAAAAAAATAGTCAGTTCAATATAAAAGAGCTACGTTAAAAACAGCTTTCTGTTAGGATAATTTTTCCTCGCTTGCTGTGTGCTTCGCACTCTAGATTTCTTAGTGAAATAGTCCCAGAAGCACTTTATTCTTTTTAATTTAATCGACTATATATCAAACAACTTTTAATCCAAAGAATCTAAAATAGAAACTATCTTATCTAGACAATATTTATTTTTACTAACCAACCAAATATCAGATGAGATAACATTATACTCCTTTGCTCCATTTTCAATAAACAATGCTTCTTCTGCACTATTTACACAATACTCAGAAAATTTTTCCATTAAATTTTTATAAATCGTATTAGAGACAAACATATTGTCATTAAATGAAATTTCTTCTACAAAATCACTGCTTGATATTTTTAAGATACTAAGCTCTTCCTTATATAAGGACTTATTTTTAATAAACTTATTCCGGATATAGTCAGAACCTTTTATACCTCGAAAACCATAAGTTGCGTTTAATACTCTTATAATTTCAATGTCTATTGAGCTTAAAGCTGTATTCACCTTATCCATTCTATTTTGAGAAAAATTAATATCTAATACATTGCTAAAAAAGTGTTCTGCTATATCTATTTTTTCTTTTAACAAATTATCGTAAACTACTATATTTAATTTTGCATTTGGTAAATTATCCGAAAACTTTTTTAAAACAAGTAAGTAATTGAATAAGGTAGACGTAAATGGTTGAGAAAAGTGTTTAAATAGAAACTCACTAAAGGACTTTGTGCTACCATGCTTTATATTTTCCTGCCAAGCTGAAAATGCAAGCCCAGAATGCTTTCTAACATAATAAACTATCTCAATTTCCATATTGTTAACTGCGTTAAGAGATTGAATCTGCTCAGCAGTCCAATATTCAAAATTTTCACTTGAAAAAACTACAGTATTAAACTGCTTAAACTCTTCATTTAAAAAATCAACTAAATCAGAGACAACTTCATTTCTATTTTCAAAATTCATAATATCTGTAACTAGAGAATGATGGCCCCACAGGAAGTCTCTCCATCTTTTTGGATATAAAACCCCTTTACTCCTTAAAAACTCAAAGTTATCACTTAGTGACTTTTGAATATAGGAAGAAGCTGTTTTATGCGGACCAATATGAAATACTAACTTTCTCATTTTTTTTCCCCAATCATAATTTGGTTCAACTTTACATCAATAGAGTTAACTTCTAAAAAAGCTGAGACTTTATCACGTACCACCTGTAAATTTTCATCCCCGACCGAATCAATACAACTCACTAAAATCTCTTGAAGGTTCTCTAGGTCATTATATGTAGTACCAATATTTAATACCTCTAATAGCTCTGCAATTTTTCATCGATGGTTTTTGGCTGTCGTGACACATTCTTTTTCTCTGCTGTCAGATCTACCTCTAAACCATTATCTTGCAGCAATACTTCTAACCGTTTGATAGAGTTATCAAAATCCCCCACATCACCAACGAAAGGCAAAGCCTCGATTGCCTTTTTTGCATTCACAAGTCGTTGTGTAGGACTGTCCCCTTTACCAAACATTCGGCTAAACTTCTCAACATGAAAATTTCGGCATTGATGGTCATTAGGTATTGATAGGCGGGTCTCAATATAGCCACTGAGTGCCGTATTTCGAGCCAGAGTCGAGCCGAAGGTATCTGCGCCTTGATCACGCTCAAAGGAATAAGCAGATATAATCCGGTCGATAGGATGACGCATAAATATCACGGGTATAACAGTTATATCTTCGACTTCTGGTGGGGGCAGAAAAGCTGTATGCGATGAAAAACAAATGGCTTGTGGCTCATCGATAATCCACTGCTTAAGTTGCTGGGCATTGGTATTGGGATCACTCGAAAACTCTCTAGTGACCCATAAATCACCAGGGAAATTTCTGTTTAAAGTCGCATCCATCGAAGTGCCAGCATTCTTAAACAAGTGATAATGCAATATAACTGTTCTCATAAGTTACCCCGTATAAATACCAATATAATTGAATATTTTTTGCATCATCTCTACACCATGTTTGTAACTAAAGGATTCTTGCGCAATGATTTGAGAGTTTTCTGAACACTTATTCCATAGTTGTTCGTCATTGTAGAGCTGCAACACACCCTCAGCCAGTCCTTGTTCATCATCTTTAATCCAAGCACTGATTTTGTGATTTAGACCAGTAGCCTCCGCGCCGACGCTTGTCAATACTTGAGGCACACCATAAGCCATGGCTTCTAATACTTTACCCTTAATACCTGCACCTGACAATAAAGGCGCCACGATAAGTCTATGATTGTGGAACACATCATCTAGGTTTTCAGCAAAACCCACTATTTTAATATTGTCTGACTCGAGCATTTTAATTTGCTCAGGTACATGACTGCCATAGACATAAAACGTAATGTTGGGATTAGCTTTAGCAATTAAAGGCATCACTTTGATCGCAAAGAATTCAACGGCTTTGACATTAGGATGATGACGATACCCTCCTAAGAAAGCGATACCCTCACGCTCTGCAAAGGACTTGCCCGCTGTTTTGGGCGAAAGCACCCAAGGGCACTTAAAGATATTATCTTGCTTCAAAATATGAGACAAGATAACCGCGTGCTCTGTCTCATTATAGCTGAGCACAGCGTCTACCTTACCTAACACATCGAGCTCTCTGCCACGAGTCGTTAGCGCATGCTCTAACGTATACTCATTAGTTTTGCCAACCGTTCTTAACTCTCTTAAGAAGTGTAAATCCGCATTATTGAAGATGATTTTTGCTTGAGTACGGGCGCGTATAGCGTCAAGATACTTTTCGGCAACTGAGAATCTGGTGATATAAATAGCATCGAACTCATTGATGCGTTTCTCAATAGCATCAAACACTGAGTTATAGAAAGGCGCATATAACACCTCAACCCCCATGCGTTGTAAGTCATGGGTTAGACTGCCCAAATGCGCCATGTTTTCAGGGAGAAAAGTAACTTTAATACCCAGTGCCTGTATCAGCTTAATCTCTTGTACCGCAGCATAACTACCAGCATCAGTGGTTGGATTGGGAGTGGCATAATCAATCATCAATACTCGGTGATCGATACCTCTATCTTTTTCGATGTCTGGGGCGACCCCTTGCTTGCCATTATGTTTGTACTCTTGGAACCACTTAGACTTAAAGGTAGATTCATTGACCACTTGATAAGCTTTGAGCCCTTTAGTGACATCGGTACCATGACTCTGCCCCTCAAAATGCACCACGCGAGACAGTGGACAGTAGATAGTCGTGTAGCCATGCTGACGAACCTTAAAGGCAATGTCTGTATCTTCATAATAACAAGGCACAAGCTCGATACTAAAGCCACCTACCTGCTGCCAAACGGTTTTTGGTATACAAAGTGATGCACCTGATAAGTAATCTGCTTGACGGTTGTAGTTATACTTAGGCTCCGAAGCATTGCCGCCATTTCCATAGTTCCAAGGCTGACCACTGCCCCAAATAATTCCTCCGGCCTCTTGTAGAGTACCATTGGTATTCAGTAGCTTAGAACCCGTTAAGCCAACCTTATCATCTGTTTTGAAAGGAGCGATTAACTCATCTAGCCAATAGCTGGTTACTTCAGTATCATTGTTTAAAAAGACAATATAATCGCCTTTGGTATACTCGGCAGCATTATTACAGTTTAGTAAAAACCGCAAGTTGTCTTTACTTTTAACATGTACCACATTGTCTACAAAATCTTCTAAATCACTGGTTTCATCAGTGGAATTGTCATCTGCTACCAATACCTCGTAGCTGGTTTTATTGAATGCCAGGATAATCGATGCAATACAATTGTAGGTGAGTTCAAACTTATTATAAGCAGGAATAATGATTGAGACATCCGGATTGTCATGCTTAGGTAATGTCAGTTTAGGGAATTTTTTCCTTCCCTGCCAGCCTTCAGCGATAACGTTATGCGCGGCGCCAACCACACTACTCTTTATCTGATTGTTCAAATTCAGCGCCAATGACTCATAACGGAACTGCGCTTGTTTGGATAATGCCATCATGCCTTGGCTATTAGAAGAGCTCTTTAGATACTCCCAAGGAGTTAGATTGTCTTGGAAGTGAATATAATCTGACCATAAAAGGAAAGGGAAGCCATCCACTCCTAGAGATATGAGCTTGCTGGTATTATCAAATAGAGCATGTGGTATATTAACCTTAAAAAAGTTTTCACCTTTATTCAGCATCACCGGTTGTCTATAAATAATACCCTCATTGTGGTATAACGAGATATTACTTTCACCTTCAAAACTCTCAGAGACGATGGTACAGTTCAATTCATTGGTTGGCAGCTTAAGCACGGCCCCCCAAAAATAACCGTTATGATATTCTAAGGTTGCTTTGCCACTTTTTTCTACTAAATTACCGTTAACATATAAATTGAGCTTAGAATCTGGTTTGAGTTTTGCATCTATATGGATTGGTAGCTGAAAGCCATTTGTGCCCTTTTCTGCTATACCCTTTTTGACTAAGTCCCCACGGAAAATTTCTGTGACACCTTTAGCTACTATTTGACCGTCGCTTGTCTCTATCATAATGGTAGATACATCATTGTCACTATCTTTATCCAAACCCCAACCAAAGATAAAACCAGAATCTATTCTATCAATATATCCCATTACTTCATTTGCAGGTGCGACTGTCATACTGTTATATCCTCTACCATCTCATATAGCTTAGATTCAAAGACGAATCCAAGTAAAATTAAATTATTAAATTTTGCGGTTATCCATATTTGTAAAGTGCCAACCTGTAAGAAACTAGAGCATTTCTCAGCTATTTCCTAAATAGCATCATCGGTCAGTTTGTTACACTAGTAAGTACTGAATGTATCATTATACATAAAACCCTATCCTAGGTACTAGGCATTTGCTAGGTTCTCCAGATATTCATACTCATTGTGAATATCTATTAACTTAACCCTAAGCTCAACAGATAATGCATTCGAATATTTCTTACTTAAAGTTCATGATATACTTTTATTAACTACATCTGAATAGAAATTATGGGGTTTTATGGACACTCATTTCCTACATCACGTTTTGCTACATCTGCATATTTTTAAAAATGCAGGTACCACCTTCGATCGTGCTTTATCAAAACTCTTTCAAGATCAAATGACTTCTTACGATACTGAAAATCCGGGTGCCCGTATTAGCATCGAACATCTAACTCAAATACAACAAGCTCATCCAGAATCTCGGGTCATTACATCACATCAAGTAGGGCTACCCGTACCTGTCTACTCAGGTGTAATATTCCATCCTGTCTTTTTCTTACGTAACCCTATAGAGCGTATCCAATCATGCTATCACTTCGAAAAAGATGTACAAAAGTTGATGAACGATGACGTTACGATGGAGATGTATGTCCGCCGAAATTTAAATAATCCAAAAATTAATGCATGCTTTGGAATACAACTTGCGACCATTGCAGACAACCGTTATATAAAGAACTGGAATCGTGATGAGCTGACTGACATCGTTGTCAATAGCGCATTAAATAACATGCAGACGGCTAGATGTTTTGGTTTAGTAGATCGTTTCGATGAATCTTTTGAATTCATTTGTCACCGTTTAGAGACTTACTTTCCTGAGCTTACAAAAAACATTAAACCTGCTCAGCAGAATATATCAGAAGCCTCCAAAAATATCGATGACAAAACCAAATATGTTCAAGACAACCTTTCCAAAGAGACTTATTCTAAGATGTTAGAAGCACTAAAGGGAGAGATTATTTTATATGAAACCGCTCAAAGGGTGTTTGAGAACAGATATAACAAGTACTTAAAAAGAACCTAGCTGAAAAGACAGACGGTTAACACAGAAAAACTGATAGGAGCGGTGATATAAATGTTCGTTTATAAATACAATAAACTCACTAAAAAGCAACTAGAAATAGTTCGCCAAATAAAAAATTCAAAATTATTTAATGAAATTTGGTATAAAGCCCATTATCCAGATGTTGTCGAAAACAATTTTCACCCTATCACTCATTATGTACTACATGGAAATGACGAAGGCCGTGACCCTAGTCCTCATTTTAATACCAATTTTTATAAAAAACATGCGGGTATCGCAGATGGCGTTAACAGTCTATACCACTATATAACGCACCCAGATAACCAAGAGTACGTGACTGAAAGCCAACTAGCACGTATCGACCAGGATATGACGCGACTTAAAAAAAGCAATCTATTTGATGCAGATTATTACTTGGACACCTATCCTGATGTCATCAATGCTGCAGTAGACCCTGCTCTACATTACCTGAATAACGGTTGGAAAGAAGGCCGAAACCCTTCTAAGCTTTTCGATACAGGGTTTTATTTGTCCAAGCATCCTGATATCAGACAAGCTGGTGTTAATCCGCTCATACATTTTCTTCTTCATGGCGTTCATGAAGGTCGACAAACGTCCCCTGCGATATTTCATCAAAACCTGTCTAAACTCCCTGCATCGTTGAGAGAGGATTATTTATTGGTTAAAAGTAGCAATACTTTTGATCCTCATTTTTATTTGAATAAATATCCAGATGTTCTAAATGCAGGAATGGACCCGCTTACCCATTACTTACAGTTTGGGTCTTTCGAAAATCGTGATCCAAGTACCACTTTCAACAATCGCTATTATAAAGCTCAAATGACTCCTGATGAGATTAAAACACTTAATCCTTTAGTTCATTACGTAAAAATTGGTCAGGCTGAAGGCTACTCAACCAACGCACTAAGCCAAACCATCCCTCCAGCCTTAGCGACAGGGCAGTTTTTTGATATAACCGCTCAACCAGCTGCGCCAGGCACTATTGCTGTAATGGCTCATATGTATTACCCAGAGCTTAGTGATACCTTTGCTGAATATTTAAATAACATTCCCTACCCTTTTGATCTATTAGTATCCACTGATACAGAAGAAAAAGCCGCTCTTTTACAAGAGACACTGAGTAATATAAGTAATCTAGATAGCTTAAGTATTAAAGTATTGCCCAACCACGGACGTGATATTGCTCCTATGGTTATCGGTTTTGGTCAAGAACTACTCAATTATGATTTTGCTCTGCACCTTCACTCTAAAAAAAGCCCCTATGGTAGTGCCTTATCAGGATGGCTTGAGTATAGTTTAGAGAATTTGCTACACAGCCCTGTGTATGTCAGCCATTTACTACACAGGATGCAACATAAGACTAGAAATCTTGGCGCTTTAATGCCTCTTCCTTTCCCTGCCGTAGTTGAACATATGCACTGGGAAAGCATGTTAAATTATGGAAAAAACACCCTGACCAAGCTTGGAATAGACGACAATATACTAAATCGCTTTGAGCTACAGTTTCCAGCAGGCTCTATGTTTTGGTTTCGGCCACAAGCCCTGGCTCCTTTATTCTCAGGAAAATTAAGCCTAGAAGATTTTGAGCCAGAAGATGGCCAAATGAATGCCACCCTAGCACACGTTATTGAAAGGCTATTTCTATATATTGCTGCAGATAGCGGTTATAACTTTGAGGTTATCCGTCCTGCTAGTCCGTTTGAAGGTGCTACGCCATTCCTACTCAATCATCAACGTGAGCGAGGTTACCAAATCGCTTATCAAGATGAGCCAATGGTATCCATCATTGTACCTGTTTATAACGAGTGGTCTTATACAGCAGATTGTTTGGCATCTATACTTGCCTTTACCAGTCAAGACGAAACGCCATACGAGATTATATTAGCAGATGACTGCTCAACCGATGAAACAGTTAACGCCAGCAATCGTTTTAAAAACTTAATCATATCGCGCACACCCAAAAACCTAGGCTTCTCTGGTAACTGTAACCTAGGGGCAAGCAAAGCACGTGGCAAATACATTATCTTCTTAAACAATGACACCCAAGTTCAGCCACATTGGTTAACAAATCTCACTAAAGTTTATGAAAAATACCCAGAAACACTGATTACAGGGTCGAAGTTGATTTATGCTGATGGTAGCCTGCAAGAAGCTGGCGGTATTGTTTGGAATAATGCAGGCGGAGCAAACTATGGTCGTAATGATAGCGTACCCAGCAAACCTGAGTACTGCTATATCAAGCCTAGCGACTATATCTCTGGTGCTGCATTAATGGTTTCCAGTGATTTTTGGCAGCAAGTTGGTGGCTTTGACAAATTATTTGAACCTGCTTATTACGAAGATACAGACTTATGTATGCAGGCAAGAGAAAATGGTGGAAAAGTAATGCTGCAGCCTGCTTCTCAAGTCATTCATTTTGAAGGAAAGTCTCATGGGACAGATACCAGCTCAGGTATCAAGGCCTATCAGGTGACGAACAAGCAAAACTTTTTTGAAAAATGGAAAGAGGTTCTAGAACGTGAGCATACTACGGGAGAACACATATTAAACGCTCGAGAGCGCAGTATGGACAAGCCAGTGATTGCGATCATTGATTATCTACTACCTGAATATGATCGTCATGCCGGCGCTAGACATACTTTTAATTATATTGAGCTCTTGCTCGACAAAGGATATGTCGTGAAGTACCTTGCCTGTAAAGTAGAGAACTTAAGGCAACTACAATTTGCACGTGAACTAGAGCAAATGGGTATAGAAACATTTTATCCACCAGCGCTCGGTGTTGAGTACGACTGGAATAACTGGCTCATTGGTATGGAAGGTTATATAGATGCCGTTATTTTAAACCGTCCACATGTGGCTGCTGCTCATTTAACAACGTGTCAAAAACATGATATACCAATGCTATATTTTGTGCATGACATCCACTCACTCCGTGAATATCGACAAGCACTGAATGCAGGGAATACTGAGCTTGCTGAGCTTACTAAGAAGAATGAGCCTAATGAAGTTAAGTTGATCGCGAGTATGGATTTTGCTTTCACGCCAAGTGAATACGAAAAGCAATATTTAATTGATAACTATCAACTTGATAATGTCGGCGTCTTACCACTATATATTAGTAAAGATATGACCCAGATCCCAACATATCAGAAGGCGCCTGTTAGCCACGAGTTGACCTTTGTGGGTGGCATGAACCACAAACCAAACCAAGAGGCGGTTATTTGGTTAATAGAGTCTATCTTGCCTCATATCAAAGACGATAGTATCATGCTCAACATTGTTGGCCCTAACCCAACCGATGAGATATATAAACTTAGTGAGCAACATAATAACGTCATTGTCCATGGCGCTGTTTCTGATGCCGAATTAGATGCTATTTACCATCGTAGCCGCGCCATTGCCATACCATTGCTATCAGGCGCAGGTGTTAAGGGCAAAGTAATTGAAGGCTTTAAAAACGGTATTCCTATTATATCGACAACAATAGGATTAGAAGGCATTCGCGATGTAGACAGCATCCTATCAGCCTATGATAGCCCAAAATCATTTGCTGAACAGGTTGATCATATCATGCAACTGACTGATGAACAGTGGTTATCGGATTCAAAGCGCATGCAAGATTTTTATCGCACCAACTACTCTTTTGACGCAGGTTGGTCAGCGCTGTTAAAAGGTTTGAATAAGATATCCTTATCTTCTCAAGAAAAAGGACTGTAATGAAAAAAGTCATACTGCATATTGGTCGTCACAAATCTGGTACCTCTTCTCTTCAAGGTTTCTTGCATGCAAATAGAGGTGTCTTAAGAGACATGGGGATCTTGTATCCTAGTACAGGGCGAGGCAAGCAAGTTGCCCATCATCGTCTTGCCCATTTTCTTGAGAGGCCACAGCCAGAGAGTAAGGATTTCGAACAACTAAAAGCTCAACTGAAGCAGGAGTCTGAAGGCTTTGATACGATCATCATAAGTAGCGAAGCTTTTCAAAACTGCAGAAATCTAAATGCTCTTCGTAACTTTTTTAGTGACTATCATTTACATGTTGTCGTCTATTTTCGTGAGATATTGGATTATCTACAAAGCGCTTACGCCCAAAGAGTCCAAAACACCAATGAATCTAGAGGCTTTGAGGCTTATGCTGAACAAACGAAGCTGAGTTATCATGCATTTTATGATAGATGGGAAGCAATAGCAGATACCATATCAGTGCACTACTTTCATAGGAGTGCTTTGAAAAATCAGGATATTATTGATGACTTTCTTGCTGTTTCAGGACTAGATATATCAAAGGATCATAACAAGTTCCATCAACCAGAAGCTGATTCTAACCCCTCTATTGGCGGTAATCTGTTATATTTTAAGCTCTTATACAACCGACTTGGCTATGAGTCAGACAAACGTCTATATAGACGTCTGTCCGAAATCGCAACAACAAATACGAAGCGATTTGCGAACGGCTTTTATATTGATGACATCACCGCATCAAACATTCGTAAATTATATAAAGATAATAATCAGTTCTTGATCAATCATTGCGATATGCTAATAATGAGAGATTTCAATCTTAAGCCAAAGTGTCCAGAAATGACCACTCTTGATGAAGACTTAAATACAATTCTTCAGTTTATGCCCGAGAAAAGTATTACATTAAGTGAGCTAACTGATGAGAAGGCTAAATAACATGTCAATGCAGTCTAATCTTTCGGATATAGTCTTAACAAAAAAAAATATCACTCGCCCAGGATTTGCTAATCTAGCCTTTCAAGAGGTAAAGAGATTTGCAGAAGGCAGACCTATTTTTGATAGATTCAATAACATCGTTGATGATTTGGTTGAAAACAACCTGTCAGATCCTGAATCTGAAGACATACTCATCACCAAATTAAAAGAGTATATCTCTACTTCTAAACCTTTTTCACTGATTAGGCTTGGTGATGGAGAGGGGAATGTACTATTTTGGCACTATAACTCTCTCAACTACCCCTACTTAGCAAGTTATTGTATGTTTCATATCTTAGATATGATGTTTGGAGATAACGCACCGAGTGCAGACCAGTGGGATAATTTTTCAGAGTATTTAGTCAAAGCAATATTAAATGCAGATTTTATTGGTCTACCAACTCGCATTCAGCATGATCAACAATTCCAGAACATTGAGACGTTATCTAAACCCGATCTAAAGCTTCGAGGAGCTACTGGTGTTGTTGGTGTAAGATCATCTCTGACTCACCTATCAGCATATGCTCTTTCACAAAAAAACTTATGCCAATGGCATATACATAAACAAATAGCATCAGCTCTTCCTGATTTATTAAGATATGCTGACAAAATATCTGTGATAACGTGCTACCCTGAGCTGCTACCTACTATTGAAAAAGCCTTTAGTATTAATCCAGGAAAGACAGTTTTAATACCCCCTCAAGCTTTAAATATCAGTTCAACCCCTGAGCATACTCACTACCCTACTCGGTTTGAAGAAATAATTAACAGCGACCTTATCAATAATGTAGATAATGGAGAGCTTTTTTTAGTTAGTGCAGGATTGTTAGGTAAGTATTATTGCTCAATAATCAAAGACCAGGGCGGTATGGCGATAGACATAGGAAGCCTGGCTGACGTTTGGCTTGGACTATCAGTTAGGAACTACCACAAAAGCAGTTTTATCGCAGCAAACAAAATTTAATCGACGTAATTATTATAACTATAACGTACCCAACACTCACCTATAATATCTCCAAGACTTGATGATCAGCTGTCTATGAAACTTCTTTCGTGGTTAAATCACAAAATATCTCCCCAACTTAAAAAAAGCACCGTCAACTTGGTACGCAATGAGCTGCAAACAAACAGCGCAACTGTCTATCACTTAACTTTTTCTGATTTTAAGAAAAGGCTGTTTTATGGCTTCTATTTTCTTGAAGTTGAAAATAAAAGTGACCACACACTTGGTTATTATCAGGTGCATATTCTTCTAGAATCAGGTGATAAACTCTCCTACGCACTCCCATTAACCAAGAAGGGCGTCAGTAAACGCCTTATATGGGTACCCTCTGATGTTAAAGATATTATTTTATCAAGTGCCACGAGATTTAATAGTGTAGATTTATCCATCGAGATAAACAAAGCTTCCAAGTCTTTTGCCAGACAAAAAATCAAACAAAAGCTAATCAACAAATTAGATTACGATATAGCTAGTCTAAAGCATATGCACTTTGAAGAGCTTTGGGAGCTTTACAACATCTGCTTCCCTACCCATGAGAACCAATGCAACTACAGACAGTGGGTAAAGTTCAAAGAACATAAATTATGGAGTCCACTTAGCTCCAATCCTTTAAGCTTTCAAATCATATTGAAGGCCTACGATACTGCTCAGCTCGAGAGTTGTGAAAAAATAATTGAACAATTAGAAAGTTTTGGGCTTAACAATAAAATCTTATTATTAACGACTGTTGCTTGTGACCAACAGCGCATAATGGGCAAGTACACGGCTGGAAGTTTTAATATCATAACAACTGATTCTGACAAAGCCGTAGATTCACTAAACGAGTTTTTGACTGCGAATAAACCGCCCCACTGCCTATTTCTTGATAGTAGCGTATACAGCACCTTGTCGCCTTATATGTTTAGCGAGTTGACTCACGCTATCCATAAACATTCGAATTGTGAAATCATATATTTTGATGAAGACCATATACTCGAACAGCAAAGACTGCACCCTATCTTCAAACAAAGCCTAAATATTGATTTACTTTATTCCCAAAACTATATTGGTGATAACTGCTACCTATCTTATGAAAGCTTATCAAAATACGGAGGCTTTAATTCTACGTTCGGAGATTCATTTCTATACGGTCACTACTTAATAACAAGTCAAGAATCACCTCAAAATATTTTTCATATCCCTAAAGTTTTATTACATAAAACTTTAACAGACGAAACACATGTTTTATTAGAGCAGAAGCCTTCTATCAATGAACACTCTGAGATGATATTAAACCACCATCAACCTCTAGCCCTTGGAAAACCAAGTGATTTACCTTGTGTAGAACAGTTCTTAAAAAGAATCAACCCCGACATACAAGTTGATCTCGGAATACTCCCTAATACACATCGTATAACTTGGCCTCTTCCTAAGAGCTTACCTAGAGTTACTATAATCATTCCTACTAAGGACAGTATTGACCTTGTAAAAACAGCTGTTGATAGCATTTTTGCCAATACAACCTATACCAACTATGAGATTATTATAGTTAACAACAATAGTGAAAAAGCCAGCTCTTTAGAATACTTTGAGCGCTTAGTATCACAACATACCAATGTGACTTGCTTGGACTACCCTTATCCTTTCAATTATTCAGCAATCAATAACTTTGCTGCCAAACATACCAGTGCTCCAGTGTTAGTATTCTTGAATAATGACGTAAAAGTCATAAGTGCCAATTGGTTAACTGAACTGGTACGCCAAGCTCTAAGAGAAGATATTGGCTGTGTGGGTGCTAAGCTATATTATGAGAATGGCCTTATTCAACATGCAGGAGTCATTATGGGCCTAGGACATGTGGCAGGCCACTCGCATCGATTTTTTGATCAAGACAGCGATGGTTACTTAGGTAGGCTGAAACAGGTTCAGAACTATTTAGCGGTCACTGGTGCGTGCCTAGCTATTCGTCGTTCTGTCTTTAAAGAAATTGATGGGTTTGAAGCAGAGAAATTACCGGTTGCTTATAATGATGTTGACCTGTGTCTTAAGTCTTTCAAAAAAGGGTATCGTAATGTTTGGACTCCTTATGCAGAGTTATACCATTATGAATCATTATCTCGTGGCAAAGATACCACACCTGAAAAGAAAGCTCGATTCTTAAAAGAGGTGGGATATATGCATCACAAGTGGGATACCTATATTAAGAGCGACCCATATCACAACCCTAATTTTGCTGCAAATAAAGAAAACTTCACGGTCTAACGTGAGCCTATCGTTACTACTTTAGTTGGTTATAAAATGAATGAAACACTATTTTTTATACATATCCCAAAAACTGCAGGCACTAGCTTAAGACACGCCTTGGAAAGGGAGTATCCTAATCGCTTATTAAAGGATTATGGACAAAACTCAGAAACAAGCGATGTTATTCATAATATCCGCAATAATGGCTTTGACTTTGAAAGCTATCTAGAGACTCATAATGTTAAAGTATTTACAGGGCATACGAGACTAAAAACGAATAGATTCCACTTCCGATCTCAAAATATATTCTGTTTCATTAGGAATCCTATAGATCAAGTATTGTCTCACTATAGCCATCACACATATCACAACAATTATAGCGAAAGCTTAGAGACCTTTGTTACTGATAAACGCTATCAGAATGTTCAGTCAAAATATTTAGCTGGTTTGCCACTTCGTCAAATCGGCTTTATAGGTATGACAGAACAATATGCATTAAGCCTAGCTATGATTAATAAAATGTACAACTTAAACCTAACGGAACTCAATAGCAATAAAGGCATTATTAAGAAACCCGAGCCTACCACTGACGTTTACGAATTAATCAAAATAAACAATAAAACTGATTTCGATCTTTACGAAATAGCCCTTCATATGTTTGAGGAAAGAAAGGCTTTATTTAAGCAAACACAGCCTTGGACGTATGGCGATTCTTCTATCGAAAAGCTACGCATACATGGTTGGGCCTATACCATGGATAATGATGAGGCTGTTCACTTAAGTCTTTATATAGACGAAGAGCTCTTCCAAGAAATAACTGCAGACCAGCTTTTACTAAACATGAGGACCTTTGGTGTGCCACGTAACGGCTATGTTGGGTATGCTTGCAAACTACCTAAAGCTGCCTTTGCCGCAAAATCTACGATTAAAGTAGTCAACTCGACTACCAATCAAGTGATTAATACACATTACCTAACCTAGGTTAAGGTTAACAGCCACTTAATTCAAAAGATTAGCTAGCAAAAAGCCTCTATCTTAAGATAGGGGCTTTTTGCTAGCTAATAACCAACGGTGGGGTGAGCTAAAACTTAGGTGCTTCTTCGAACGTAAGCCCCTTAGCGTCTTTATCTGAAAGCATTGGTTCAACACCTGCAGGCCAGTCAACTCCAATAGTGTCATCATTCCACATCAAAGAGTATTCATCACCCGGATTGTAATAGTCCGTGCATTTGTAAACAAACTCAGCTTGCTCACTGGTAACGATAAAACCATGGGCAAAGCCAGGGGGAACCCAAAGCATTCGTTTGTTATCTGCACTCAGGTATTCACCTACCCACTGACCAAATGTCGGTGAGTCTTTACGCATATCAACAGCCACATCAAATACTTCACCCCGAACAACTCGGACCAGTTTTCCTTGTGGCTTCTCATGTTGATAATGCAAACCACGCAATATATTTTTTGATGAACTGCTGTGATTATCCTGCACAAACTGGTAGTTACCACAGTTTTTTTCAAACTCTGATTGACGGAAAGTTTCCATAAAGAAACCTCTTTCATCACCAAATACAGGAGGGGTCATTAAAACCACATCGGGTATTTCTAACTTCTTATATTCCATAGCATTCAACCTTGATTACGCACTTATTTAATATTTTACCAATATTTTGTATAAGCAACTGTGCCAAAACGAGAGAGAGGTAAATTATTAGGTATTAGCTTTCAAGCAACTTTAATAAATACTGTCCATACTGCGTTTTCTTGAATTTATTACCTTCAGCTACAAGCTGCTTGTCATCGATCCATCCATTACGCCAAGCAATCTCTTCAAGGCTAGCTACTTTTAAACCTTGACGATGTTCAACAGTCTGTACATAACTACTTGCTTCAAGCAGTGAGTCGTGAGTTCCCGTATCTAACCAAGCAAAGCCGCGGCCTAATTTCTCAACGTGCAAATCTCCACGTTCTAAATAAGCATTATTGACTGAAGTGATTTCCAGCTCTCCACGATCAGATGGCTTAACAGACTTAGCAATTGAGACAACATCGTTGTCATAGAAGTACAGGCCAGTAACAGCATAGTTTGATTTTGGATTAGCTGGCTTTTCTTCAATCGAGATGGCTTTTCCATTCTCATCGAAATCAACCACACCAAAGCGCTCAGGATCATTAACCAAGTAACCAAATACTGTTGCACCATTTTTACGTTCAGCAGCTTGTTTTAGCTGTACAGAAAAATGTTGACCATGGAATATATTATCACCCAGCACTAAACAAACAGAGTCATCACCAATGAACTCCTCACCGATAATGAAGGCTTGAGCAAGGCCATCTGGATTTGGCTGAACTGCATAACTGAATTTAACGCCAAATCTTTCACCCGTGCCTAATAGTTTTTGATAGGCTGGCATGTCATCAGGCGTAGATATAATAAGTATTTCAGAAATTCCAGCAAGCATTAATACCGAAATTGGATAGTAAATCATAGGTTTGTCATAAACAGGCAGTAGCTGCTTTGAAACACCCATGGTGATAGGGTGCAACCGTGTTCCCGAACCGCCTGCCAACACAATACCTTTTGTCATAATTGCTTCAACCTTGTTAATTTTATTTTCATTTAAAATACAGATAAACTTAATTTTAAGTTAAGCTATTTGTTCTAGCCAAACCAATTTCACTCAAATCTCACTGAAAAAACCTAACTTTTATTCATTTCCAGCCATTCATCAAACGTTAAGCATAACTGACTTTGCCATGTTGGCATTGCTAGACCGAACGCTGATTCTATTTTATCGAGACTTAAGCGCGAGTTTAAAGGACGGGCTGCTGGTGTTGGGTATTCAGTAGACTCTATTTGACCCAGACCGTCTTCTTTTAAGGCTAACGTGACACCTTCTGCACGCGCTCTTTCAAATATCATTTGAGCAAAGCCATGCCAACTGGTGAATCCTCTTGGTGCTAAATGATAAACACCGCTCAATTTATTAGCATTGTTAGACGCCATAAACTTTTGAATACACAGTGAGGTAACCGTTGCAATCAAACGTGCTGGTGTTGGTGCGCCAATTTGATCACTCACAATATTAAGCGCTTCTCGCTCTTGACCCAACCTCAGCATACTGAGCAGGAAATTGTTGCCTCGAGCCGCATAAACCCAACTTGTTCTAAAAATCAGAAATTTTGAGGCAATACTCTCTACTGCTAAATCGCCTTCAAGCTTTGACCGACCGTATAAATTCTGAGGTCCTGTTAAGTCATCTTCTGACCAAGGTTTTTCACCATCACCAGGGTAAACATAGTCAGATGAGTAATGAGCCAATAGAGCATCATGCGTCACGCTTAGTTTTGCCAAAACCTCTGGTAAGTCTCTATTTAAAGCAAAGGCATTGTTCTCATCTGTTTCTGCCTTATCAACTGCCGTATATGCAGCAGCGTTGACAATAATGTCAGGCGCTAGCTCATCAATATGCTTATACACAGCATCAGAGTCTAAAAAGTCCACGTCACCACGACTGACTGTGATAATAGAACCCAAAGACTGTAACTGACGATGTAACTCAAAGCCAACCTGCCCTGTATGTGCAAGGAGTACTATCTTCTTAGCCATTATTTTTTCGCCAATTTGTTGTTGATGTCTTGGTAAGAGCCATCTTGGATAGACTGCCACCAAGTGGGATTATCCAAATACCACTGCACTGTCTTCTTGAGACCTGTGTCAAAGGTCTCATTTGGTGTCCAGCCAAGCTCTTTTTCTATCTTCGATGCATCAATCGCATATCGAACATCATGCCCTGGTCTATCAGTAACATAAGTAATCAAATCTTCGTAATTTGAAACACCTTCAGGCTTATTAGGTGCTAATACCTCAAGATGTTTACAAATCGTTTTGACAACTTCGATGTTCTGCTTCTCATTGTGACCACCGATATTGTAGGTTTCACCAATATCACCTGTCGTTGCCACTAAAACTAAAGCGCGTGCGTGATCTTCAACAAACAGCCAATCTCTAATTTGTTTACCATCTCCATAAATCGGTAAAGGCTTTCCTGCTAAAGCATTTAATATCGTTAGTGGAATCAACTTTTCAGGAAAATGATAAGGGCCATAGTTGTTTGAACAGTTCGTTATCAACGTCGGCAGTCCAAATGTACGCTGCCAAGCTCTGACAAGGTGATCTGAAGAAGCTTTACTTGCTGAATATGGACTGCTAGGTGCATAAGAAGTCGTTTCAGTAAATAAATCATCGGTCCCTTCTAAATCACCATACACCTCATCTGTTGAGATATGGTGGAATCGAAACCCAGCTTGCTTATCATCACTCAAACCTTGATAGTAAGCTCTAGATATCTCCAATAGGTTATAGGTACCTATAACATTGGTTTCAATAAATTCTTTTGGACCGTCAATAGATCTATCAACATGACTTTCAGCCGCTAAGTGCATAATAATATCTGGCTGAAATTCATTAATAACAGACTGACATTTCTCAAAATCACAGATATCTGCTTGAACAAACTCGTATCGATCAGAATCTTCAACATCACTAAGAGACGCTAAGCAGCCCGCATAAGTCAACTTATCTAGATTTAACACCGTATGATCCGTATCATTTATTAGATGTCTAACCACAGCTGAACCAATAAACCCTGCACCACCAGTAACTATAATTTTCTTTTTCATAATGTATCTAACTTATAAGCCATTTACTGTATAAAAAAACCGCATTCTAATAATCGAAGTTGAACTTACTATTATTATCATGCGGCTCGATTTCTATTTAAATTGTAATTATGTTTCTTTAATTACTTAGCAGAAGCACCTTTCAGTTCAACCTTAGCACGGTCTTCTTTTGCAATCGTTGCATAGTAGTCGCGAAGAATCTGTAATACTTCTGGGCGGCTAAAGTTCTCTGGAACCTCTTCATCTTCAGACAGTGCTTTACGCAGCTTGGTTCCTGACACTTTAACATGCTGATCTGCATCGTGTGGACATGTCTTGGTAGATGCCATTGATTGGCAAGCATTACACCAGAAAGTCCAATCAATTTTAATTGGTTTGGTCTTCAGTGCATTTTCTGGAATTTGGTCGAAGATATCTTGAGCATCAAATGCGCCGTAATAATCACCTACACCTGCATGATCACGTCCTACGATTAGCTCTGAACAACCATAGTTCTGTCTAAATAAAGCATGCAATAACGCCTCACGAGGCCCTGCATAACGCATATCTAATGGATAGCCAGACTGAATTACCGTATCTTTTTTGAAGTAGTTATCAATTAGAGTTCCAATCGCTTCTTGGCGTACTTCTGCAGGAATATCACCTGGCTTTAATGCACCAAGTAGCGAGTGAATCATTACGCCATCACAAATTTCAACTGCAATTTTAGCTAAGTATTCGTGTGAACGGTGCATTGGGTTACGTGTCTGGAAAGCAGCAACTTTCTTCCAACCTTTTTTTGCAAACTCTTCACGTGTTTGCGTTGGCGTCATATAGATACCAGCATACTCCGTTGGGAACTCGCCTTGGCTGAACACTTCAACACGACCTGCCAAATTTACATCAGCTTGTTCCATGACTTTTTTAACGCCTGGGTGGTCAGTATCTGTTGTACCAAACACTGTTCTGCATTCATGCTCTTTATCAATGGTGTACTTCTCTTCAAGCGTTAAGATACCCATGATTTCGCCATCTTCGGCTTTCAGGGCAATTTCATCACCAATCTCAAAGCCTTCCGCTTGCTCTGAACTGGCTGATAATGTGATAGGAATTGGCCAGAATAGACCTTCATTCTCCCCTGATTTCAGCTCCATGTCATCACAGACACCTTGCCAATCCGCTTTGTTCATAAAGCCGTCTAGAGGAGTGAAGCCACCAATACCAAACATGATTAAATCACCACGCTCACGTGAACTCATTGTAACACTTGGTAATGTCTCTGCTTTTTTCAAAGCATTTTCTAGCATTTCGCCTTCTAGCAAAAGAATATTTAGGGCTGGGCTACCATGTGGCGTTACTAAGTTATCAAGAGCTTGTTCGATATCGTTCGACATAGATTACTTCCTTTTTTGAGGTTAGATATATGATTTGAAAAACTTATAGACTATAACTTATAGCAATTAAAAAACCACGAAATCTATTATAAATGACTTAATTTCAATTAGAAAATACTTGTTGAGTTGCTTCGGACATTCCTTAAACATGACTCTAGTAAAAACTATGATATATAATAACCATTGGGATTCATGCTCTGCCAACGCCACGTATCTTGACACATCTCAGCAATCGATAATTCGGCTTGCCACCCTAACAGCATTTTCGCCTTATCGGCACTGGCATAGCAACTGGCGATATCCCCTGCTCGACGATCTGTAAACTGGTAAGCCACAGTTTGTCCAGATACATCAGAAAATGCAGATACCAACTCTAAAACAGACGTACCTTTGCCAGTTCCTAAATTAATAGGTAAAAAGCCTACTGAGTTTTGCGCCGTACCATCTTCATTTGGTCTGGTTTGTTTATCTAGATAATTTAGTGCAGCCACATGACCTTGCGCCAAATCAGTGACATGAATAAAGTCACGGACACCTGTTCCATCGACAGTAGGATAGTCATTACCAAAGATACTGAGCTTATCAAGTTTGCCGACGGCCACTTGAGAAATATAAGGCATCAAATTGTTAGGAATGTTATTAGGGTCTTCCCCAATCTGCCCAGATGAATGTGCCCCTACTGGATTAAAGTATCTAAGAGCAATCAGGTTCCAGCTGTCATCAGACACGGCTAGGTCTTCCAAGACATGTTCAACTGTCAGCTTGCCCTGACCATAAGGATTGGTACAAGAGCGCTTAGAGCTCTCATCAATAGGTAAGGATTCAGGATCACCATAAACAGTGGCAGATGATGAAAAGATTAAATTCTTCACGTCATATTCTGCCATAACTTCCAATAAGGTAATGGTACCGCTGACATTATTATTATAATACAGCAATGGCTTTGCTACTGACTCCCCAACTGCTTTTAATCCGGCAAAATGAATCACGCCAAAGAATTCGTGCGAAGCAAAGACTTCTCTCAGTAACTCAGGATCTCGTATATCCCCTTCGATAAACTCAACTGCCTGTCCAATGAGAGTAGAGACACGGTTAATCGCTTCACGGCTACTATTAGATAAGTTA
>TARA_R110002126_G_scaffold211129_1_pt1 | contig 37143 bp, 48 predicted proteins | sample TARA_R110002126 | Tara Oceans TARA_R110002126 (sample SAMEA4397536) | marine metagenome | biome: Polar Biome; feature: [DCM] deep chlorophyll maximum layer (ENVO:01000326); material: water (ENVO:00002006), including particulate matter (ENVO:01000060) such as... | depth 30 m | reverse complement strand
ATTGCATTGTCTGACCGCATGCCTGAGCCTTTGAGCGCCGATCCAACATGGTACGAATGCAAGTACTGCGCAGGCCACGATCAATGCTTTGGAAGCAAGACGACGAAGCAAGTTAACTGCCGCACTTGCGCCCATTCTTCTGCGCTAAGTGACGATACTTGGCATTGCGCACGTTGGGATGACCTGATTCCGGTTGAAGCACAACATGCAGGGTGTGAGTCGCATGTATTGCACCCGGATCTTGTGCCTTGGGAACTTAAAGAAAGCAAGAGCGAATGGCAGGCCGTCTACCTGATCGGCGGCAAGAAGATGGCTAACGGCGAGCCGGGCGAAGGGGTCTACTCAAGCAAAGAGTTGCTAGCTAATGCCGAGGCTTGTGCAGATGAAGAAGTTCAGAAACTTAGGGCCGAATGGCCGGGGTCTAGGGTGACGGGATGAAACATGAAACCAAAACAATGCATTTGTTTGCAGGGCACGGCGGAGGATTGCTTGCAGACCTCATCCTTGGACACACGCCAATTATCGCTGTTGAATGGGATGGATATGCTTGCCAAATCCTCAGAGAAAGAGCAGCAGACGGATGGTTTCCCAACCTGCGAGTGTGGGAAGGGGATGTTCAAATGTTTGATCCATCCGAATACGCCGGAAAAGTGGATTGCATTCATGCAGGATTCCCTTGCCAAGATATTAGCGTTGCTGGAAAGCAGGCAGGCGTATCTGAGGGAACCCGATCAGGTCTTTACAGAGAAGTCTTGCGGATCGCTGGCGTGGTACGACCAAAGCAACTCTTTTTGGAAAACGTATCAGCAATCCTTAGTAACGGATTGGGAACCGTACTCGGAGACTTGGCCGCGCTGGGGTATGACACAAGGTGGCTCTGCATACGTGCATCCGATGTCGGAGCGCCGCATCACAGAGACAGATGGTTCCTACTCGCTACCCACTCCAACAGCAGCAATGGAAGCGCCGAACAAAAGATCAAACACAAATGGCCCAAAGAATTTAGTGGAAGTGGCGCAAGGGAAATGGAATCACATTTGGCCGACACCCCGAGCCAATTCGGCAATGGCATCCACGATAACACCAGAGTCAGCATGGGACAGCAAACGATTTCCAAATCTGGAGACGATTGTTGGTCGTCAGATGTGGCCAACGCCAACAGCGCACAACGCCAAAGAAACGAACGCTCCGAGCGAGGCAAAGCGCAATACTCCGACTTTGGCGAGCCAAGTTGGTGGAAAGTTGAATCCGTTGTGGATCGAATGGCTGATGGGATTTCCGATAGGGTTCACCGCCTCAAAGGATTGGGTAACGCCCAAGTCCCGCTCCAAGCGGCAACAGCCTATAGATTCCTCGGAGGCTAAATGGAAATCAGATTGATACCCCCAAAGATGGATGCTTTTGACAAGGATGACATCGCTGTTTTTACGATGGAAATGGCAGATGAATCCTGCGCAAGCATTGAGATCAGGGCATGGATTGATAGGAACAACTGGCCGCACATTCAAAAAGCTGTGTCGGATGCTTTGGAGATGATGTTCCCGGAGTCAGATGATGCTCCGTGACTATCAACAAAAGGCAATCGACCAGCTTTACGCATGGTTTGAGGCAGGCAACGAAGGCAACCCTTGCTTGGTGTTGCCAACTGGCTCAGGAAAGAGCCACATCGTGGCCGCGCTGTGCAAGGATGCTTTGCAGAAGTGGCCTGAGACCCGGGTTCTGATGCTCACCCATGTAAAGGAACTGATTGAGCAAAACGCGGAGAAAATGCGTCTCCATTGGCCTGGGGCGCCAATGGGTATTTATAGCGCAAGTATCGGCAGGAAGCAACTCGGAGAGCCCATCACTTTTGCCGGTATCCAGTCGGTGCGCACGAAGTCAAAGGAGCTGGGCCACATTGATCTTGTGCTGATTGATGAATGCCACCTCGTGAACCATAAGGAAGAGGGGGGCTATCGGACATTGCTGGCCGATCTGAAAGCTATCAATCCGGCAATGCGAGTCGTGGGGCTTACTGCCACGCCTTACCGTCTAGGTCACGGCCTTATCACGGACAAGCCCGCCATTTTTGACGATCTGATTGAGCCGGTAAGCATTGAAGAACTGGTGCATAAAGGCCACTTGTCCAAGCTTCGCAGCAAAGTAACCGACGCAAAACTTGATACGACAGGCGTACACAAGCGGGGTGGCGAGTACATCGAGGCAGAGCTTCAAGCCGCTGTGAACACCGATGCAAACAATATTTCTGCTGTTAAAGAAGTTGTTAATTTGGCTGGGGATCGTAAGGCGTGGCTGTTCTTTTGCGCAGGGGTGAAGCACGCCCAAGCTGTGGCCGATACGCTAACCGCCTATGGCATCACTGCGGAGTGTGTGACAGGGGATACGCCGAAAGCGGAGCGTGAAAGCATTTTGGCCCGTTACAAGGCCGGAGAGATCCGAGCATTGACCAACGCTAACGTGCTTACAACAGGCTTTGACTACCCGGACATTGACCTGATTGCCATGCTTCGACCAACAATGAGCGCCAGTCTTTACGTTCAAATGGCAGGCCGAGGGATGAGACCAAAGAGCCACACCGACCATTGCTTAGTGCTCGATTTTGCCGGAGTGGTGAGTACGCATGGCCCTATCACGAATGTACAGCCCCCGAAGAAGGCAGGTTCAGGGGAGGGTGACGCACCGGTAAAAGTGTGCGAGAACTGCGATGAGCTTTGTGCGATATCGGCATTGAAGTGCCCGGCCTGCGGTCACGAATTCCCGCCGCCAGCGAAGAAGGAACTGGTGCTGCACATGGATGACATTATGGGCATCCAGGGGCTGGAGCTGGAAGTGACGGGTTGGAACTGGCGCAAGCATTTGAGCCGCACGAGCGGAAAAGAAATGCTCGCTGTGACGTATTACGGTGGCTTGAGCGATCCGCCAGTGACGGAGTACCTGCCAGTTTTGCATGACGGTTACGCGGGCCAGAAGGCCGCTCAGACGTTCGTGACGATTGCCCGGCAAGCTGGGGTCGAAACGAATGCGCAGGGACTAGATGAAGCAGTGAAATCAATGGCGGGCTCACGTCCTCCCGCCTTTGTCGAGTACAAAAAAGATGGCAAATTCTTCAGAGTAATCAGAAGGGAGTGGAAATGAGACCGCCAGAACCGCAAGCTGTAATTCTTTTCAGAGCAAGAAAAAAAGAGCCTGTCCCGAGGTGCTGCCACACCTGCGACAACTACGGGGATGATGGCTGGTGTGCGTTGTTTGACATGAAACCGCCGGATGAGTTTACTCATGCATTCAACAAATGCCCGGAATGGATTGAAGAAGTCCCCTTTTAGCGTCAAAACGGGTAAAATGGCAATGCAAAACAAAGGATTGCCATGGAAAAAATGTGTTTTAAGTGCAAATCTGTCAGATTGCTTCTGGAATTTTACAAGCATCCCAGAATGGCTGATGGCCATCTCAACAAGTGCAAGGAATGCACCAAAGCTGATGCAAATTCCCATCGTGTAAAGAACATTGACAAAGTTCGTGAATATGACAGAGAAAGGGGGAAACGTCCTGAGCGTATAAAAGCTAACGTAGAAATAACAAAAATGTGGAACGCAGAAGATAGGCGCAGGAAAAAAGCTCACAACATAGTGGCTAGAGCTATCTCATCCGGAAAACTTGTAAGACAAGATTGTCTCCGATGCGGCAATTTGAAGTCATTAGCGCATCATGAAAACTACGACAAACCTCTTGAAGTGATGTGGCTATGTCAACCATGTCACAAACAACGTCACAAAGAAATTAACGAGTCATGCGCACAGAAAACATCCCAACCGAACACGAAGAACAACGCGAATTTGTGAAGTGGTTCCGCCAGACTCACAAAGGCGTTCGTATCTTTGCTATTCCTAACGGTGGCGCTAGGAGCATTACAACAGCCGCTAGGCTTAAGGTGGAAGGCGTAGCTTCCGGAGTGCCTGATCTTTTCATTCCAGAGTGGCTGATGTGGATTGAGATGAAGAGGCAAAAGGGTGGCGTTGTCAGCCCAGAACAAACGGACTGGATAGCGTACTTGCGCGGAGTTGGGCACCTTGTCATTGTCAGCAAGGGTGCCGAGGACGCAAAAAATCAAATCATGGGGTTCAAAAATGAGAAAACATAAGCAGGCAAGATCAACTTACACGCACTGGGATGTGCTGATGGCAAGCGGCACTGATCCGATGCCAGTAGCAAAACAACAGTGGCAACTGCTGAGGATGTACGAGGGGCTGAGGTCTCTTGAGCAGTCTGAGAACCCCTCGTTTCAAGATTGGATTTCGTGTTCTGATGCTGTGAACATGATGGAAACTTTGACTGAGATGGGCGCGTGCTCAGACGCCAGCGGGCTTTTAGAAGACGCTGTGAAAGCGTTAGCAGAAGCTGGAGAGCGGTACAAGACGCACAAAGTTCTCAGGCTGAACGGCGAAGGCATTGCCGCTATCCGCGCTGTGCTGGAAGACTACGCCGAGGCAATCCGCACACTGCCTGCAAGGACAATGTTGCAATGCCACATCAAGACGGAGGCAAGAATGCGCGAGTTGCTGGCCGGGAGAGGGCGGGAAACAGACGTTGTTGTAAAGCCGTTTCATAAAGTAATTGACAATGCACTGTAGCCGCTGCACAATACACACATCGCAACCAAACGACCGGAAGGACTCCAAATGTTTTGCTCTAACGACCACGACCTGAACAACTACTTCAAGCGCCAAGAGGCAACAGAGGCTCGTTACGAAGCAGCCCGCGCTAAAGCAGCGTCCGACATGTGCTATTCAGAGTTGGACGCTGGCGAAATGCTCTGGGCCTGCGAGCAGTTTGACAAGGGCCTGATGACTGCCGAGCAAGTTGGGAAGTACATCATTGACCACCGCAATGGTGTACTTGAAGCAAAGATTGACAAGCTGCTGTAAGTTTTTGGGGGTCTCGTAGAGGTAAGCTGGGTGCGCCCAGCGCCCCCGCCACTTAAAAACTAGAGGGCAAAATGGAAAAAAAATGGGGCAGAGGCGAAGAGATGCTCAAGGCGCTGGCAGAACTTGGGCCTATGACATCGGTGGAGATATGCCACAACATTGGCACCACAAAACAAAAAAGCGGAGCCATCCTCGGGCGCCTGATGAGGGCTGGCGTTACAAAGCCCAAACGGATTTACATCTGTGGATGGACTCACGACGCTGAAGGAGCTAGGCGGTATCCCAGAGCAATTTATGCTCTTGGAGACAAGAAGGATAAGCCAGCGCCTAGACCATCCCCTGCCGAAAATCAGCGCAGATACAAGGCGAAAAAATCAAAGATGGTAAACAGCGTGTTTCAGCTCGGAACACCAATTAAATACAGATAAGGAAAAACGTGGCAGACATTGACGAAACATTGCAAGAGCGCGGCAGCCGGTACGGGGTCTTCGCAAAGCACGCTGAGGTCTCTCAAGACCTTAAATTCACAATCAACATACATTTGAAGCGCCGAGGCAAACTGCTACAAGCAGACCAGCAAGAGGCACTAGACATGATTTGTCACAAGATCGCTAGAATCGTGAATGGCGATGAAAACTATGATGACAACTGGGTAGATGTGGCAGGGTACGCAACTTTGGTGGCTAAACGACTACAAGGGGAAGAGATATGAGCTGCAATGGCAACTGTTGCCAAGGTCGTAACTGCACATGTGCAGAAGATCACATGATTTCGCTTATTGCAAGGCTGTTGCTTGTTGTTCTTACACTATCAATCTTCTTTGGTATCTATCTGATGCCCTAGAAACAAAGCTCGCTCGGCGACTCTACGCCGTTGCAGACCCGGCAGGACTTTACCGCCTGCAATGCTGAACCTTAAGAACTGATCCGCCGCGCTTTTAATGTCGCCTCGGGTCAGTTTTTTTCTGAGCGTTGATCTTTGCAATGCCCCCAGACCGAGGTTGAAGGCGAAGCTAACCAGAGCATCAAATTGACATTGCGGCAAGTTTGTTCCACATAATCTTGCCACGCCCGATTCAAAACGATAAAGGTCGTTTCGTAAAAGTTCATTGACTTCAGCCTCGGTGAAACTACGTTTATGCTCTGGCTTTAGCGGGAAGTGCCTTCGGCCATCCATTGAGAGGTAATGCTCATCATGGTAAAGAACGTGCCCAACGCCAACAGTCCAAAGCAACGCCGGGCACTTATAGGGCTTGAGCCGGACGCCCTCAAAGTGTTTAATGAGGTCAATCCCCGCCTTGGAGGTCTTCATTTACCGAAGGCTCGCCCACCGAAATGGAACGCTATGATCGAGGCAAACAACGCCTGGGTGCCCTCATCCCAGAGCTGCACGGCCAAGGCATCAAACGATGCCCCAGCTCTCACGCCATGCACAAACAGCCCAATGTCAATCAAGACCAAGAGCAGAAAGAACCCGTAGGTTATCGTGGGCCGGACACTGGCGCGTAGATTCCTGACCCATTGACTGGTGCCGTCTTGCAAGGCCACATCGTGAACGTAGATGGATTTGGTTTCTTCAACCTGAGCGCCAATCCGAGCTTGGATCTGTTGATTGGCCGTTTCCATTTCAATCTGCACACTCCGTATTTCCTCCAACTTGGCTTGGGCATCAAAGCCCAGTTTTCGCAACTGCAACTCACGCTCAATTTGCATCCTTGCCAACTCAAGTTCTTGCCGCTTGTCGTTGCGATCTTGGAGAAAGTCCAAGAGCTTTGGCAAGCCGCCCGCCAAAAATGAGCAAATGGTGCTGATGAGCGTAAGCATTATGATTTATCTACCTTGTGATCTAATTTGTCGCTGATCTTGCCCAAAAGAGCTTTGATTTCGCTCATATCATCTCTGTAGTCATCTCTGCGAACATATCTAGTCGGCATACCTCTAATATCAGTGTCTAACCGTTCAATCGTCCGGTAGATGTGGCTCAAGATCCAGCCACCGAAGAAGCCAGCAACGCTGACGGCAATGTTGAAGATGAATTGAGATTCCATTCGTAGAGTCGCTTACTGGTTTTGATTGAGGGCGTTAACCATCAGTTGTTGAGTTGGCGTAGATGTTCTGAACAATCCTGCAAGAGCATTAGCTCCAACTGGAAAGCGTTGTGAAATGCTTGGTAATACGCTTGCAGCCCGACCGGCTTTATAAGCGGCTTCACCAACCAATCTTGGTGATGTTAGCGGAAGAGCAGCCAACACCGCAGGATTTACAAACGATGCCGCTCCACCAAGCCCAAGTGTCCCTCTCCCAGAAAGCGATTGTGGAAGAACATCAGACATCAATTGTCCAGCAATTGCGGGCCTAAGCTGCTGCCCGGTTTGAGCTTCAAGTTGTCCGATCAATGCTTGCTTATAGTCACCAGATGGTGTCTCTTTCAATGCTTGCATGATCTTGTTCAGCGCAGCCTCTTTTCTGATCTTGTCGCCGCCGCCAAGAGCGTCACTTATCTCTCTGACAAGTTTGGTTTGAGTTTCATATGCTTTCATAGCATCTTTGTATTCAGGCACTTTGTCGGTGATAGTCTGTCTAACAGAAGATCCAAACTCTGAAAGCGCTCTTTTTGCTTGAGTTTGCTTTGAGCTTTCTGGATAAATGCTATCCAATCGCCTTTTCAATGCGTCCAAATCAAGAGCCGTAGGAACAGGATGATCCGTTTTCCATTGCTGGATAACATTCTTTGCTTCTGAGACAATCTTTTGCTCGTCTGCACCAATCATTGATTTGCCAGCATGGGTTATTGAGCTATCAATTTTGTTGACTGCTGCATCAACTTTCCCATAATTCAATGGAGTAGTGTCGGCTGCCCAGCCAGTTTTTGATGTCACATATGCAGCAGATGCGTCGTCACGCATTTGCGAGATGCCATTCTTCAATGTTTCAAGAACATCATCAGTTGGAACATTCTTGCGAAGATTGTCAATGAATGCAGTTGCGTTTTTCTTGCCTGCTGCAAATGCCTCCTTTACAACGTTTGGAGTAACTGCGCCCACAACTGCTGGGACACCTTTGCCGACCAGTGGGAGACCCCCGCCAATCAATGCCCCTGTCCCAGTGTCTTCAGGATTGATAAGGCCACTTGTAGCGCCGCCAACAGTTGCCCCAGCAGCAACAGATGGTGCAATCTTTCCTGCTCCAAATCCGCCTGTTCGAAGAGCGTTTATAAAGTTCGGAGCAATTGTTGTTGCACCTGGGACTGCGCGCAATGCGTTTGCAATACCGCCTCCAAGGCCAGCCGTTCCAGCAATTTCACCACCAAGTTTTCCAACCTGAAAGCCAAACGATTCCGGTTTTGCGCCAAATTGCTGAAGCGCAGATGTCATTGCTTCGCGTCGTTGCTGATTTTCCTCTGCGGACTCAAATGGCCTAATCAATGTTGCGCCAATTGATCCAGCCCCTCTCAATGCCCCCGCAGCAACGTTTGTGACTGGGTTTCCACCAGCAATTGACTGCCTAACAACTTGCCTTTTTTCTTCTGGAGTTGCTGTAGCAAAATCAAATTTACGTTGAGAAGGCATGCCTTCACTAGGCGCAACTTCAGCAGATTGAGACAAATGCCCCAAGATTTCATCTGGCTTATACCCGGCATCAATTGCAGTCTTTAGCTTAGGCCCAAAGTCTGAAGTTTTACCAAGAAACTGTAGTATTTCATCGTCGCTGTATCCAGCATCTCTTGCTTTGTTGATTTTTTCTTGAACAGAAGCATTCATTTCTTTTTGCCTCCAAAAATATCATCTAGAGATGGCCGGTTTTCCGGACTTGTTGGCTTTTCAGGGGCATTGTCAGCAGCAAGATCAGGGTAAGTTTCCTCAAACTTTGCGCGGCTTCTATCTTTTAGACCCTTCATTGCTTCTTGAACCAACTTTAGCTGGTTCGGAAAATCTTTACTTCTTGGGTCAAGAGCCGCAACGGCATCAGATACAAACTTCCATTCTTGCACCGCCATGTTGCCAAGTTTGCCAGATTGAGAGGCAAGCTCACGGCCAAGAGTTTTGACTTTCCCCTTAATGCCTTCCAGAATATTCTCAGCCGCTCCAGCTTCACTAGCTGGAAGAGATGGGATCATCCCTGTGTAACCTGTAATTCCTTTAAGGCCAGGGTGCTTTAGCAACCTCTCAATTTCAGAGTTCATTGTTGCTTCTTGCGCTTTTATTGAAGAGACAACTTGCCTATCTTTTGCAATGGTTTCCCGTGCTTTAATTTGCTGCGCTTCTGTTAATGGTTTGACAGCAGACTTGTTTTCAGCAGCAGTAGCTCTAAGCTCGAAATCTTTGCTTTGTGCTGGTGTCATTGGACGATCAGCAGGACTAGTGCCTGGGATCATTCTTGTAGCCCCGCTTCTTGGGTCGTACTGAAGAACTCCTCCAGCCGTGTTAAGCACTTGCGTTCCAAATTGTTTTTGGGCGGCTTCAATACCTGATGCGTTTTCAAATTTCCATTGGTTGAACTGAGCTTCAGGATCTGGCCCTGTTGCAATCTTCAGCAACTTTTGTTGTGCGCTTTCAGGGCTTAAACCTTTGCTGCGCAGGAATTCGCCTATCACAGGATCGGCGTAAATGCTGTCAATGTATTTCTTTGCATCTGCAAAACTATTGACTTGCGCTAATGCAGAAGCTGAATTTTGAAATGCAGATTTTATTAACTCTTGTTGATTTTTTGCTTGCGTTGTACGACCTTGTTCAATGGCCTCAAGACCTTTGACGTACTCAACCCCTGGCTTGCCAGCAGACAAAAGTTTTGATCTGCCTGCTGGTGTGCTGACATCAGCAGCAGCCAGCATGTTTCTGAAGTCTTCCTGCTCCTGCAAGCCGCGCTGATACTCTTGCATCTGCATATTGGCAAGTTCATTGGCTCGCTGCCCGCTCTCGATCTGCTGGAACTTGGCAAGCCGGTTCAGAGGGGACTCAAGCTGTGTGGTGGGCTGGAAGCCCATTGCGATTCTTGGATCGATTGGCATGATTAAAGATCGTAGTAGTAATCAGGATTGCCTTGGACGGAACCTCCGCCAAAACCCATAGACCCCGCGCCACTGCTAAAGGCTCCTCCAAATGGATTGCCACCACCCCTTGGCCTCATCCTATTCAAGTACTGCTGATCCTGATACATATTCAACCCTTGATTCAGGGCACCAGTCAACGCATTGGCGCCGCCCATGTAGCCAGAAGCACGAGCATTACCTGCGCCCATGTAAGCCTCACCAGCGCCTTGTGCGTAGCCCTGAGCCGCATTGCCAAGCGTGTTAGCTGCCGTTTGGCTCGTCCCCATCAGTGACTGCAACGGCTGAAGCTGATTGGCCCGGTTGGTCTGATACCGGTTAAAAGCGTTTGTGTACTCTTGGCTTGCCGCCTCTTGGCCGAATCGCTGCGCACCCTTCAGCGCTGCACCAGAAATAAGCCCGCCGCGTGCTGCTGCTTGACGATCCAGCGCCTTCAAGCCTTCGCTCATGCGGAAAGCATAACCCGGATCTTGCTGGAAATCCTCCATGCTAAAGTCACGGGCGTACTTGCCGAACCCTGGGGCTTGCCTTTCGGCTTGATAGGCTTGCTGCGCTGCTTGATCTTGAGCCATTGCCGCTTGAACGGCTGCGTTCAAACCGGCTTCGTCTGATACGCCTTGGGTGCCAGGGACAAAAACACGCTCACCACCAGCGTCACCGCCATAACCTCCGGCGTAGCTTGTCTCATATCGGCCTTCAGATCCGGGCCTCATGTACTGGGCAGCCAAAGCATTGCGAATCTCAGCCTCAGAACGAGCCGTTGGTGCCTGACCTTGCAAGCCAAGCATATTCATGTACCGCTGCTGCGCACTTAGCCCGGCTTGGCGGAATGGCTCCTGCAAGGAGATCTGCTTCTCAAACATCTCCTTCTGGAGTTGTGCAGCACGATCCGCTGATGCGGCTTGAGCTTTGGCCGCTTTACTTGCAGAGCTTGATCCAAAAAGCCCGCCAAGCAAAGCCCCACCACCTGCAATTGCTCCACCAATCCACGGCATATCAGTCTCCCTGCTTCAGTTTTTCCGCCAGTTCTGAGACTTTTTTCTCATTCATAGGCGCAATAATTACGTTATCCACTTCATGCTCATCGGTGCAGTCAGTGGCATGGATGCAATACCAAACAACGTCCGTCAACGACCTCACGCCATGATGCTTGCCTGCCTCAATTGTCAGGCAAGCAGGGGCATGTAGTACAGAAGTTTTGTCGTCCACCATCAATTCCACAGACCCGCTCGCCAGAATGGATAGGTGATCGTGCAAATGTGCGTGTTGCACCAACCAACTACCAGCAGGTATGCGAGTCTCTTTAGCGTATACGCCAGAACTGAAATGGTGTTCAATCATGTAACTTCCCGTCCGCTTGCCCGAATGTTGATGGCAGTTGCAGTTCCTGCAATGGTGGAGATAAACGCAGTTGGGGATAGAACTTGCCCAACGATCTCCGGGAACGTATAGACCTCAGCCGGTTGCAGTGTCTTGGTCTTGGTGATCAAGTTTTGATTTCCCGAGGTGTCTCCACCAGTAACCAAGTTCACGGAAATTGTCGCAGCGGTTGCGCTGTAGTTTGTAGCAGTGAACTTATCAATAATTGTCGTCACGCCAGTTGCTGTGTATTGCGTGGTCTGGGTAGATTCAGCAATTTTGGCAGGGATCAGAACTTTTACAGTAACAGTCATGGAAGGCTCCTTATTCTAATTGCAGTGCGTTGTTGGAGTCGTACTGCGTCAGTATCCAGTTTGTACCATCAGAAACCAAGGTGGCATTTGCCCCTGCAACGGCTTCAAGAATGGCCGTGGCGGCAGAACCACCAACAAGTGGGACCACGTTGCTTGACGCCGATACCAGCGTCTGAGCTTGATAGTTCTGGAAATGCAGAACTCGGCCCGTGTTGGTGCTTGGTGTCGGCAGCGTCACAGTACAGGATGACCCTGACTTGTTGTTGATCAGCCAAGTCTCGCCAGCCGCAACCGTGAAGTTGGCGGTCTTTGTGACAGGAGCCGTATTTAAAGAGGCGATAGCTGATGTAATTGTTGCAACGTCAAATTGCGGCTGAAGTTGTAAAGCTTGAATCTGCTTTTGTACTTCCGCCAGTTCTGAAGTAATTACTGCAAAAGATGGCTGCGCATCAACGTTTTGCGTTAATGCTTGGAGCGCTGAATCATACGAGGCAACTACTGTTGAAAATGGCTGCGTATCAACATTTTGCGTCAATGCCTGCAATGCCGCGTCATACGAAGCAATTAACGATTCTGCACTTGGCTTAAGATCTTCGTTGTCGTAAGCCGCAATTGCGGCATTTTGCAACGACAAGAAAAACAGATACCAAGTGCGATCAATCAAGTTCGTACGTGGGTCAATCAACGGCACTCTAGGAGGCGTGATTGGCGTTGGCGTTGCGTTTGGGCTAGGCATTGGTGGGAGACAAAATAAGTTCAGCGCCCATAATGTTGATCTTTACCGGGTCTGTGCCAGATAGCTCATACACACGGTCCCGCAGTTTCAGCGTCATACCAAGACGGCGCCAAAACACCCGACGATAAAATTGGCCAATCTTGCCAATCTTTGACCAATGTTCGTTAGACCATGTGTGACCGCCGTCATCGGACCATCGAAGCATGACCTCTGGGTCGCTGCCTTGTCCAGAATTCAAACCAACTCCAGACTCAATATCCAACTGCAAGCTGTGCTGAGAAGTACGCTTCAGGTTGTTTTGCCCCGTTGGCAAAGCTCGCCATGAGCGCAACCATTTTTGCGTGCTTCCGTTATCGCTAAAGTTGTTTAGGTCAAAAGCGTAAATGTTGCCGTTCTCAAAGTCACCGATAACGGGTTTACCCTGGAATGACATCTGACAGTTCCCTCGATGCCGAGTGAACTCTCCATTTACGAACCCAGCCCGCTCATGCCAAGCTTGTGTTGATACGTCATATACCCAAGTCGCATTGGCCGTCGGAAAGACCAATACATAGAAGCTGTGCCCATCCTGTTGATAAGTGTAGGCAATAGCATCGGTCATATCCTCGTATTGCTGAATTTGCCACTCAACGGCATGCGTTGAAATGCGCTGGCCCAGATAGCCATTGGCTCGATAAACAATCCCTTGGCCTCGACGGTCTCGCCCCAACCAAAACAGGCCATTGTCCATTTTAGCCACAGAGTACGGAGCAGCCAGCCCGAGCTCATTGAACGCACCCTGAATGCGCTGTAACGGAAAGTCTGTGGCGCCTGAGTTGTACCAAACTTCAATTGAGTTTGTTCCAAATGCCCAGACTTCACGGAAGTTGGATGCAACTGCCGTCAAGCCATCGGGAGAACCTTCCGCGCTGGCAAACTCCAACGGGTCAATTGAAGTTCCATCAAACAGCGATGTGATCCACATCTTTTGGCTGTTTGGCTCGTTGAAAACAAAGTAACCGTCAAGATAGCAAACGGTTGCAGCGCCAGGAAAATCAGGGTCAGTGATCGGACCAAACGCATTGGTTGTGTTGTTGTAGATGTAGCTTGGACCATTGCAAGCAATGAACAACTGAGTCCCGTTATCCGCCATGCTGACCGGTCCAGTGCCTGACACGTTCCCGATCAAAGTTGCTGTGTATGTTTCGTTGATCTTGTACAACTGAGTTCCCGAGACAACGAACGCCGTGTTGTCATCAGGAGAGAACGCCCAAACACCTCGGATAGGGCCGCTGCCAACAGTGGCGAGCAACTTCAACCCTGGAGCCCTGTTCAGAAACGCCGGTTCTTTACCAGCCTCGGGAACAATCTCGGGGAACAAGTTGACCATGCGTGCATCCGCAGCATTGACGCTGCGAGCTACGTAAGCGGATCCGAGAATTGGACTTTTCATTGCTTAGTAATTGCCAGCGTACACGTTGAACCGCTGTCTCGTTGCAACCAACGAGTACGGCAAACTCATGATGTCATCAGGATTGTTGATCCGCTTCAGGTTGCGCTTAGAGGTCATAGCAATCCGAGACACAGTTGGTGTCGGCTCCACGCCGAACTCTGGTGCAATCTCACAAGCCAAGTTGTACTTGAATGCGCGAAGGTAGCCGGGTGGCAGGTACAAAGTTGTTGCCAACGTTGCAGGTTGAACCAGTTCGGACACCGAGATAAAGTGCCATTCCAAGTTACGTGTTGGCTTGGGGTAGATGGTCAACTGGATGTTCGGAAACTCCATGTTTACCCACATGACCTGTGGATAAGTAGAGGTCACCGTCTTAACAGCAATCCCGTCGTATTGCTGCTGGTTGATCAACTTAATGCCAAATGACACGTTAGTGCCCGGGTCGCGGAAATACGTAGCATCGTCAATCAGAACCGGACGATTGCCAACGAAGTCACCCGTTGGGCCCAGATAACGCTGGATTTGATCCGCAGGCCAAGTAAAGACTTGATCTTGAGTGTTGTAGATCATCAGGCGTTCCGTGCTCCATGAATCAATCATTTGATTCATGGCCGAAAGCGCGTCCTGAGCCGTTTCAGACGATGGGGTCTCGCCTTCAGCAAGTAGACCATTCAGCCGGAGCGCTGAATTGATGATGTCACCGGCTGTCGTCATTGCTTACGCTCCTTGCGTTTGTGTCTTTGGGGGTCGTCCCCGACGCTTAACTTCCAGTTCATTCACGGGAGCCGCATCTTCAGACAAAGAAGGCGTGTCATAAGTATAACGCACCCATCCATGAGATTCATCATATTCGGCCTCAAGCTCCATCGTGGCAATCTTGGTTCCGTGCTTCTCATGTTTAAGATAGATGTTCACTCAATCTCCGTCGTTTAAATTTTAACTCCAACACAAGCAGGAAACCACTTTTTAGATGGTCTCCGCTTGCTTACTGCATGTAAGACTCGGATTAAACCGAGCCCTTCCACAGGCCCAACGAAGCAAGGGTGTTCATGATTTCTTGAACAGCCGCTAGCTGGGTTGCGCCAAACGATGCCGAGGTGGCAAGGTTGGACGTAGCTTGAACGCTAGAAGAACGTTGGGTAACAGGCGTCTTGCCATAAAAGCCAACAGTACCGCCAGACTTGCCAATGATGGCGCCATCCAACTGTTGATCTTCATAAGCAACGCCGATAGCTTTGGTGTTAGGCATTTCTTAATCCTTGTAAAGATCACCGCCGGGTTGCCTACGCAGGAACTGATGAAAGTTACCTTTGTATTCTTGCTCGGTGGTGTGGTGTGAGATGTCAAGGTCAGGGATTAGTACGATTTCGCCTCCGCATTCACGCCAGTTACGGCAGAAAGCATAGTCTTCACCGTACCAAGTACCCTTATGGGCGCCATGATTGAACAGGTCTACGCATGGATTGTATTTCTCTCCATACACAAGTTCAGGGTAAGCAGTCATGAACTTATTGACCGCTTCTTTCGTGATCTTCAGAAATCCAGCCGGTGCCGAATGCGCAAACAAGTTGCCATCCTCTCTGACCATAGGCGTTCCATCATTTCCAGATAGGATTGCCCCCATGTACTCCTCTTCGTCCCTCTTAAACCGATAGGTGCCGCAGACAACATCGCCTTTGGTCTCAATCAGCGTTAGAAGATCTTGAGGTTTCCATGAAACATCATGGTCAATGAAAACGATGACATCTGCTTTGGCATCCAAAGCCTTCCGTAGCATTGTTGAACGTGCATGCGAGATGTACGGGCAACCAATCTCAGAAACCATGCCCTCGTCCCATCCAGCCGATTTGATCAAAGGAATGGACGCGGCAAGGCTATCAAGCGTAACTTGATAGGGCTTTTTCAACGTTGGAATGCAGAAGATTACTTTCATGTGCCCTTAAGAGGGGCCGAAGCCCCTCAGGTTATTAGGCGGTAGCCCAAACGCCCAGACCAATCAGCGTGTTCTGGATTTCTTGCAGTGCGGCCAGTTGGGTAGCACCGAAAGAAGAAGAGGTTGCAACGGCGGAGGTAGCGTGAACAGCGGAGCTATAAGCGCGCTGAACAACGGGAGTCTTGCCGTAAAAACCAACCTTGGAAGCGGCAGCAGAGCCAACGGTCACGCCGCCAGTGCCAGAACCAAGAGAAACGGGTTGGTTGGCAGCGCCAACGTTCAGAGTTTCATTGACGTTACCGTCACCGGCTTGATAGCCATCACCAACTTTTGGAAGAGCCATGATAATTTCCTTAAAAGATTACGAAAAGGGGCCGAAGCCCCTTATACAAATTAGCCCCAGAGACGGCAAGCCATTTGAGGACGGATGGTGCTGTAACCGTACAGAACGTCAATACGGCAAGGCATACGGTCATTGTTGATGTCGTACTGACGAACAATACGCAGGCTGATACCGTTGTGAACAGCGCGAGAAGCCATATCAACACCTTGTGGCAGCAACAAATCAGCCGTAGCGAACGTGATTGCGTCCTTATGGTAGATCAAGTTCTGAGCGTACTGGCTAGAAGCAGCGCCCAAGAACGTGACAGCCTTGCCGGTAACAGGCAGAGCGGTCATGGTGGCCAGTGCGTGGGCAGCAGAGTACATCGGAGCCACGGTCACAGTCCAAGTGCCAGCAACAGCGGTAGCGTCAGCCAGTGCAACGAACTGGAACAGCGAGCCAGTGGATTCACGGGTCTGTGGGTTGACTGCGTACGAATCAGCGATGGTGAACACGTCACCAGCCTTGATCGTGGTCGTCACAGCACCTTGTTCCAACAGGATCGTTGCTGCACCTTCAGCCGTAACGCCAGGGGTCTTCACCAAGGTAGATGCCGAGGCGTCACGCGAACCGGTGGTGTGAACTTTGATCGACTGAGACATGTTGATCTCGTCAAAGCCCAGAACGCCAGTGCCCATCATGCCGTTCTTGAACTGCTTGCTGATGGTGTCGGTAGGATTGAACAAACCTTTCATGCCTTCAACCAAACCTGCGTTTGCAGCAGGGTTGACAGTGGCATAACGGGGGCTCATGACAGCAGCGTTCTCGTTCAGCTTTTGCTGAGCTTGCAGCAGAACCAAAGAAGTGCCAGGGGTCGTGCCAGGGGTGCCAACCGAGTTACCAATGGTCTTATAAGCGTTGGCTACATCTGCATCAATAGAAGATGCCAGTTGGCTAATACGAGGCTTCAACACACGTTCTGCGAAATCATCCAATTGCATGGTGAGTTCGGCAGAGGTGAAATTCACGCCGATGTGCTTTTGGTTAGCAACAGACAGGGTGGTGAATTGCTCGTTGTCGTCCTGAACTTGCAGAGCGGCACCGTCGGTAACCAGCGCGCGGTCAGGCAGGCGGATACGCAGGGTGGAACCGATCTTGGCACCTTCAACAGCAAAGCTGTCGTCGTACTGACGGTTAACGTTACGGGTAAGAACGAGGTTGTTTTCCAAGATCTCCAGGGCTTTCCTGGTGATCATGTCAATGGTAAGAATGCTATTTGCCATGGCAAATGTCCTTTAGAAGTGATTAACGGTTTTTTTGTGCTTCCCATTTGCGCATTTGGCGCTGTCTTTCTGCTTCGATCCATTGGCTCGTCGTCATAGTCTTAGTAGAACGCGGGTCAGTTGTATCGTAAGCAGGACTTCCCGTTGTGCGGGCAGTCACAGGCGTAATGGGCGATGGGGCGCTTGAAGTTTTCTTTACAAGTGGACTATCAACCAGTTTGGCCTCAAGTCTACCAATCTCTTTTGCCTGCGCGTAAGGCGTCAAACGAGAAATGCGTTCAGCTTCTTTTGGGTTTGATCCCAAGAAGTAGGCAATGTCTGGGCCTACATCAGAATACTGAATCGCTTCTGCCATCACGGTTGTGACTGGAAGCTTTGGGTTGTATGCGACTTGCTCGAAGTCATCGTACTTGTCCCGTGCTGCTTCTTCACGTTCCTGATAGCTTTCAAGAACTTGCGACTGCTGCTTGGCCGCTTCACGCTTGGCGATCAGTTCTTCGGCTTTCTGATAGGCCAGTGCTTCCGCATAGGCTTCAGGGCTTTCAAACTGTTCAGCAGAAGTTGCCGAAGGAGCTTTGACGATCTGCGTTTCGGCAGCTCGTTGTTGCTGTTCTCTTTCCCATTTGCGTTGCTCACGAGCAAGGCGTTTACCAATGGCTGCATCAAGCTCTTCTTGTGTGAAGGTCTTGCTTGCTTCCGCTGGCTTTTCTTCCGGCTGAATAACTTCAGTTTCTGGGGCTGCCGTAGCTTCCAGTTCTGGCGCGGGCACTTCCGCTGGGATTTGAACTTCTTCGGTCATTTGTGAATCCTTGGATTCCCTGGTGAATCGCACCAGTACGAAAGGAGTTTACTACTTATTGAGAATGTGGCTCAAGCTTTCCTTAAGCCATCAATGTTTGGTGAGGGTTGGGGTTAGGCTGTGGTGGCAGAACCCGCAGAAGCAGTTGCACTATCTGCGGAGACCAGCGTAGGCAGACATCACAGCTTCCTAACTCGCGCACGAAGCGTACCACTTAATAAATCAATCGTCCCTCCCGTTTCGTTTTGAAAACGAACACTAATAGTGTCGGTAGCACTCACCCACGCAGTGACGGTTATTCCTTGCAAGTCTTGGGAAAACGAAGCTTCGGCAAAATCTCCCAGGGCAGCGCCTGTAACTGTTATGGTTGTGGTCGCCCCCGCTGCGTCAATCAGTGAGGGTGGGTCGTAGGTTGCCGACCCCTCTAATAGCGACTCAGTTAGGCCGGAATACTCTGCAGTGATTGTGCCGCTGTTTGCGCGGAATTCGTTGGGGCCAATCCGATTCTCGGCCAGCGTCACCGTGGTGGCTTGATAGCCTAAAGTTCTCGTCACGTTGGCTGGTGCATAATGCGTGTTGGCGACGATTTCGCTACACCGCACAGCGCAAGATGCAATAACTACATCGGCGTCAATCACACATGCACTGGACCTTGCAGATCGGTAGCCAAACTTGTTGTTTCGAATAGTAACCTGATAAGATCGTGTATTGGCGTTGCCTCCCACCTTGATGTTGTAGGCGATATCCATACCCGACACGTCACCAAAGACGTTGCCCTCAATGCTGGCTTGGAAAGTCTCGTTGGTTTGCGAGTTGTAAAGCTCAATTTGTTCGTACTTACGAGTAGCGCTGAATGCTGTTATGGATGGGTCGAACGTGTTGTTGGTGATACGCAAGCCAGAACAACGCTCTGCGTAAATCCCTCGGTGCTGTACGTCCGTCATTGCATCGGCGCGAATCCAGTTAGCGTCGATGACGGCACCCTCAGTGAACATCAAGCGGATTGCTTGACCGCCAGCTCGGTTGTTCTTGATCTTACTGTCTTGCAAAACAAAGTTGAAATCTTCATTCGACACAACAATGCCTGACCCAAAGTTTGTATTTGGGTACCCGGCCTCGGTCACGCCATCACCAGCGTCAATAAAATCGCAGCGAGTCAAAATCAGGTTGTCGCTTTGGTAAGACAGCAGTGCGTACTTGGTAACGCCGTCAACCACACAATCTTCAATTCGGCAATTCTGGGTCTTTCGCAAATAGAACCCATGCCCACAGTTAGTCACAACCAAGTTGCGGCACGTGATAGCCAGTGTGTCGTACATGACAACTGCAGCCGATGAAATGGTCGGAGAACCAGAATTTGTGCAAACATCCAGCCCTTTAAACCCTGTGATCCAAAGGCGCTCCAGCAGTGAGTTCTGAGGCGTAAACGTCCCTGAGCCGATGGCCGGGTCTATGAAGTTGATGGCATGACCGTTGCCGCTTGCTCCGGTCAGTCCGTTACCGACCAGCTTCATGTCGCCAACATAGATGAACGCAGCGGAAGAAGCGACAGTTTGGAATAACGAAGCGCCAACAATTTCAGAGGTAATGGTTGTGTTTGACCGTCCAGTTCCCACAAGGTGAGTTCCGGAGTTCAACGTGATCGTGCTGGTAACTCGATAATTACCAGAGGGCAAAAACACGAAACCGCTTGTATTGATTGCGTTCTGAATAGCCGCCGTATCATCCGTAACCCCATCCCCCACAGCACCAAAGTCTTTGACGTTTACCGGTGCCCCATCAATCATTGAATACGTTGCTTTTGTAAGTGCCATGATGATTCCTTATTTTGAAAACGCTTGCATTTCAGCATTCGTTAACCGCTGTGGGTAATAGTTGATGTATGCAAAAGTTCCGTTAATGCTGCTTGTTCCACCTTGACTGCCTATCAGCAAACTAGTCGCAGGGCCAAAGGTTCCATCAAAAGACGAGGTGGCTGTCGCTGCGCCGTTCAACGCTATTGCAATTTGTGAAGCACTAAAACCAGAAACAATTTTATTTAGCGCCCCTGTTGCAACTACGTTGCCTGCCGTGGCAGTGTTTGTGTTGTCAAAGATTCTTGCCGAGGAGTTGACTAAATATGACCATCTACCAGTGGCATCACCGTTGTACAAAATAGCAGAAGTACCAGATGGCGTTCTTGGCGTAAGTCGCAATCCAACCGACATACTACCCTCAGACGCGTTATACCAATCGCTGAAGTTCGTCCCCGTCATCACAGCCACATCGGCATTTCGTGTCAGGGCTGTCGTGGTTGTGGGGATGTAGCTGGTGGCAAAGGCTCCGGCTTCGATTTGTGCGCCATAAAAGCAAACACCAGAAGTGGTGTCTCCAATGAACTGAGGCATCCTTGCTGCTGCGTTTGTGGAAGCAACACAATATCTTACAGGCTGTGTTGCCGTACTTGCCGAAGTTATAGTTGCCGTGCAGCGATAAAATCCGTTCGCATAAGGCGTTATCGTTCCTACAAACCCTGCTGTTTTGTTACCTATTACGCCGTTCATCAAATCAAAGTTCATGTAGTCAGCAGTGAGACCTGTGGTGATTTGAATAAAATTGTATCCGGCAGATTTTGCAAACAGTGAAATTGTGTATGTCGTTCCACTCGTGAATGAAAAAGATTGCTCAAAACTGTGGGCTGTTAATCCCGCTGTTGGAATACCTTTGTAAGTGTCTGTTAAGTTGTCTGGCCCTAGAACCCCGGATAAAGACATAGCCAGTGGGTATGTGGTTTTGTTCCATGCCGCTTGTGAATAATCCGAACTATACGTTAGACCGTTAGTTCTAGATTCTTCCACCAGCAATCCTTTACAAGCAAGAGTAATAGGATCATAGTCAAACCGTGGTTGGTTGTTGGTGGCAGATATAATGTGCCCACTGCTGTTCACACATGTTGCGGGATTCGATGCGCCTGTGGTGCGGGTGAATGTAATGCGGCTGTCCAGCGATGCAGTTGTGAAATCAAGTGCTAACTTAGGCAGCACTCGCTCGGTGGCGGTTAGATTAAAAGATGGAGTAATCATGGCACTATCACATGTAATCAATCATGATGAGGCCGACAAATCCGTTCACAGTACCTGACTTGACCACCTTCATCTTGCCGTCCCAGTTGACGCCATCGTTGAAGAAATAAGTCAGTCCAGTTGCGGTTTGAATGTTTGCCTCGAAATGCCCGCCGACGTTTGCCGTTGGAGTGATGCTTGCTACTGTGTAATCAACACCGGACACAACGGCAATTAGATCAAGCTGAAACGCCGAGCCTGCATTCACGTCATCACGCAACAAACGGAACTTGCACGGGCGACCGTAAAGCGGCAGATTGATTTGCCCCGTAGCCGGGTTGCTACCTGACCCGAAGCCAGCGTTGTCTACGTTGACATACACTAACGTCTTAATCTGTGCGGTTTCCCAACTGCCTGAATAGATTGTCTGCTCAGGTTTGCTGACCTGTACGTACCCAGAACCATCAACGGTAAATTGCTCGCCTTCGTTTTTGTAGGAGATTTGGGCAGGAATGCTTCGATAGTTTGTTGCGGCAACCCCCGCGCTGCCATACGCAGTGACAGTTGAAACACGCTTGTAATTCAGCGCTTGGCAGTCTTCCATGACAATTGAGCCGTACAAGCCGTTTGCCGAAAGGTTTGTTGTCATGTATGTCTCAACGTCCATCTGCACATTGGCGTGAACGTTTTGGAACTTGGCAAAAGACCGGCCACCAAACCGAGCGAAAAGCGTGGCGCCTCCGCTTGCACTCACCGGCATGTCATCAATGATGATGCGAAGCGAGTTGCTGACGGTGATCGTGCTGGCCGTGTCATGACTAATGATTGGCGAAGTGCCGCCGCGCTTCTCAACCCGAATTCCCTTCGATGCAAATTGAGACGTGTCTTGGAAACCGCCAGCGATGGAGTACAGGTAGCTAAGATACGGTCCTTTACCAATCACGGAACCGCCCAGGTGATTGATGGTCGTGCCGCGCTCCATTTTGATGTGCGTCCACTCATCGCTTACACCTTCGGCATCGTTCTCCATGTCGAATCCGATAAGCTGGTGATTGACCGCCTGTGTGTTGTTGTAAACTAAGCCCGTTTCGCAGTTGCGAGTCTTCGAGTGAAGAAACATTACTTCGGAGCAGTGCGCGTCATCTGCAATAGTTGCGCCGCCGTCAAACCTTACCCCTTCCTTAAATGCTGTGATGCGTACGTTTTGGAACAAGTGTTTCCAAGTAGGAGAGCTACTAGCGACAGTATCCGCGAAATAAAAACAACGAGATGTACGGGCGCTATTGTCGATAAACTCCAAATCACTAACGGTTAAATAATTTACATCCGTATCCACCAAAAACATATTTTTTAGACTAATGGCGTTCTGAAAATAAATTCTGGTGGAGTTTCCGTTTTGACCATACATTCCAAACGACTTTACATACACAGAATTAGACAGCGTGATTGTGTCAGTTATCACGTACGTTCCGGCAGTAAAGATAACTTTACATCCAACAGTTAAGCCGTAATCAATCGCCGCCTGAATCGCAGCAGTGTCATCCGCGACACCATCGCCTACAGCACCGAAGTCTTTGACCGAAACAGTCTGAGCTAGTTTTGCCTCAACATTAGTAGCTACCGACCCTGTGAACGGCGGCTGATAAGACACTTGCTCGGCGTCAACAGCACCAGCACCTTGCTGCTGTGATGTGGTGAACTTGACTTCAGCGCCAACATGCAAGCCGCTGTTAAACGTCACTGTATTGCTGTCAGTCTCCACATAGGCATACTGAGCGCCTGGGCCGTACTGGTTTACACCATCAACGAACACTGACAAGCTATTGGTGCCGGGTTGGTAGTTGATGCCCAAATTAAAGACAGTCTGTCCTGAGGTGGCCGTGACAATCTCTTGCTGGTTGGTAAACGCGATAAAGTTGGAATTGATGCCGCTGATATTGTCGTAGGTGGCAATCAATACATCGTTGCTGTCTTTAAGGATGAACTTATAGATGACGCCATCGGTTAGCCAGATCTCACCGCTACCGGGCACTCGGCCAGCCGCATCCAAAACAATTGGATTGGTCCAAGCCGTAGATCCGTTGGAAGAGGTGAACGTGGCCGCAGGCGTGGTGCTGCCAGCCGAATAGGTGTACAGCTTGCCGCCAGTCAAAGGCGTGCCGTTGTTGGTGAAAAACTGGGCGGCGACGCCGCCGACAGGAGACAAGTACACGGACATATTAAATTCCCAAGTTGCCAGCAGCCACGAACGTATTAGCGACAGGAGCCACCAAAGAAATGACAGCATATTGACCCATTGTGCTGAACAAGCTGGAATAAGACACAAGAGTTTGCCCACCAGCAGCCACAGTCACTTTACCCGTACCGCCTTGGATGATAGTGACGTTGAAACCAGCGCCCAGTCCTGCCGCACAGGTGATGGTTACCGCGCTGCTGTTGGTGCAGTATATGATCTTCTGCATGTCAGATGCAGAAAGAGTGCGGGCTGTGGTGGTTTCGGTGATGATATTGGCCGCAAACTGTGCCTGCATCAGGTCATTGACAGTCGTCTTTTTAGTCGCGCTGCTTTGTACCAACGGCACTTGTTCGGCGCCTGTTAAAGGCGTCGTTGCGGTCGTTAGTTGCGAAATTTTTAAGTCGGCCATTTTTTACTCCAGCAAAATCAAGCCACCATCCTCTTGCACGAGGTTGTCGCCAGTTTCGGTTAACAGATTGTTTTGAACAGTGGCATCGGCGTAACCGGACAACAAGGATATGACTGCCCCCAAGCCAATGGCTATGCCGTTGCGAATGGGGATGCCGAAGTAACTCATTGCGAGTTAATTGGCTTGCAGTAGATCGTGCCGCCAGTGGACACCATGATCGCACTCACGCGCCACAGACCGCCAGTACCTTGAGGCACTTTGAAGGGGATCGGGGTAAATGGAGGCACTGGAGTGCTGGCAGTCGTTGCCACAGCGCCTTCGCCGACTTCAATATAACAAGCTTGGTCAGACCAGACAACTACGCCTTCAGGACCGGCGTTCCAAGTGTCGGTGTTGCCAGCCGTGCCAGTGTAGGCAACCGATTTGGCAGGAAAGTCCGTTTTGGACAATGGGTTTAAAAGTTCCACGGTTTTCCTTTTGTATATTGTAGCTATTGAATCAGTATCCGGCGTTGTTCTTGATGTAGATGCCTTCAAACGACGCAGTTGTGTAGAAATTTGTACCAGCTAAAGCAGTTGCTCTTGCTTCAATGTCTGACTTCTCCGGCACCGCCAAAGGAGTTTGAAAATTGTAAGGAATGACATTGCTGTTGGCCGTCACATCAGCAGCATTGCGGAATACGCTACCAAACGGACGGATCATAAACTTGCCCAAAATGTACTGGGCAGCGTTGTTGGATGCTGCGCTAAATAGGCCTCGATTGATGTACAAGGTGTATCCAGATGGCACCGTCCATAGGGCCATCAACGTTTGGTTTTCACCAATGACGATCTCCGCATACACCGTAGCAGGAACCCCAGCAGTTACCGTTCCAGTGCCAATGTAGATGGTCCCTTCGGCTGTGTTGCCGGACCCGGCAAGAACCACATACGAACGAAACACGCGGATGAATGTATTGGCAGTCAAAACTGCATTCTGACCGTTCAACGTTACGGTTTCAGATACTTCATCGTAATTTTCGTTCAAGCCAGACACAACAATGGTTCGCGCGCCCGTTCCATTGCTAGTATCGTTTGTGCTGGTGCTTGACACCTTCATCTGTATGGCAGACGTAGGATACACGTAAAGCCCGCCGTGAGACCAGATGGTCTCAAGCGACCCGTTTATGTCTGGATTGTTCCCAAATTTAAACAAACTTTTATGGTTTGAGATTTGCCCCCTTGCCACTTGCAAATCAAATGGCTCGTTCTTTCCAAAGTACGTTTGAGAGAACGCGGGTGTCATGCCAAGAACCTTAGTTTGTAAAGGGTGGACAAATAAAGAGCAACAATCTCATCAATGATATTGTGCAACGGAGTGCAATCTTTATCCACAATTTTGAAGCGTTCCGCCTCAATTTCGTCCATCTGATCTTGCAAAAACTCAACAATGTTGCCGGTCTTTTTGGCAGACATGAGGGAAATAGGCCCCATTAGGCCATGTTTGCCTTGGTAGGCTTCAGCAAAGCTATCTGCCAAGCCTACGATCTCCTCGTAAAAGCCTTGCAAAGCCATGTGCTTGGCAAAACTACGAGTATTCAGATGCACCGAATGCGCAACATCACGCGCCAAAAACAGCATCCCTACAAAATCAGCAGCCTTCATTGTGGCATCCCTTGTTGAGGCATTTGCATTTCTTCTTGAGGCATTGGCATTTCCGCATTCATTGACTCACGGCTAGGCATCTGACCAATCAAGTCACCCGTGTCCAATGCAGCCGAAATCGTACCCATCACGATATCCTGGATCTGGTCTGGCGTCATACCAGCCTGCACAGCACTAATACGCTTGGTCTCGGCATCAAATGCCTTGATCTGAGCCTCAAAGTCCTGCCTGCGCTGTTCTTGAGCCTCCATAGACTTAGACACGTTCTGAAGCATCTGGTGCATCTGCTCCATCTCCTGCCCCATCGCCTGGATTTGCTGTTCAGCAGCCTGCAACTCAGGCGTTTTGTCATCGTCAGACAGCAACTTAGGATCAATGGTCTTGGAGAAACGCTTTGCCATCTCCTCAGCCCCAGGCCAGTCCATGTTCTTGATAAACAAGTCACCAGCCACAGCCCACAACTGAGGATTGCCTTGCAGCAACTGGCTCATCGCATCCAAAGACTCTTGGCGCTTGGTCATGTAACTCGGGCCAGTCGTGACGCAAACGTCATACTTACCAACGCCAAGGTTGTAAATCTTGTCAATGACAACGCCGTTCTGATCCTCAATCTTACGCACAGGCTCTTGCTGCGTAGGATCAATCTTAGCCATCTTGGTCTCGCCATCTATGCCAATAATCCGCGCAATACGCTGCGTGTCATAGATCTTGGGCGCCATATCAATGATCTGCCGACCGATGTGGCGAACAGCGCGAGCAAGGTTGTCTACATAGTGATACGTGCCCGTATCGCCTTGCTTCTCACGCGCGAGAATAGCCCTGCCAGACCGCTCATTGCTGGTTGCGCCGAGACTCGAATCATACTGACCCGTCGTGCTCTTGATATCGTCCGAAGCGCCCATCTTGGCTTGAATAAGGCCTGTCTGGGCCATTGGAGGCAAGGCACGTTGTGGTAAGGGCAGAACTGCTCCCTGCCCATCCGTAACGTCCGGGTTGACCTCAAGGTAAGGCCAGTTCTGCGTATTGGCAGTCTTCCATTGCTGCTCATACCCCTCGAACTGCCCGCCGTACCCAATGAACGGCGCCTTTGGTGCCAACGCAAGCATCTCAGCCTCTTGGCTAACCCAATAGTTGTACATACGCTGGGCATCCTTGGCATTACGCACCAAGCCCGACACATAGATACGACCATCAACCTCAAACTCGTTACCAACGACTCGAACAACAGGGATATATTTCCCAGCCCAATCTTGCTCTTCCAGAATTTCATAGCCGTTGATCTTGCACCATTTGACCTTCTGAACATCCGCCTGACGAGTTCGAACAGGCTTCATGCCCATTGCCTTCATGTTTCTGTCTTCGGCAGAGCCTTCAAACAAAGAAACATTGCCAGGGTACAGATTCAGGGTCTTCTGTTCATGCTCAACGTAGAAATACTCGGCGATCCGCACCGTATCTTCGTTGACCCACTGCGTTAACGACTGATCCCCCACCCCCAACGTCTGCAACGTGGAAATAGGGTTCGCGTTCGGGAACATCCGCTCGTAATCTTCTTTGAGGATGTCCTCAGTGATAAAACACCACTTGGCATCAGAGCCACATGGGTCTTGGATCGTCGGATCCATGTACACAGAAAAGGAGTTCCGCACGCGACCAATTTTGATGTCTTGGTCAAACGAATCAGAATCACAATACTCGGTCAGAAGGCGAATGTAGCCCTCACCATACGCAACCTGATTCTCACAGGCCGTGTCGTATGCGACATCAGCGTCAGAGATGTACTCAATGTGACGCATCAGGCCATCAAAGATGTCAGCAACCTCCGTATCCGCCTTGTCATCCACAGGGATGATCTTGATGGCAGGACGGTTTTGGCGCTGGTCGTTCGTGACCTGCCGAACGTGTTGCGGGAGCTTATTGATCGTCAGGCAAGGACGCGCATTGATCGTTTGACCCTGCACAGCACCCCGAGTCGCCAAAACATCAGCAGGCCACTGCCAATGATTGTCTGGCGACCCGGCAAAGAAGCGAAGATCGTCCAACTCATCTTCGCGGCTTTCTGAGTACGCGGAAATCGCCATGTTAAGCCGAGCACGAGCCGTGGCCAGCACGTCAGATTCCGACTTGCCGCCACGCTTACCGCCTTTGGCCACCGATGCCGCTGAACTCAAATCATTCATCCAAGACCCCAATCACGTCAGGCTCACGCATCATAAGGTATTCCTTACCCTCATGCTTCACCTTTTGACCAGAATACTCCCCAAACAGCACATGGTCACCAACCACCAAATCCATCGGCACCAACGAGCCATCTTCCTTGCGAAGACCAGCCCCAACTGCAACCACTACACCACTTGACATTTTGCTCTCAGGCAAAACAATCAGCCCAGTGGACTTTTCAATATCTTGCTCAATCAGTACGCAGTTGCTTAGTGGAATCAGATTCATTTTTTCTTAAGAGTAGATGGTTTAGATGCTTCACGCTTGACAGAGTACGCAATGGCAACCGCTTGCTTCACAGGCTTGCCAGCATTAACCTCAGCCTTCACGTTTTTGCGGAAGGCTTCTTTGCTGGTGGATTTGACTAATGGCATTACGACCCCATCCAAGAATTAACCACACCGCCGCTACCCTGCATAGTCACGCGACGCTCGCTTTTCGGATTGTACTCCCGGCTAGCCACCGGGTACGCAAAAGTTACCGCCAACGCATCAGCCGCATCAGGAGAAGCTAAACCCCTAGCCTTCATCTCCTTCTTCCCCTCCAGAAATATCGTCCCAGACGAGTCAGGCTTTTTCATCGGCCCCAAGAAATCAGACTTTAAAGCCCGATCCTGCGGTATCGAAGCAGTCTTCAACCACTCCTTCATCGTGCCCCACATCTCAGCACGCTTATTGCCCCACATGATCGGATTCTTGGCCTTCCAGCCAAAATTCACCCCTCGAACCTTGTACCTCTGTTCCGTCAATCTGTCAAGAATCCCGTACCCCAGCCCGCCCTCGTCAATAACCGTCAACGCAGGCCGAAACTCCTCAATCGCCTCAATCACATTACCCACCGTCGTCATCGTGTCGTCCCCCTTATATCTCCGGATCGCCACAATGTCACGCCCCTGCCTCACCACAATTACCGTCGAGTCCATCCCGCCACGCGCCGGATCAACCCCAATCACTATCGGAGCAGTCTGATCCTTCCACTTTGGCCGACTCATCGCCTCGTCAATGACAACAGGCGAAATAAACTGATCCTCACCCGCAGCCGGAAACTCCCCGTACACCTCCACCCGCGCCTGTAACGAGTCCTCACCATACTCCGCAATGATCTGCTCATACACCGCCTTGTCTGTGCCCTCTACCGACCGCGCATCAATAACCTTCGTCTTCCAAAAGTCCCTCTTCGCCCCAAAACACTCAAAAAAGTACCCCACATTGCGCCGTGGGTTGGAAAACGCCAGCCAGAATCGATTCGGCGTGTTCTCCGTAAAAAAACCCGTCGCCACCGACCAAATAGCATCGTCAATACCCGACGCCTCGTCAAAAATCACCATCACCCCATCAAAGTTGTGAACGCCCGCATACGCATCCGGGTTCTCAGCACTCCACAACCGACCCTCAATCCCCCAATACCGCGTGCCCTTCCTCAAATCCTTCTCAACCAGCTCCGTTAACCACTTCGCCGGCAACACCCGCGTCGCACTGATCTCAAACCAGTGACTGTTAATCCCCATCGCCAACCACTTCGTGATCTCAGCCCATGTCACCGACCTCAGTTGCGGCTCACTGTTCGCCGAAATGATCGTCGTCGAGCCAATCCGCGTCGAAAGCATCCAAATAACAATCCACGACACCAACGCCGACTTGCCAATCCCCCGCCCAGAACTGATCGCCTGCCTCAATACCTTGTAGCCAATCTCATCCTCACTTTGATGAGGCAGCTTGGCATCCGACAAAGCTTTGTTCTCCTTGATGTGCTCCGCCATGTCACTGAGCACCTCGCGCTGCCACTTCCTCGGGCCCTTGAACCTCTCCAGCGGCGTACCCTTCTCACCCCACGGGAACACATACATCACAAAAGCTAACGGGTTGTCCTTGATCTGGGGGCTCCAGATAAGAGACATCAGCTCCTGCTCTTCTTTGGGCTTGTAGATGGGGGTTTGCATGGAAGAAATGATAACGCAATATGAAAATAGAACTTTTCTAAAAGAAGAGGCTCTATTGAAAAAAATAAAAATTTTGCGTGGGGTCTACCTCCAATTTGACCGGCAGTGCAAGGCCCTACCCCCCCTCGATTTATTTTGCGTCGATCTATAGTTGGATGGGCATGGGCATAGACTACGTAAGTAGTAGTACGTAGCTACGTTAACAACCTAACAACGTAGTGTTTTCCCTAGTGCACAGACGCTAGATCTGGTGTACATTTACATCACTGCGCGACATGACTAGCAGACGGCGCAGCAACCAACCAGGAGATAGAGACATGACCGCCAAAGAATACGTCATCGAATCTTGCAAAATTAAGGGCTTGGCTTTGATGAAGCCTACAAAAAGCTCCCCCGAAATCGTTGCACACGATTTCAACAAAAAGAATTCCATGGGAGTGTTCCCTTGCGTTATCGACGCGCAATCTTGGGCTGAAGCTCGGGATCAATTGATCGCGTACTACAAACCCTAACACCCAGGGGCTCCGGCCCCATCAACGAAAGCACAGAATGACAACTTACAAATTTCAAAAAGTAGATTTCAGCTCTGTCAAGGGCTGGATAGCCATTTGTTATGTTTGCGGCTATTTTGCTAGGTGGGCTTTTGGGGTCACAAAAACAGACGCGATTGCAAAACTCAAGGGCCAAGCATGAAAGACGCAATCTTCGCAATCGCCCTCGGCATCATCGCCGGCCCCAACATCGAAAGCACAGAATGAACTACGACCAAGCCCTAGCCGAATACCACGCAACAGCAAAAGCGCTGTACGCCTTCACTAAAGATCTGATGACAGTATTGTCTCCCTCTTATCCACACAGAGCTGCTCTGAATGCTGCTAGAGAAGCTCATAACGCCGCGTGGGATGCTTTGCGTGCAGCTAAGAAGGGACAAGCATGAAAGACGCTCTTTTTGCCATAGCTTTGGGCATCCTCGGTGGACTAATCTTCGGGATGTACTTCTGATGCAACAAACCCGCCAAGCCCATCTCTTGAGTCTGCTGAATTCAGGCCACCCTTTCAAGATAGCTATCCTGCTAACCTCGATCCATTTCAACGTGCCAGCGCACACAATTGAGAAGGAATTTTACAGATGAGCTACTGCCCGAAATGCGAAGCCCCAGCAAGGGTGCTAGAAACGCGTTACAGCCCCCGCCATCGCGTTAAAAGGCGCCGCCTAGGGTGTACAGGCTGCGGCTACCGCTGGACGCTTCTAGGCGATTCTGCCTACTACCTCGGCAAGATCGGGGGGGCGAAATGAACCCCCACATCCTTGAGGCGGATAAGTTGCTCGCAGATGCTAACTTGCCAACGTACACTCAAGCTATGAGCGCTCTGCTAGCACTTGCCCGCGAAATCGGCTCCATGCCGCACATCGATCAGCACCAAGTCTTCAAAGCGTGGGTCATGCTAGATCGTTATTCAGTCAACTCAAAAGGAAATTAACATGTTCGAAATCGCTGTCTTAGCTTTGCTCTTCTTTATCCTCTGCTCACTTCAAGAATGAAGCCCCACAAACGCACCAAAAGGCCCCTAGGGGCCTTTTTTTACGTCTCCCCTTGCCCTGACCCATCTTCGAGCTTGCGAGGCTCTACGATCGTCGCATCAATGATGTCGCCAGAGATGAGCCTTGCCTTCGCCGCCTCCAAAGCATCATTAATACTAATACCAGTATGTACTATTTCATGCTTTTGAGTTTCTGCCCATCTCATTTGGGTTTTAGTCCACCATATAAGGGAGCCAGTATCTCCGGCCATGGCCTTATCAAATAGAGTCTTGCCTATCTTGCCGTTTGCTTTGGCACGACCTACCTCTAATTCTTTTTTGAAGTGGCTACGCAAAGTATCAATATGAATTCCATCCCTGACCAGCGCCGCGATACTTTCTTGCTGTAGCCCGTAGCCGGACAGCTTCTCAACAAAGCTTTGCTCTTCCTCAGTCGGCACGAACGCAGGCCTACCAGCCCCTGGGCGTGCTCCTCCGACATTCGATCTAATTTCTTGATCTGGTTTTTCACGGTCACTCATTTTCATATCTCCTATTTTTTAAAGGGTCTTTCATGTAACGGATGACGGCATCGGCAAAGTCGGAAGCCGTTCTCCAATGCTCCAGGTCGGATCCGAATGCTTCCGCGTAGATCATTCGGTCGTAATGAACTTCAAGATCGTGCGTTCTAAAGATGAAGGGAACCTTGCTTTTTTCCTCTTTCTTGTCCATCTCTCTCTCCTATGTCTATTCGCGCATCAGGACGGGACAAACGGACAATATATAAATATATTGTCCTGTCCTGTCCCGGTCTTTCTGCCTTGCCAAAAGGACATTTGTCCCGTTTGTCCCTGTCCTGTCCCGTTGTCCCAGTTAACTTTTTAACACTCAACTGTACCCCCTTTGTCCCGCCAAAAAACCCATTTGTCCCGCCAAAATCCCAACGGGACAGGACATTTGTCCCGTTGTCCCGCTGTCCTAGTCCTGTCTTGCATTGGCCTGAAGCATCATTGCGCTGGCCGTAACGGGCTCAATAACGACCCATCCCTGCTCCCATGGTGCTATCACTTCGGCCAAAAGAAGGTTGTTTATCAGTCTCCCCTTCTTCCCTGGTTGTGCATAAGTGTTCGCTGTTGCTTGGCTCAAGCCGTCCTTCGTCAGGTGATCAATGAGAGCGCTGCGGGACAAATACGGTTGTCCGTTCCTTGTCTCGTGTCTTGCCGACAGGAAAGCCGATGTAAACTTTTTTATATCCCTTGAATAATCGGATTCTTTGCTCTTTTCTTTAACCTGATAATCTTCTGTCACAGAAAATACTGCGCCAGATATCTCTTCGCCGTCTTCGTCGTGCCAGCCTAATGCAACTGGTTTGAGTACGCCATATATAGGCTCGGGCTCTTTGTCGTCTTTTACTTTCTTTGCTTCAATCTTGATTACTTTGTCCGTTGTGCGTGAGACGTATATTGAGAAGTCAAGGCCGCCGCGCCACGCGCTGGAGCCGCGTTCCCTTCCCTGTGCTGTCTCACTCACCCCCGTGTGGTGAACGAAAACGGTTGTGGCGCCTAGGGCTGAGGCTGCTGTGCTGCATGAATTGACCATTGCCCGAACGTCCTTTGCCGCGTTCTCGTCTCCACTCATGTGGTTGTTCACCGTGTCTACGATCAACAGGCTGATCTGCTCTTGAGTAATTGAACGGACAAGCTTAATGACGTGTGCTGCTGCGCCTGGAGCGTCAAGATCAACTGGTCGGTTGCTTATGAAAAGGTTGTCGAGCTGTGTGGTTTGATGCTCAATTGCCCACGATGCTATTCGCTTGCGAATGCCGTAGTTGCCCTCGCCTGCGAGATAGACCACGAGGCCCGGCTTTGTCTTGATTCCTTGCCAGGGAATGCCCGCCGAAATTGAACAGGCCATATCTAATGCAATAAAGCTTTTGCCTGCCCCTGATGGGCCGAAGATCATTGCAACGCAATGAGCCGCCAACCATTCTTTGATGATCCACTTCGTGGGGGATGGCTCATCAATGAACGAGCTGCCACGGGTCAGGAAATAGTCGCTTGTGGGTGTGGCTAAATTTTCAAGCAAAGATTCGGCCGCTTCCGCACCAAGCGCCACTGAACTTGCCACGTCGCTGTTTGGCTCATATCGAGAGACAGAACGGGCAATCTGCCGTATTTCGGAGCTGGGCAATGGGATCTCACAGCGAGTCTCATTCGCAACGCTAAGGGCTGCCAAGATTTCGGCTTCACTCATGCCATATGACCGCATTGCCCCGGCTAGGCTAGTCAAGCCAGAGTTGCGGTTACCCTTAATGATTGACGAATCATTTGAGGCTGTTCGCTCTTTCCTTGCTGGCATCATTGATGCAAGCCATTCCGGCGGGATGCTGACTGGCCCCACGCCGTCGAAGGGGTCGCTTGACGCCTCCCATTGATATGCTTTTCCATTGATCTTGGATGGGTACGCTACAAAGTAACGGCCATTCGCAAGAATGTCCACGCCGTCCAACAGCTTGCAAGACTTTATGCCGTCTTGGTACGCAGCAAGATAGTGATAGCCACCGCCGGCAGTTAATGCTGTGATCCCGTCGGGCAGTTGACCATGCTTTGCTGTCCATTCGCCCCAGCTATCCTGTCCGCCGTTGCGAGGGTCAATGTCGTATACAACAAGACCTGAAGCTTGACCCGCCGCTACGCCAATGTTTAACTCCGGTTTTGAAGTAAACCACCGGCGGATCTGCTCGGGGTCGTCTGTTGCGTCGTGAACTCCATGCGCACAAGCCGGTTCTTTCCCGTCTTTGAGAAGAGGAAGGACTTTCCACCCCCAAGAGGCGTAAGTTAAGGCAACCTCAAGATTTGATCGTTGCGTCATTTTGTGCCCCCAATTGGTTCGGGGCAAGGTGGCCTGATGCTTGGCGCAGCAAGGGTGGATAATTTGGACATGTCTGGCTTTCAAAAGAAAACCCAGGGGAGAGGGCCGTCGCCAGACACCCCGCCAATACGGGGCTGCCCTCTCTCCTGGGTTTATTGGATTTGACTGTCTGGCATACAAACCTTAACAGGATAAGAGAGACAACGCAATCAGGAAAGCACTGCTTTTGCGCTATTTGTCAAATAGTCACTCAGCGCCGCAAGCACGCGGTGAGACGGGTTGCAATCGGAATTGTTGCGAATGTCGCGCAAGGTGTTGGGATGTAGGCCTGTGCGTTCTGCAACGACAGTCAAGCGTCGATCTTGGAGCTGTGCGCGTATCAATTCAAGTGTAAGCATGTTGTTGTTAAAAAAGTTTCGTTAGGGTGTTGACATCATACGCCCGACTGAGCTATAGTGTCAACACTGCTTGAACAGATCCCCTGACGAAGCAGCTAAACGGAGATAGACATGGAACTTATTCATCAAGACGGATTTTATAAAGTTTGGGCATCCCGAACTGGCGCCTATGTTACGGTCTGGTCCTCAGACTACCCAAGCAAGTACAGTCTACTTGGCACTTGCGAGTCTATGGACGAGGCTCTTGATTTGGCCTTCAACTATACCGATTGCATGCTCAGCGAGGTGGCATTCTGAAGAACTGGCCGTTCCCTACCTATAAGGGGGTGGCTTTGCCAAAGCCCCCCTCCACACCGTTCCGCCAGGAACCCCTCCCACCCGCGCCACCGGCGCCTTTTTGAAAGTAAACGATGGCTATCAACCTTAAATCAACTAAAACTCTCGCTGCATCTGGCGTAAAAATTCTTTGCTATGGCGCTGCGGGCGCGGGAAAAACTTCCCTTATACCTACCCTGCCAAACCCAGTTGTGCTATCAGCCGAAGGCGGGTTGCTTTCAATTGCTGGTGCCGATGTGCCCTTTATTGAAATCAACTCCATGGATGCTCTCAGGGAGGCATATGAATGGCTCACAAAGTCTGAAGAAGCTAAGGCATTTCAGTCAGTAGCAATTGATTCAATCAGCGAAATCGCTGAGGTCGTGCTGAACTATGAGAAAAAGCACAACAAAGACCCACGCGCAGCCTACGGCAGCATGCAGGAACAGATGGCCGACGTCATTCGAGCATTCCGTGACCTGCCTGGGCGCCACGTTCTGATGACCGCAAAACTTGAGAAGACTCAGGACGAAATGGGCAAGGTTCTGTATTCCCCATCAATGCCGGGTAACAAGACAGGCCAACAATTGCCCTACTTTTTTGACGAAGTTTTAGCCCTTCGTGTTGAGCGAGATGCAGACGGCAACACGCAACGCGCACTGATGTGCGATGGGGATGGGGCTTGGCTGGCAAAGGATCGTTCAGGCAAGCTGGGCGCGTGGGAAGGCCCGGATCTAGGGGCTGTTATTTCTAAGATTGGGGGGGAGGTATGAAACCAGTTGCTTGGATTTTCACTTGGTACGAAATAGCAAAAGATCGTCATGTTAGGCGGATTATTGATTGCGAAGAACGTCCGAACATCCCGGGCTACGACCTTATTCCTCTCTACACATTCCCACCCCAGCGCGAGCCGCTGACGGATGAGGCATTAAATAAAATTATTGGAGAAGTAATTGGTTGGAACAGTGCCTATGGCCCGGAGGAATCTTTTGCCCGCGCCATTGAGCGAGCACACGGCATAGGAGAGAAGGAATGACAATCTTCATAAAAACCGACGCATTATTTTTAGCCTCTCAATGGGAAGTGGCTAAACAAGAAGAGAAAGCAGCGACAGACAGGCGCCGAAAGATTGAGGATCAGCTCACAGAGTGCTTGGGCATCGCCAAAGACTTGGAGGGCACGAAGACCGAGACCGCTGGGATGTACGAAATAAAAGTCTCTGGGCGACTTGACCGAAAGGTAAATGCTGATAAGCTACAGACTCTCGCAGGGGAAGCCGGTCTGACCGAACACCTCTCTTCTTTGTTTCGCTGGAAGCCCGAAATTAATCAGGCTGCTTGGAAGTCGGCGCACGAATCTATCACCGGGCCTCTGCTTGAGGCTATCACCACCACGGCCTCACGGCCATCTTTTGCAATTACAAGGAAATAATCATGGCATTTCTTTCACAATCATTTGACGTCTCTGAACTCCCACAAGCATCAAAAGACTACAGTGTCCTTCCTGCTGGCTGGTATTCTGCAACGATCAGTGGCGCCGAAGTCAAGGAGACGAAGGCAGGAACCGGCGAGTACATTGCTGTCAAGTACAGCATTACCGGGCCTACGCACCAGGGGCGCGTCATCTTTGGCAACCTGAACATTAAGAATCCAAACCCGAAAGCCGAGGAAATTGGTCGTCAGCAACTTGGCGACATCATGCGTGCTATCGGCTTGGCCCGCGTTACTGACACCGATCAATTGATTGGCGGAAGCCTCGTTATCAAGTTAGATGTGAAAGAGGATGAGAAGTATGGCGAGCGCAATGAAGTGAAAGGGTTTAAAGCCGATTCTGGCGCAGTCTCAAGCCTTCCAACTGCTGCATCTTCGGCGCAATCTGGCGCAAAGGCTGCACCGCCTTGGGCTAAGAAGTAAGCAAAAAAAAGCCCCTCGTGAGAGGGGCAATGGCAACTGCCTTTTCGGGGGGCAGAAACGGAGACACGCACATGCAAAACATTGATATAGATTCTATACCAACTTTGATCGACGTTGTACACGAGGAGCGCCAGGGGCAACCTCGGCCCCACCTTGGCGCTTCGATGCTGGGCCACAAGTGCGACCGCTGGCTGTGGCTATCGTTCCGATGGGCAGTTGTTGAGAAGTTCTCAGGTCGCATGCTTCGGTTATTTCGTAGGGGTCACAATGAAGAGCAGCAGATTGTCAATGATCTTAGGTCTATTGGGCTTGACGTTCGGACTCCAAGTGAGGGCCAAAGCCGGGTTGAGTTTGGCTGTCATGTTTCTGGGTCTATTGATGCTCGGGTTGAGAAGGGTGTTCCGGGGGCGGAGAGGACACCGCACGTTGCCGAGTTCAAGACGCACTCGCTGAAGTCATTCAACGACCTGCGCAACAAGGGCGTACGAGAT
>TARA_R110002126_G_scaffold25583_6_pt1 | contig 37424 bp, 25 predicted proteins | sample TARA_R110002126 | Tara Oceans TARA_R110002126 (sample SAMEA4397536) | marine metagenome | biome: Polar Biome; feature: [DCM] deep chlorophyll maximum layer (ENVO:01000326); material: water (ENVO:00002006), including particulate matter (ENVO:01000060) such as... | depth 30 m | reverse complement strand
ACCGTAGAGCTTGTCGCCCTCGATCACCGGCTCCCACGGACCCAACCCTTCGCGCCACCCCGTCATCTCGGGCTGCTTGTCGTAATGCCCGTACAAGAGAATCGTGTCGTCGCCCGTTCCGGGAAGCTCCATATAGAGCAACGGCGTGCGACCTTCGAGGCGCACGATCTCGATCTCGAGCCCATCGATCTTGCGCGCGCGGCACCAGCCCTCGATCAACTTCACCGCGGTCTCCATATGACCGTTCGCCGCCCAATCGGGATCGTAGTGCGGGGACTTGTTCGGGATGCGGACGTAGTCGACGAGCGTCGGCAAGATCGTGTCGTCCCAAACACGCTCGACGTAGGCGCGCAGCTGCTTGGGATCCAGGGGCGAGGTTTGGGTCATGGCGCGGACATCCTAGTCTGGATCCATCACGAGGATGTGCCGTGAGTGGGCCCAGCTCGCGTGTTGGCGGTGCTTTGCGGTCGCGGCCCCCGCAGACGCGGCCCCCGCAGTCGGGGCCTCTGGTCCCGTCGAGGACGGACGGGATCACAAAGTACCGTCAACGCACGAGTTGGGTGGGCTCACGGTGCATCCTCGTGAGGGGTCCAGGCCAGACGGTATCCTCGGGTCATGCGTACTTCCGGTAGCCAGGGCACCGACTTCGGGCGCGTTCCGATCGCCGACTCGGGCGTTCGGCCCGCCCTGCCCGCAGGAGCTTGGCAGCAGGTCGCGGAAGCCGGCGTACGTTACGTCGGTTCTCGCACGCTGGACGTCGGATCAGGGAACGGACCCGAGGCACGCGCACTGCGGGACCTGGGCGCGAACGTGGTTTGCACGGACATCGCGCTGCCGCTGTTGAAGCAGGCCGCGACGTTCGAGGGCCCTGCCCTGGCACGTGCCCAAGCCAGCGCCGTCGCGCTTCCGTTCGCCGACGCCAGCTTCGACCTGGTCACGGCCGCGCAGTGCTGGTGGTGGTTCGACGGAGTCGCGGCCGCGCGCGAAGTCCGGCGCGTCTTGAAGCCCGGTGGCCACGTCGCCATCCTCGCGCACGACTGGTTGCCGCTCGACGGCAACGTGGTCCAGGCGACCGAGGCGCTGATCCTGGAGCACAACCCGAGTTGGGGCCTCGCGGGTGGCAACGGCCTGCATCCCGAATGGCGTCCGGACGTTCTGAGCTCCGCGTTCGAGGTCCGATCCGAGTTCCACGCCGACGTCCTGGAGCCCTTCACGCACGCCGGTTGGCGCGCCCGCATTCGCGCCAGCGCCGGGGTCGGCGCGAGCCTCGATGCTGCTGGGATCCAGGCGTTCGACGGTGCGCTGGGCAGCTTGTTGATCGAACGCTTCCCGGGCGAACCTCTTGCCGTCGCACACCGCTCGTACGGCCTGGTCGCGCGAGCCATCTGACACGAAGGATCCCATGCACCCTCGACTGCAACGCATCGCGCTGGTTGGGACCGCCTTCGCCGGCATCGCCTTCGCCGTCGCTTGTGGAGACGACGCGAAGCCGGGACCGCCCACGCGCACTCCCGATCTCGAACCGGAAACCGCTCAGATGGGGGCCGCGGACACCGTGCGCTTCGACCTCGAAGCGGTCCGTCACGCATCGGACGGAGGGGGTTCGGCGCGCATCGCCGACGGCAGCACCACCAGCGCCTACGTCCTTTCGCGCGCGACATTCCGGATCCTCTACACGGTCGGACCGCTGGGCATCGCGACCGGCGGGGTGATCCAGTTCCAGCCCGAGTCCTCGTTCGACTGGTCCCCGCCGCAGACGAGCGACGCGGACCGACTCGGCTACACCACGTTCCGCACCGAGGCCGAAGGCGTCGAGCTCGTCGAACAACGCGCTTCCCGCGTCCTGCGCTTGAAGGTCGAAGGGCGTGCGCTGCTCGAGGGCGAAACGGTCGAGATCGTCTACGGCGCGGGCGCGGGCGCGAAGACGGATCCCTACGCCGACCGGGCCGCGCGCCTGTGGTTGCAAGTGGACGGTGACGGCGATGGCGTCAGCGCCTTCGTGGTCGACAGTCCGACCGTCACGTTGCTGGCCGGACGAGCGGACCGCATCGTCGTGAACGTCACCAGCACCGCCAAGCTCGGCGACAAGGTGCGCATCCACATCGCGGTTCTCGATCTCATGGCGAATCGCGGGGTCGACACCTGGGGCAACCTGGTGTTTCCGAATCGGCAAGGTTTCGGAGGACTGCCGGAGTCGATCGCGCTGCCGCCCGAGGCCGGCGGTGTTCTCGAGTTGGAGGCCACCGCGAACGAGGTCGGCGTGCACCGCCTGCCGGTTCGTCTCGACAGCGATGCCGGCGGATTCCTGACGGTCTCGAACCCGCTGTGGGTCGACGAGGATGCGCCGAGCGTGCTGTGGGCCGACCTGCACGGTCACTCGGGACTCTCGGACGGGACCGGCACGCCGCAGGACTACTACGCGTATGCACGCGAGGTCGCCGGGCTCGACGTCGTCGCGCTGACCGACCACGATCACTGGGGAGTTCGGCACGTCACCGGTCATCCGGACGTTTGGCGCAGCATCCTGGACGCCACCGCCCTGCACCATGAACCGGGTCGCTTCATCACGATCCCCGGGATCGAGTGGACCAACTGGATCCACGGGCATCGCCACGTCCTGTGGTTCGAGGACGCCCCCACGCCCGTCGGTTGGATCGAACAGGACACGCCGACGAAGCTGTGGGACGCGCTGCGAGGCCGACCCGCGTTGACGTTCGCGCACCACTCCTCCGGCCGGCCGGTCCCGACGAACTGGTCCTTCGTTCCCGATCCCGTGCTGGAACCGTTGACCGAGATCTGCTCGACCCACGGGTCCAGCGAGGCGGCCGATGCTCCGTCGGTCGTCCGCGACAGTCGACGTGGCCAGTTCGTTCGGGACCAACTGATCGACGGGGTCCGCTTGGGCTTCGTGGGCTCCGGCGATTCCCACGACGGGCATCCGGGGCTGGCTCACCTCTCGCCGCAGGCCGGCTGGAGTCGTAGAGATCAGGGCGAGCGAGCCGGGCGCGGAGGACTGACGGCGATCCTGACCGACGACGTCTCGCGCGAAGGCGTGCTGGCGGCGTTGCGAGCGCGGCGCACCTGGGCCACCAGCGGGCCGCGCATCCTCATGATCGCGCGCTTGGGTGGCGAGCTCGGTGGTTCGGTCCTCCCGGCCCAGAACGCCCCGATGTTGAAGCTCGTCGCGCACGGCACGACGGCCATCGCTGCCATCGACTTGATCCGCAACGGCGACGTCTTCCCCATCAATGCGGGCGAGCGTCGCACCGGGATCGACGCGGAGATGCCGTTGAAGGCCGTCGAGGCCGGCGACGTCCTGTACCTGCGGCTGCGTCAGACGGACGGCGCGTTCGCCTACGCCGGACCTTGGTTCGTCGAATGACCTGGGCTGGATCCCTCACGAGAATGTGCGGTGAGGGGTTCAGGCTGGATGCGATTCCGGGGTTCCGGCAACGCCGAGCCGCGTCGAACGAGGTGGGCTCTGGGATGGCTCGTTCCCGGCCGGACCTCTAGGCCGACTTGGCGGGGGCTGGACCTCCGCCGAACTTCGGTGCACGGGCCACCTGGTTCCGGCCCGCGGCCTTCGCCGCGTACAGAGCCTCGTCCGCCGCCTTGATCAGATCGTCGGACGACTCCATGCCGGGTTCGGCCTGCGCGACACCGAAGCTCATCGTCAACGGTGTCTGGAGGCCGAGCTTGGCCAGATCGATCTGCTCGACGGCGATGCGCAAGCGTTCGGCGCAAGCGGTGGCGCTGTCCAGGTCGGCGTTGACGTTCAGGGCCAGGAACTCCTCGCCCCCGACGCGAGCGACGATGTCGCCACTGCGCGCACCGTCCATCAGGACCTCGCCGACCATTCGCAGGACCGCGTCCCCGACGTCATGACCGTGCTGGTCGTTGATGCGTTTGAAGTGATCGATATCCGCGAGGACGACCGAGAACGGCGTCCCGAGCTTCTGGAAGCTGTCCCAGTCGTGTTTGAGGCGGCGCATGACATAGCGTCGGTTCGGCAGTTCGGTCAGCGCATCCGTCAGGGCTGCAGAACGCAGGCGACGGGTCAGAATGCCGAGCTCGGCGACCTGACGCAGCTGCGCGCGCTCGGAGGCTTCGACGCGCTCCCGCATGCGGATCATGCGCGTGCCTGCCCGCACGCGAGCCAACAGAATGCGCGGGTTGAACGGCTTCACGATGTAGTCGTCGGCGCCCGCGGTGAAGGCCTCGACGACACGCTCGTCGTCCTCGCGAGCCGTGACGATCAAGATGTACATCTTGCGGCCCGCTTCCGAGCGTCGCAGCGTGCTGATCAGCTCGAGGCCCGTCATGCCGGGCATCATCCAGTCCGTGATCAGGATCTGCGGGTCGATGGTCAGCGCCTTCTGCATCCCCTCATGGGGATCGGTCGCCGTATGGACCTCGTAGCCTTCCTTGCGCAGGTGATGACTGATCAACCGCAGCATGCGCTCGTCGTCGTCGATCAGGAGCAGCCGCGTCGGTGCTGAGGACTCCGGGATCGGTGCATCGGGCTTGGGCGGATCGGCCAGGTCCTCGAGGCCGTCGTCCTCGAGCAGGTTGTGTGCAGGCAGGTCGACCGGAGCCGGCTCGTCGGGCGGACGTACTTCGGCCGCGGCCAGTTCGGCTGCGATGCGGGTCAACGAGGGCGGTTTCGGGGTCGCCACGCCGACGGTGCGTCCCCATTCCTCCCAAGCCGGACCGACTCCGTCGCCGACCTGCAGGAGGCAGGAGGTCGCGATCGAGAGGTTCGCCGCTGCGGGTTCGAGCTGGAAGTAGGAGCGCAGCCACGTCGAGGCCTGGGTCTCACGATCCGTGCACAACACCTTCGCGATCGAGCGGCCGCCCGCGATGATCTTGCGCAGGACAGCGGCGCGTGTGCGCGCCACCTCGGGCACTTCTTCCTGGACCGAGTCCGCGACCGCCAACCGGTAGGACACGGGGAGACCCCAGTCCTCCATCATCAGGCTTGCGACTTCGCGATGGTTGATCTCGAAGATCCGGCCCTCGATACGGGCCAGGTCGTCCCCCGTCGCATCGGGGTAGTCGCGCATCAATTGTGAGTAGCGCTCCGGATGCACACAGGCCAGCGCCAGCCGACCGAAGTCCGCGAGCAACCCGCAGGTGAATGCGTCGACGGGATCGTCGAGCGACCGCTCCAGCGAGATCTGGCTCGAGGCCACCGCGATGCAGAGCGCGAACGACCAGAACCCGTCGAAGTCGAACTCGGACGATGCCCCACGTTTGTTGTCGGAGATCAGCGTGAAGCCGAGCGCGATCGAACGCACGGTGTTGACGCCCAACCGCATCGCGGCTTGCGGAACGCTCTGAACGACCTCGATGCTGCCCATCGAGGCGGAGTTCGCGAGGCGAATGATGCGGCCCGAGAGCGCCGGGTCGGCCATGATCGTGCGAACGAGGTCGTCCTGGTCGTAGTTCTCGTCCTTGGTGATCTCGAGGATGCGCAAACCGACGCCGGACGGCGAGGGCAATGACCCCGTCATCCTCAACTCGTCGAACTTCTTGCGCACGCCGCTCATGGTGTCCTTCTGCGTCCGGCCTAAGCGGCGTCGCGAGTGCCCGTGTCCGCCTTCGGCGTCTGGGTGCCCTTCGTCTTGGCCGGCATGTGCGAGGCACGCTCGACGCGGTTGCGCCCGTTGTCCTTGGCGACGTAGACGGCCTCGTCGGCTGCCTTCAACAACTCGGACGTGTCCGGGTAGCCGCCGTCGCTGCCGGCGACTCCGAGGCTCAACGTCACGTTGCGATCGAATCCGGGCTCACGGACGATGTTGCGCTCGACACAGAGCCGCACGCGCTCGGCGACCTTGGAGCAATCGGACTCGCTGGTGTTCTTGCAGAGGATCAGGAACTCCTCACCACCGATGCGGCAGACCTCGTCGCTCGCGCGAATGGCTTTCTTGAGCAGGTTGGCCGTCGCGCGCAGGACGAGATCGCCCATGTCGTGACCGAAGTTGTCGTTGACCGACTTGAAGTGATCGATGTCGACCATGACCACCGAGAAGTCCGAACCGGTCTTGCTGGAGTTCTCCCAGTCCGACTCGAGCCTCTTCATCGCATAGCGACGGTTCGGGAGTTCGGTCAACGGGTCGGTCAAGGACGTCGCGCGCAACTTGCGCGTCATGACGCCCAACTCAGCGACTTGGCGGTACATCGTCTGTTTGTCCGACTCGACCTTGCGCTGCAGTGCCGCGACCCGGATTCCGCTGCGAATGCGAGCCATCAACACCCGCTCGATCGCCGGTGTCGTGACGAAATCGTCTACGCCAGCATCGAAGGCGCTGACCATCGACTCCTCGTCGGCAAGCTCGGTCATCACCAGGAAGTACATCGAACCACCTGCGGACGTACGGCGCAGGGAGCGGCAGAGGTCGAGGCCGTTCAGGTCGGGCATGTCCCAAGCGGACACGACGATGTCGGGCGACCACTTGAAGGCTGCCCGCAGGGCTTCCTTGCCGCCGCGCGCGGTGTACACGTCATGTCCCTCGTCCTCGAGCTGGCTGCGCAAGGAATCGAGCGCGTTCGCATCGTCGTCGACCGCGAGAATGCGGAAACGGCCGACGTCCATCGCCACCGTTTCCTGGGCCTTCTCGTCCATCGCCGAGGGCGCGACCTGCTCGCTCGCCACCTCGGTGGCTTTCGATTCGGCGACCTCGTCGGTCTCACCGTTGGCGATGCGTTCGCGCGCCTGGAGGATGAGCTCCGAGACCTCGCGCAGCCTGACGCCTTCCCCCGTGTTCACCTCGAGGCTCTCGCCCCAAGCGACCCATTCCTTGACGCAAGTGTCGAAGAAGCGGTTGAAGGCGCTCTCGTTCATCTCGAGGTTCTCGGTGAGCTCGTCGATGCGACGGCCCAACTGATCGAGGCTCCGCAGGGAGGAGTCCTTGGTCACGACCATCGCCTCCGCCAGGATCTGAGCGAAGCGCAACTGCGTCGCCATGCCCTCACCTTGATTCTCGCTGCGCGAGATGTTGCGCGAGCTGGTGAACGAACCGACGGCCTCCGCGAACGACTCGGGCAACCCCCAGTCGGACATCATGCAGGCGCCGACCTGGCTGTGATCGATGTCGAAAGCGCTGCGCTCTTCGATGAGCAGCGCATCCGGGTTCTCGGTTCCGTTGGTCTCGAGGATGTCGGCGTACTTGTCGGGATAGACCGAGGCCAATGCCAACATGCCGACTTCGCCCAGCAGCCCGCAGATGTAGGCCTCCTCGGGCTTGCCGATGTTCAAGATGCGGCTGAGCGACTGCGCGGCGACCGCACGTCCGAGCGAACGAGCCCAGTACAACTCGTAGTCGTAGGCACGGCACGTTCCGGCGCTGCGCTCGGACACCAGGCTGAACGCCAGGGCCAGGTCGCGCACCGTCCGGCTGCCGAGTCGCATGATCGCCTCGGACACGGTGGTCGCGGGCTCGAAGCCTCCCCTGGCGGCACTGTTCGCGAGCTTGAGGATGCGCCCCGTCAAGGACGAGTCCGTCATGATGGCGTGACCCATCTCCTCGGCGCTGTAGTCCTCGGTCCGCGTAAGGGTCAGGATCTTCATCCCGACGCCGGCGGGAGACGGCAGGCTGCCGGACAGCTTCAGTTCTTCGAAGGTGGTTTGAAACATGAGTGGGGATGTCAGTCTTGACAGTCGTTGCTGAGGGACTCGAGGGCTTGAACCACTTCCGCGTGCATGCCGTGGAGGCGGGCGACGAGGTCACGGGTCCGGTTGTCTTCCTGGTGCCGCATCCCGACGCCGACGTCGCGGCACAGTTTCGAGAAGGGCAGTGCGCCCAGGTTGGCGCTGGCCTTGGCGAGCGACTGGGCGATGCGGCCCACGCGCTCCAGATCTCCGCCGTCGAAGGCCTCCTCCAGCTCGCACACGCGAGAGATGGAGGTGTCGAGGTACAGCTCGGCGAGTTCGGCGACCAGGTCGCCGCCCTCGTCACCACCCAGATCGAGCAGCGTGGCCACGACGAACAGATCGAGGATCTGCTCGCCTCCATGGGCGGCCGCGTGATGGCGGTCGAGATCCGGAAAGGCGGGGTCGGACATCGTGAGGAGGACGTTGGGCGGAGGAGTCCGCTCGCGCGTGGAGCGCGGGAGCGGGCAGACGGGTTGCTGAACCCGTCGGCACATCAACTGAAGGCCTCTTCGTCCGCCAGGAACGCCGGAATCGAGCGTGATCCGAAGGAACTCGCATTCCCATTCCGAGGCGTGGATCAGCCTGGGACCCATCCCCGTTCGCGGCCCCGTAGGACCGACATGGCCCCGATCAGGCGGCGGGCGTCGGTGCCTCGACGGGGGCGCGGAAACGCTTGCCCCACTGCATCAACGGACGCTCGATCACGTAGTAGGACGCGATCGCCACGACGAACGTCAGCACGATGCCGAGCGCGACGGCCACGTGCCCCGGCGCGTTGGGATCCTCCGCCAACATCCGCACCTTGCGGAAGATCGGGTAGTGGTAGAGGTACAGACCGTAGCTGATGCGGCCGATGCCGCGCAGGATGCCAGCGCGCAGGACGAAGCCCCACGGCGTCCGCTGGCCTGTCGTTCCCACCGCCAACGCCACGACCGCCAGCGCGACGGCCGGGACGCTGAACAAGCGCAATGCGATCATCACGTCCCGCGGCTGAACGCCTTCGGGCACAGCATCGATCAGGGGCCGCATCAGACCGAAGGACCCGAGCGCGGACTGCGACAGCAGGTAGGCGAGCGCGAGGAGTCCGGTCACGAGGAAGGCCACGCGCTTGCCTCCGCTTCGGACGGAAGCCTCGTGGTAGGCCAGCAAGGCTCCAGCGCCCAGAGCCAAGATGCGTGTCGTCGTACCGTGCATCAACAGCTCGCGCAATGCGTGCCCGTGCGCTCCCCAGTCGCCCCACACGATCGCCGCCAGACACGTCAGTGCAGCACCGGGGAACGCGGCGTACACGATGAGATTGCGACTCATCCGCGTCGTCAGCAGGATCACCAGGGGAGACCAGATCAGATAGAACTGCTCCTCGACCGCGAGCGACCATGCGTGCGACATGTAGCTCGACCCGTGCATGAACAGGAACGCGTAGTTCGTCGTGTACGTGGCGCACGCGACGACCTCCTCCCACATCATCGTCGGAACGAGCACCGCGAGCAGCAGGTAGTACGTCGGGAATATCCGCAGGAATCGCCGCGTCAGGAAATCGCGCAGCGCGTGCGGCGCTTCACGGTCGACCAACAGAATCCGCGTGATCAGGAATCCGGACAGGACGAAGAACAGGTCCATGCCCAGGTTGCCGGGCAACAGCAGCTTGCGCAGCTCGACCGAGCCCTCGCCCAGGAAGGACACCGGCAAGTGGATCCACATGATCAACAGCACCGCGATCGCGCGGATGCCGTCGAGCTCGGGGATGTGGTCCTTCTTGTACATGGCCGGTGCCCCCCGAGGATCCGAGGCGCTCACTCTCCCAGGATCGGCAGCTGGGGGAAGCCCCGTTCATCCAATCCGCAGCTTCCACCTTCGGGTGGGCTCGCCAGGGGAGGCGGGTCCGGTAGACGCAGGCCGAAGACCTCGAGCACGTGCTTCACGATCAACACCTCGAACAGGATCAGCGCCGGCGGCACGGCCGCGTGGTCCGCGAGTCGCGTCATCACGTCCGGCTCGAGGCCGCACGGCTGGAACGACTGAAAGGCGTTCAGGTCGGTGTGGACGTTGAGCGCGAGACCGTGCCAGGTCACCCAACGCCGGACCGCGACGCCGATCGAGGCGACCTTCTGATCGCCGATCCACACGCCGGTCTTGCCGTCGACGCGGCGCCCTTCGACCTGGACCTCGTCGAGCACGCGCAGGACGACTTCTTCGAGATCGCGCAGGTAGGCGTGCAGGTCGCGGCGACCTTCGGGCAGCAGGAAGATCGGGTACGCGACGATCTGGCCGGGACCGTGATAGGTCGCTTCGCCGCCGCGCTCGACCTCGAACTTCGGGACGTCGACGTCGGCCGCATCCCCATCGGGGGATTTGCGACCGAGCGTGACGACCGCATTGTGCTCGACCAGGATCAGCGTGTCCGGGATCTCGCCGGCGATGCGTTTCGCGACGAGTTCTTGCTGGAGCGCGTGGACCTCGTCGTAGGGCTTGCGCCCCAGACGCAGGACGTCCAGCAACGGCAGGTCGGACTCGTCGCTCACGTTCACTTCTTCTGGAAGATGTGCACGGCCATGTTGTGGACGGATTCCGCCGCTTCCATCATGACTTCGGGCAACGTCGGGTGCGCGTGGATCGTGCGCGCGATGTCCTCGGTCGTCGCGCCCATCTCGATGGCCAGCGCGGCCTCGGCGATGAGTTCGGTGACCTCGGGTCCGACCATGTGAACGCCCAGGACCTCGTCGGTCTTGGCATCCGCGACGATCTTGATGAAGCCCTCGGTCTCCATGAGGCTCATGGCGCGACCGGATGCGGCGAACGGGAACTGTCCGACGCGCGTCTTCAGACCTTGTTCCTCGGCCTGCTCGACGGTCAGTCCGACCGACGCCATCTCGGGAGCGGTGAAGATCACGGCGGGCACGCACTTGGCGTCGTACTCGTCGTTCTGGCCGGCGATGACGGCGGCGGCGATGAGGCCTTCCTTGCTGCCCTTGTGCGCGAGCATCGGCTGCCCGGCGATGTCGCCGACGGCGTAGATGTTCGGGATCGACGTCTGCATCTTCTTGTTCGTGCTGACGAAGCCGCGGTTCAGCTCGAGGCCGAGCCTCTCCAGGCCGAGGCCCGCGGAGTACGGTTTGCGCCCGACGGTCGACAGGATCTGGTCACAGGTGACCGTCTCGGTCTTGCCGTTCTTCTCGACGGTGACGACGAGGCCACCAGCGTCCTTCTTCCAGCTCTTGGCGAAGGTCTCGGTCATGACCTTGGTCTTCGACTTCTTCAGCGAGCGCTGGATGATCTTGACGCAGTCCTCGTCCTGACCGGGCAGCACGCGCGGCGAGGCTTCGAGCACCGTGACCTCGGAACCGAGGCGCCGGTACATCATGCCCATCTCGAGGCCGATGTAGCCGCCGCCGATGACGACGAGGTGCTTCGGGATGCTGTCGGGGCGCAGCGCGCCGGTCGAGCTCCAGACGTTGTCCTCGTCGAACGCGAAGCCCGGGATCTCGATCGGTTCGGAGCCCGTCGCGATGACGATGTCGTCGCAATTGAGGGTCTGCTTGCCCTCGGAGCTGGTCACCTCGACCGAGGTCTTGCTGGTGATCGAGGCCGTGCCGTAGATGACGGTCGCGCCGTGGTTCTTCAGCAGGCCGCCGACGCCACCGGTGAGCTTGCCGACGATGCCCTGCTTCCACTCGACCAACTGACCGACGTCGAGACTGACGTCCTTGGCCGTGATGCCCATCGCTTGCGCGTTCTGCACCTTGTGCAACAACGCGCCGGCGGCGATCAGGGCTTTCGAAGGGATGCACCCGACGTTCAAGCAGGTGCCGCCGAGGGCTGACCTCTCGATGACGGTGACCTTCTGCCCGAGTTGGGCGAGACGGATGGCGCAGACGTATCCAGCGGGACCGGCGCCGATGACGACGACGTTGCGAGGTTGGCTCATGGGAAACAGGTGGCCCGATCGGGCCAGGATCAGAGGGGGAAGGCGCCGTCCCCGGGCTGGGCATCGCCCCGCCGTTCGGCGACTTCGATGAACTCGTTGTACTGCTGCTTCAGGTGGCGCGGGACCTCGGCGTAGACGTCTTCGACGAGCGTCTTCAAGGCCATCGGCGGCGCGGCTTCCTGTTCATGGATCGCGGCGTCGATCTCTTCGATGAGAGCCGCCTCGATCTGATCGCGCTCGCCGGGATTCAAGGCTCCCAGCGACATCAGGTAGCGCTCGACGCGATCGATCGGATCGCGTTCGGCCCAGGCGGCGACCTCGGCATCGTCGCGATACTTGGTCGGATCGTCCGAACTGGAGTGACCCAGCATGCGGTAGGTGCGCAGCACGAGCAGCGTGGGGCCGCCGCCCGAACGCGCCCAACCCACGGCCTTCTGCATCGCGGCGTGACACGCGAGCAGGTCGTTGCCGTCGACCTCGATGCCCGGCATGCCGTAGGCCTCGGCCTTGTCGGCGTACGAATCGGCGGCCGTCTGCTGGGAGGAGCAGACCGAGATCGCCCATCCGTTGTCGGTGCAGACGAAGACGGCCGGCACCTTCCAAACGCCGGCGAAGTTCATCGCGCTGTGGAAACCGTTCGAACTGGTCGCGCCGTCGCCGAAGTGGATGGCGTGAACGACGTCCTCGCCGCGCTGCTTGCTGGCGAACGCGGCGCCGACGCCGTGCGGGATCTGCGTGCCGATGACCGACGACCAGCTGGGATAGTTCGTCCCCTTGTGCTGGAAGTGGTTGCACATCTGACGCCCTTTCGCGGTGTCGTTCGCGTTGCAGTACATCTGGGCGATGTACTCACCGAGCGGCAAGCCACGCATCATCGCAGCGCCGCCCTCGCGCAGTCCCGACCACAGCCAGTCCTGGGGCTCGAGCGGAGCCGCGGCGCCGACCAGAGTCGCCTCGAGTCCCTGGGCCGTACCGACGAACCCGACCCGTCCGGCGCGCTGCAGCTTGAGCATTCGCCCGTCGAGGGCACGGATGCGCAGCATGTGCACGAACAGCGACTTCACCTTGGTGGCGTCGAGCGTGGGGCGCTCGCCGACCAAGGTGCCGTCCTCGGACAGGATCTGGAAGGTCGTGGTCAAGACGTGCGACTCAGAGCGCGAGCAGACCCGGATCCTCGAGGAGCGTGCGCATGTACGCGAGGAAACGCGCCGCGTCCGCACCGTCGGCGAGGCGATGATCCACGCTGCACGACAGGTTCATGTACTGACGCACCTCGATGCGATCGCCCTCGGGCGTCTCGACGACACCGGGACGCTTCACGATGCGGTGTACGCCCAGGATCGCGATGTCCGGGAAGTTGATGATCGGCGTGGCGAGCGTGCCTCCGATGTTGCCGGCGTTGGTGATCGAGAACGTGCTGCCGCGCAGCTCGTCCGGCTTCACCTTGCCCTCGCGGGTCCGTTCGGCCAGGTCGCCGAGTTCGGCACCCAACTGCATCAGACCCTTCTGTTCGGCGTTCGGGATCACCGGGACGATCAGGCCGTTCGGCGTGTCCGTCGCGATGCCCAGGTTGACCGTGCCGGGTTGGATGATCTCGCCGGCGGCCTCGTCGAGGTAGCCGTTCAACATGCGGAACTTCATCAAGCCGTTCGCGACGGCCTTCATGATGAAGGGCATGTAGGTGATCTTGACGCCTTGCTGCGCACCCAACGCCTTGGCCCGGCCGCGCAACGCGACGAGCTCGGTGACGTCGATCTCCTCGACGACCGTGAAGTGCGGCGCGGTGTACTTCGAACGCTGCATCGCTTCCGCGATCTTGCGCCGCACGCCACGGAACGGGACGCGGATGTCGTCGGCCGTCGGCGGCGCGTAGGTCGGCGTCGCGGCGGCGGGAACCGCGGGCTTGGTCGACGCTGCGGGCGCGGCTGCCGGAGCCGTTGCCGGAGCGCTCGTCGAGAACGCCTCGACGTCGGCGCGACGAATCACACCGTTGCGACCCGAGCCGGGCACTTGAGCGAGGTCGATCCCCATGTCCCGGGCGACGCGGCGCGCGCTGGGAACCGCGAGCACCTTGGCACCGGGGTCGCGGACGACTGCCGCGGGGGCTGCACCGTTCGTTGCCGGAGCCGACGCGGAGGTCGCAGCGGGGGCCGCAGCGGGCGCGGGAGCCGCGGCGGCGCCCCCACCGGCAGTGGCCAGATGGAAGATGACGCTGCCGACCGGAACCGTGTCCCCAGCAGCGACCAGGATCTTCGAGATCGTGCCGGCCGCGGGCGCGGGGACCTCGACGGTCGCCTTGTCCGTCATGACTTCGACGACGGCTTGATGCTCCTCGACCACAGCACCCTCGGCGACGAGCCAGGTGACGATCTCACCTTCGGCCACGCCTTCGCCGATGTCGGGCAGCTTGAACTCGATGGTCTTGCCCGTGGCCGCAGCCGGCGGTGCGGCGACTGCCGTCGCGGCACCACCTGCTGCGACTGCAACAGGAGCGGGTGCCGGTGCGGCAGCGGGTGCAGCAGCGGGCGCGGGCGCCGCGGCTCCCCCACCACCGTTGTCCAGGTGGAAGATCACGTTGCCGACGGGGATCGTGTCCCCTTCGGCGGCGAGCAGTTTGGTGATCGTGCCCGCCGCGGGTGCGGGGACCTCGACCGTCGCCTTGTCCGTCATCACCTCGACGACGGCTTGGTGTTCGTCGACCGAATCACCTTCGGCAACGAGCCACTGGACGATCTCGCCTTCGGCGACGCCTTCACCGATGTCAGGAAGCTTGAACTCAATCATGGTTCTGGGTGGGGTGCAGTTCTGGGTGGATGCAGCGCTGCTGAGTGCGATTAGAAGTTCCGCACGTGCTCGATCGCGTCGAGGACTCGACGCTCATCGGGCATGTAGTGGTGTTCGAGAGTGTTCGGGAACGGGGTGTCGAATCCGGTGACGCGCTTGACGGGCGCCTCCATGTACTCGATGGCTTGCTCGGCGATCAGAGCGCTGATCTCGGCGCCGTACCCACAGAAGCGCGGAGCTTCGTGGACGACGACGACGCGGCCGGTGTGCTTGGCTGCGGCGAGGACCGCCGACTCGTCCAGCGGCAACAGCGTGCGCAGGTCGATGACCAACACGTCGATGCCGCCTTCAGCCGCTTGGGCCGCGGCCTTCTCGACGATCGGCACCATCGCGCCGTAGCAGAAGACCGTCACGTCCTGGCCCTCGCGGACCGTGCGGCACGTGGACAGGTCGACCGTGTAGCGCTCCTCGGGGACCTCGCCCTTGACGGTGCGATAGAGCGCCTTGGGCTCCATGAACAGCACCGGGTCGGGGTCCTCGATCGACGCGAGCAGGAGGCCCTTGGCGTCGTGCGGCGTCGACGGGATGACGACCTTGAGGCCGGCGGTGTGCGTGAAGTACGCCTCGCCCGACTGGCTGTGGTACAGCCCGCCGCGGATGCCGCCGCCGTACGGCGTGCGGATCACCATCGGCGCGGTGTACTGGCCGCCGGAGCGATAGCGCAGCTTGGCCGCCTCGCTGACGATCTGATCGAACGCCGGGAAGATGAAGTCCTGGAACTGGATCTCGCAGACCGGGCGCATGCCGTTGACGGCCATACCGATCGCGGACCCGATGATGCCGTCCTCGGACAGGGGCGTGTCGAAGCAACGGCCCTCGCCGAACTCGGCGGTGAGGCCTTCGGTCGCCAGGAACACGCCGCCTTTCGGGCCGACGTCCTCGCCGAACACGAGGACGCTCGGGTCGTCGCGCATCGCGGTCTTGAGGCCGTCGTTCACGGCTTGGAGCAGGGTCAGGTTCGCCATATCGGTGCAGGAGTGTGCGGGGCTCGGGTCCCGGTGGGGAGTTGAGACTCGATGAATCGGGGAGAGAAGGCGCGGATCAGAGGGGGAAGGCCCCGTCGCCGGCGGCCGCGTCGCCACGTCGGGCCGCCAGGTCGAACATCGACTGGCCCTGGGCGCGCAAGTGATCGGGCATCTCGGCGTAGACGTCGCTGAAGACGGTCTCGAGGCCGGGCTTCGGCGTGGCCTCGGCGATCTTCGCCGCCTCGGCGACTTCGTCCTTGGCCTCTTGGAGCAAGCGCTCCTCCAGCTCGGGCGTCCAGATGCCCTCGTGTTCGAGGAAGCGGCGGAACCGGTTGACCGGGTCCTTGGCCTCCCACTTGTCGAGTTCTTCCTTGGGGACGTACTTGGTCGGATCGTCCGAGGTCGAGTGACCACCCATGCGGTAGGTCTCGGCCTCGATCAACGTCGGACCTTCGCCGGCCCGCGCGCGCGCCACGGCTTCGCGCGTCGCCTGGCGCACGGCGAGCAGGTCGTTGCCGTCGACCTTGACGCCGGGAATGCCGTAGGCCTTGGCCTTGATCGCGTAGGACTCGCTGGCGGTCTGGCCCGACGACGGCAGCGAGATCGCCCAACCGTTGTTCTGGCACAGGAAGACGACGGGCGCCTTCCAAACGCCAGCGAAGTTGAGCGCGCTGTGGAAGCCGAGCGAACTCGTACCGCCGTCACCGAAACTCGCCAGGCAGACGTGCTTCTCGCCGCGCGCCTGGAACGCGCGCGCCGCGCCGACGGCCTGGGGCAGGTGCGTGCCGATCGGCGAGCTGATCGAGAAGAACTTGATCGGCTCGGTGAAGGAGAAGTGCACCGGCATCTGACGGCCGAGGGCGGCGTCCTTCGAGTTGCCGAACATGTTGTGCATCATCTCGACGGCCGGCACTCCATGCAGCATGGCCATGCCGAAGTCGCGGTAGCTCGGGAACAGGAAGTCCGTCTTCTCGAAGGCGCTCGCGGCGCCCACCTGGCAGCCCTCGACCCCGCGGTTGGGGATCGAGAAACCGATGCGCCCGGACCGCTGCAACTTCATGCAGATGTCGTCGAAGGCGCGCACGCGCAGCATCGCGGCGTAGCACTTCACGAGCTCATCGTTGGTGAGCCCGTGCGCGTGGCCGGGGGCGGCGTTGTCCGAGGAGAGGACGCTCAGCGATTCGATCTGCGTCATGGTGTCAATTATCGTCGGCGACTCGGGCCTTGCGCTTCTCGCGAACACGATGCGCCGCGTAGAACTCGCCGGCCTTGTAGCTCGAGCGAACCAGGGGTCCGGAAGCCACGTATTCGAAGCCCAGGTCGCGGCCCAGGATCTCGAGGTCGATGAAGCGCTCCGGTGTGATGTAGTCGATCACCGGAGCGTGATTGGGGGTCGGGCGCAGGTACTGGCCCACGGTCAGGAAGTCGACGTCCGCGTCGCGCAGCATGCGCAGCGCCTCTTCGACCTCGGCGTCGGTCTCGCCCAGGCCGACCATCAAGGACGACTTGGTGAAGGCGGCGGTACCGGCGCGCTTGGCTTCCCGCAACGTGTCGAGCGAACGCTCGTACGAACAGCGCGGGTCGCGGATCTTGCGCTGCAGGCGCGGGACGACCTCGACGTTGTGCGCGAGCACGTCGGGTGCAGACTCCATCAACACGCTCAAGTTCGCGCCGGTGTAGTCCGGAACGAGCGTCTCAACGATCGTGTCGGGCGCGTGCTCGCGGATCGAACGCACGCAGGCCGCGTAGTGTCCTGCCCCACCATCGGCCAGGTCGTCGCGATCGACGCTGGTGATCACGACGTAGTCGAGCTTCATCTCACCGACGGCGGTGCCCACGTGGCTGGGCTCGTCCGGGTCGGGCGGCGCGGCTTGCTGGACGGTCTTGACCGCGCAGAAACGACAACGGCGTGTGCACTCGTCGCCGAGCACCATCAACGTCATCGTCGCGTGGTCGCCCTTCCAACACTCGCCGATGTTCGGGCAGCGTGCCTCTTCGCAAACGGTGTGCAGGTTCAACTCGCGCGCGAGGCGCTTGAGCTTGCTGTAGCCCTCGCCACCGGGAAGCGGGACCTTCAGCCACGACGGCTTCTTGTCCGCACGCCGACGGTCGTCCAGCGAAGACGCATCGGGAGCTCCGCCCGGGGCGGTCGAAGTCGTGGGGTGGCTGGAGGACATGGCGGTCGGATCGCGGCGCGGCGGCGGACCCGATGGGGAACCGACATCCCCGGAACGGCCAGGAAGGGAGGGTCCAAGAGACTTGGGTGGCCGTGGATCGACCTCGGAGATTAGCACAGGGCCCTGGGCGGCGCCCCCCCTCGGCCGGGGAAAAGTGCCCTCTGGAGCCAGCAGGGGCCGATTTCGGTGGGCCACGCTCACTCATGAAGCCAGGAATCGGTGGGCCCGATCAGCGCCGCGCGTCCACGGCGGTCCGCGCGAACGCGGGCAGTTCCCCCTCTCCGACCACGCCGTCGCCGTTCCAGTCCCAGCGCTGGGTGAAATCGTCCACCAGGACCTCGACCCCACCTCCGACGACCAGGTTCGCGAGCCGGCCGAGTTCGGCGCCCGTGAGCACGCCGTCGTAGTTCGGATCGAGGCGCAGCAGATCGGGCCGCTTCTTCAACTCGCGCAGCGAGAGGTCCCCGTCCCCATCCTTGTCCAACCGTTCGAGCAGATCTTCGGCGGTCATGCTGGCGGGCAGCGGAATGCGGAACTGCTGACGGCTGGGCCATTCGACGACGGGGGGAGGCAACCCGTCCCGGCGTCCCATGTCCGTCGGATCCGGTTGCAGCTGCACGCCGTCGTCCCCGTTGCGATCGAGCGCCAACCACTCGGGTTCCTGCACGTTGAAGTTGCGGAATCCACTGAACGCGATGTCGCCGCGCTTCTTGGCACCCATCGGGCCCAGGGCGGAGCGATCCCCGTAACGCAACCTGCGCGTGAGGCCGGGATGGCGAGACAGTTCGTCGATGGTCAACTTCCCGTCGCGGTCCAGGTCGAGCGCGTCGTACATCGCGCGCGCCATCTCGCGACGGTTCAAGCGCCGGTCGTCGTCGCGGTCGTAGTCGAGCGGATCGATGCCATCGAGCAAACGCGCCAGGTCACCGTCCTGGTCGGTGCGGCGGGTCAGGATCGGACCTTCCTGCTGCTCGCTCTCGGTGCGTTCGCGGGGCGGCGTCGCCAATCCGGCGATCTCGATCAAGGTCGCGCGACCGTCGCCATCGACGTCCAGCCCCGCCAGATCGTCCAGCTCGTCGCCCCGCAGCGTCCCGTCGCGGTCCTTGTCGTGACGCGCCAGGAACGCGCGCGCGGACGCTGCCGGCATGTTCGGCAACGGATCGTCCTTGCCGAAGAGACCCAGCAGGTCGCCCGGCACGTCGAGGATGCGCGAGATCTCGGCTCGATACAGCCAGCGCGAACCTTCGTGACTGACGTCCTTCAAGCGCCGGCCCGTCTCGTCGACCATGCGGTCCAAGGGGAACTCCTCCAGCACGACCACGTAGCCGTTGCGCAATCCCTGCAAGGCGCCCAAGGACTCGAGTTCGGTCGAGTTGGACAGGTCCGTCAGGAACACGCCTGCGTTCCCCGGTACGAACGACACGGGCTGCAGGAACGGCGGGTTGTAGAAGGAAGCGTGGACGAGCATCTCGCTCTGATCACCCGAGAGAGCGAAGTTGGCGACCTTCGGCGACTCGGGTTCGGTGATGTCCACCGAGAACACGTTCGAGCGCTGGTCGCCGTTGCCCAACGTGCGCTCCGCGACGACGTAGACGTAGTCGCGTTCGGCCGTGGGCTCGCCACCCTGCGGCGTCGCCAGGTCGACCTTGCTGCGCATCGACAGTCCGGTGTAGACGACGTCGTCCCGCACGCGACGCGCTCCCGAACGTCCGGTGTCCGATTTCGGAGACAGCAACTTCGGCCGCGTCGGTTCGGTCACGTCGATCAACACGGCGCCCAGGTTGCGATCGAGCAGGGCGGCCACGTGGCGCCCGGGCTTGCGGAAGGGCGCGGGTGCGTCGCCCAACACCTGGGGGCGGCTGTACTGGAACAGGACCTCGACGCTGACGGCTTCGGTCGTGTTGTCCTTGTCGACCTTCCAGTCGAGTCCGCCGACGACCTTGGGTCGGATCGGTTCGCGCACGTCGACGATCGCGAGGCCGCCGGGTCCGTCGGCGACGTACGCGTAGGGCCAGCGGATCTCGACGTCGTGCGCGTCCAGCGTCGGAGCGACGCCGACGAGCTTGATCTCGGAAGGCTTCGAGACGTCGTAGATGAGCAGTCCACCGACACCGTCGGCGACGGCCAGGTGATCGCCGAAACGGGCCAAGCCCCGCGGCGATGCGGTCATCGTGAACGCCAGGCGCTTGGGCGCGGTGGGGTCGCTGACGTCCAGGACATGCACACCGCGACCTCCCTCGGCCACGTACAGGGTGCGCGCGTGACCTTGCAGCGACTCGCAATCGAGCTCCATGTCGACGATGTCCGGCAACACGAACTTTCCGAGCGGCACCGACGACGCGAGGTTCGCGCGGTTCATCGCCACGGCCTCGATCCCGCGCCGATCCGCGATGAACGCCATGTGGCGCGCCAGCCTGAAGTTGGACGACCCGAGGCCCCAAGTGCTGGAGCTGCGATGGCATTCGACGCAACCGCGCGCGGTCGCGCGGGTCGAGTGCAGTTGGTGGTGCACCATCGTCATGCCCGACAAGCCAGCGGCCGTCACGGGCATGTGTTGGTCGAGCACGCGGTTGCCGTCGGCGTCGTCGACCGTCCCCATCGTCGAGAACCCCGTCAGGTAGGGCGCGACCCGGCCGGTCTCGTTCAGCCCGGCGTAGAAGCTGCGCCAGGTCGTGAACACTTTCTCCTGGGTCGTGACCCGTCCCGGCGTGCGGCGCCCGCTGACCAGGTCCTGCTGGCTGAGCGCTTCGTTCCGATAGAAGTGGAAGCCCAGGAAGTTCACGTTCCAACTTGCGTGACACGTGTAGCACTCGAGCTTGCCGTGCGCTCCGGTCATCGCTTTCGCGGCGGCGGGGTTGTGATCGCGATGCTTGGCGTCGAGCACGTCGACCACCTGCTTCACGCGATGTTTGCGGCCCGTCACCTTGCTGGTCAGGTACACGGCCTTGCCCACGAAGTTCATGTGCTCGAGGCGCGTCCCGCGTTCGGTCTTCAACGTCGCGCGCTCGGTGAACGATCCGTGGCAACCTTCGCACGAGATTTCGACGGCGTGCTCCATCTGTCCGTGCAGCGCGCCGTCCCCCATCACGTCGGTCAACGTGTGACAGTCGATGCAGTGCATGCCCGACTCGTGGTGGATGTCGGGCGGCGCGAGGCGATTGTCGTTCAGGTAGAAGGCGCGGTTGAGCGGACTGTCGGTCGTGCCCTCGATCTCGGGACCGCCGGGCGCTCCGGGAGGCAACTGGGACAAGCCGCGGAAGTGCAAGCCGATCGAGGCATCCCCGTAGTGACACGAGGTGCAGGTCTCGGTCGTCGGCGCACTGGTCATCTGGTGCCGCCACGGGTGACCGGGTTCTGTGCGCGAGACGCTGCGGTCGGCGCTGTCGGACAGGCCGTTGCGCGCGTACTTCACGTGGCACGCCGCGCAGCCCTCGCTGCGATAGTCCCCGTCCCAACCCACTCGACCGCGCAACGCACGCCCGCGCGAATACAGGTGACACTGCATGCACTCCTTGCGCACCAGGTCGGTGAAGTGCCGGCCGAGCTCGTTGCCGTCCGCCGCCCCGGTCGCGGTGAACGACGGCGGCTGGACGAGGCTATCGACCGCGCCCTTGTCGGTCTTGTGACTCGCCACGGGGAAGACGCCGTAGAGCGACCCGCGTTCCTTCGACAAGCCCATCTCGTAGAACCCGTCGGACAGGTGGCCCGCGGTCGTTCCGTGCAAGCTCAGCTCGAGGTCGTTGCAGAGCGATTCGTGACACGTCCCGCAGGTGCCCTTGACGACGCGCAGGTCCGTCGGGTTGACGAAGCGGCGCCAGGCGAGGTCCTGGTCGAGCGGCTGCACGCGCTCGTCATCGTCGCGCGTCCCCATCGAGTGGACGTGCGCATCGTGCTTGGACTTGGCGCTCGCGTCGCCGCCGTGGCAATCGACACACGACAGAGCGAGCCACGGGTGCATGTCCTCGATGCCCTGGTGGCAGGCCAGGCAGCCCTCCGCCTTCGGCACCGAGGTCACACCCTCCTGGGCGAACGCAACGAGAGCCGCAGGACCCGGTGCGGACCCTTCGAGCGCCGTCGTCAGGCCCACGAGCGCCAGGACCGCGAACACGACGTGCGTGATCCGGCCGCCCGGAATCCTTCGATCTCGGGTGGCCATGGCGAGCTCAGGAGTACAGGCCGGAGAGTCGGCCGCCCTTGGCGAGCTTGGCCTTGGCGCCCATCAACTCGCAGATCGTCGTGGTCAGGTCGATCGTCTTGTGATCGGCCGTGACCGTCGCGCCCTGCTTGAAGTCGGGCCCCCACGCGGCGCACCCCACGGTGCGCAGGTCGTCGGAGCCATCGCCGTGGTCCAAGCCACGGCGCGCGTTCAGGTCGGCGTCGCGACCGAACTCGGGGCAGACGAACACGGCCGTCGTGGTCGCCAGTTCCTCGTCCTCGCGAATCGCAGCCATGAGTTCACCGATGGCGGCGTCGTTCTGGCGCACGACCTCGACGTAGCCGTTGTAGCTGCTGTGTGCGATGTCCGCGTTCTGCAGCACGACGCCGAGCATCTTGGGCTTGAAGATCGACATCAGGTTGCGCGCCAGGCGCAGCGCCTTGCGATCCCCGGCTGCCGCACCGCGGATGTCGGACGTGCCGCGCGTCAGTTCGTTCAGGATGTACTCCTCGACGCGCGCTTGCTGTTCCGCATCCTTGACCGCGTCGCCCTTGCCCATGCCGCGACGCAGGCGTTCGAGGATCTTCTGCTCCTCGGGGTCCGCCGCCTTCGGCTTGCCCCAGCGCTCGAGCAACTCCTCGAACTCGCGGTTGAAGATGCCGTCGCCGTCCAGGATGTTCGCGCCGTACTGGGGTCCGTACTCGGGGTGCAGACCGTAGGAGTAGTTCACCTGCTGCGCGCCCCCGGACGTCGTGACCCAGACGTCACCTTTGTCGAGGCCCAGGTCCTTGCGCAGGTACTCGAAGATCGTCGGGTCCGGGCCGCGCGCGTTCTCGCGAATGCCGCGGGCCTCGGCGAGTCCCGTGAAGATCGACATCGTCGCGCCGAAGTGGCCCAGGTTCGAGGTGCGGAGCTTGGGATAGAGCACGCCCTCCTTCGCCATCGCCACCAAGTTCGGCACGTTGTCCGGCATCCCGAACGTCTCGCGCGTTCGCACACCGCCCGCCATCGCGATCAACACGACGCGCTGGGTCTTGCGCTCGGGCACGAACAGCGGAGCCCCCAGCATGGACGGCGCCAGGAGTGCGCCCGCGCTCACGGCTCCGGCCGTGCGCAGGATGTTGCGGCGTGTGATGTGCGTCATGGTGAAGTCTCCGAAGTTGGAGGTCGGCGGCGTGCTCGAACGAATCCTGGTCGGACCGGGGATCCGGAACGAGCTCAGTAGGTCTGGTACTCGGCGTGACTGAGGATCGCGTAGAGCAGGGTCTCGGGCCGACAAGCCGGCTCGTGGAAGGCGGTGACGAAGGTGCGCAGTTCGTCCTGGGTCGCTTCGCGTCCGAGCAGGCGCCGGTACTGGGCGCCGACCCACAGCGTCGGATCCGGGATGTCCTTCTTCTTCGGCACGGGAGCCTTGGAACTGTCCAGGATCAACCGGGCGAACAAGGAGCGCAAGGGACGTGGGTCTCCGAGGCCATCCAGGGCGTTGCGCATCGACTCGGTCTCGTCCTCGGTCGGAAGGCGATCCAGGAGATCCACGTGCAGGGCGCGCGCGAACAGGCGGTTGGACTTCGGCCGACGGCGGACCAGGCGCTCGTCGTAGTGGGTCGATCGCATCCATTCCGCGAACAGGGTGATGTACGCGTGCGGTCGTTTGTGCAGGTCCCGACTCCAGCGAATCAGGTCCTTCTTGTCCGGCGCCACACCGGTCAGGCGTTCGTACTCACGAGCGGTGAAGTGGCGCGTTGCGCTCTTGTGCTCGACGCAGTTCCGCACGACGTCCGATTGATTCTCGGCGGGCCGACCGAGGAAGCGCGTTTCGTTGCCGTCGTACGCGCTCTTGCCGATCTCGAGTTCGCGTGCGGAGTCCTGAACGACGATGCCGCAGTACTGCTCCATCACGACCGTGACGAACGTGTCGGCGCCCGGGTTGCGCAACTCGAAGGTCGGAGCGAGTGCGATTCGATACAACGCCTCGCGAACGGTCAATCGGCCTTCGGACAGCTTGATCGGGACTTCGGTCACGTCATCGGTGCGTGGCCGGAACGTGTCGATCAGCATGAAGTAGTACAGCTGCTCGGACCACCAGTGGCGCCAGAACTCCTCGCTGCCCAGTAGGTGCTCGACGTAGGCGTCGCGCGACTTGCCGATCCAGGGCTCGAGTTCGTTCGCGAACGGGGGCCGCCCCAGCAGGTCCATCGACACGGCGCGCAGGTCGCCGACACTCATCGGCCGCACGAGCGCGGCATCGGGAACGACGGTCGGTTCGTCCTGGGGACGGAGCCCGAGGACGGGGTTCCTAGGTTGCAGGGGACCGATCACCATGGCACCGATCCTATCCCTGTCCGTGCCCAGAGTTGCCCGTCGGACCGCCTTCGCCCCCGAATCCACCGACGAGACGCATCAGGGTGGCCTGGGACGCGGCACACAGGTGCTCCTCGCCGTCCCGTACGACAAAGACGTCGGCGCGGCAGGTGCTGAGCGTACGACCGGATCGCAGGACCTCGCCGCGCGCGACCAGTCGGTCTCCCTTCGCCGGTGCGACGAGGTTGACCTTGAACTCGACCGTCAAGATCGAGTCGAGGGCGTCCATCAACGTGAAGGCCGCGTACCCCGCGGCATCGTCCGCGAGCGTCGCGACGACCCCAGCGTGGAAGAAACCATGTTGCTGCGTCAGGCTCGGGTCGTGGTCGGTCTCCACCGTGCAGCGTCCAGGCTCGATCTCGGTCAACCGCGCGCCCACGTGCTGCATGAAACGCTGGGCGTCGAAGCTCGCACGCACCTTGGCGGCGAAGTCGGGATGGCGCGGGGCGAAGCTCATCGCACGCCAATCTACGGGATCCGGCGCGACCCCATCACGATTCGGACCGACACGGCTCTGTAACAAGAACCCGGGCCGGTCGGGTTTCACCGACCGGCCCGGGTACGCGACGCTCCCGCGGTGCGAGGCGTCCAGTGTCTCCCTCAGCTTTGAAGGAAGGGATCCACGGCCTTGCGGAGCGCGGGCGTCTTCATCTTGCCCAGGGCTCGAACTTGGATCTGACGCACACGTTCGAGGCTGACGCCGAGTTCCTTGGCGACCTCGGCCAACGTGTGTTCACGCTTCTGGTTGACGCCGAAGCGCATCTCGACCACGAAACGCTCACGATCGGACAGTCGATCGAAGGCCATGTCGATGCCGTCCGCGACGGAGAACTCCTCCATCTCGGGCAGGTACAGACCTTCGGGGTTGTCCGTTCCGATCACGTCGGCCAGGCCATTGCCTTGCTCACCGTTGAGGGGCATGTCCATGGAGAGCGTGCTCTTCATGGCGTCCAACGCGCTCTCGACGAGGTGGACACCCAGGCCCGTTTCCTCGGCGATCGCATCCGGAGTCGCCACGCCTTCCCCGCCCAGCTTCGCCTTGGCCGCCCGCACGTGCTTCATCGCCTTCTGCAGGTAGACGGGTACTCGAACGGTCTGGCCGTTGTTGTAGAGGAAGCTACGGAAGGCCTGGTTCAACCAGTGCACGGCGTACGTGCGGAACAGGAGTTCACGACGCCAGTCGAATCCGTCGACGGCGCGGAACAGGGACGTGGAGCCTTCCTGGATCAGGTCCAGGCGCGAGGAACCGAGGTGGGCGTAGCGCTCGACGTTGATCAGAACCAAGTAGAGGTTGCGCTCGACCAGTTCCGTGCGCAGGGCGTGCCACTCGACCCACCGTCGGCAGACGTTGGGCGGGATCAGGCAACGCTGGGGCTCGAGGTCACGGAACGTGTCCGGCTCGTACATGACGGACCCTTCCAGGTCCTCGTGGTCGAGGCCTTCCTCTTCGAGTGCGACGTCGAGTCGCAGCTTCGCGAACTCGATGCGACGCGCGTGGCGTGCTTCTTCGGCCCGGTCCATCAACTGGATCGAGTCGATCTCACTGCGCAACTGCTCTTCGATGGTCGCCACGCCGGTGCGCGGCAGGTGCAGCGGATTGCGCCACGTCTCGGGACCGCGCACTTCGAGGGCGGTTCCGGCGGCGTTCCACGCAGCGGCCAACTCACGGGCCTTGGCCGTGAAGGTCTCGGGGTTCTTGGAGAGGGGCTCCAGGAGTGCGTCCAGGTCGGAGTGCGTAGCTTGGTTCTTCGGTTTCATGGGGGTCTCCGCAGGGCTTGGGTCCCGGGGTTCAGGACGCTCCAGCGGTGGGGACGGTTCCGTGTCGTGGGGAACGACTCGGGACTTGAGGATGCCGGACTCGGTGTAGGCACGTAGGTGCTGCCACCGAGGCCCGACAGGGACGTAAGCCGACTCCCGCTGGCGGCCGAACTCCCGATCCGGACGTTTCGCCGGGGTCGGGAAGGGGGCCGCGTCACGTTGTCGCGTGTTGCAACCCGCCCCTACGGAGACGGGATCGACTCCGTGTCCGCGAAGGACGTAAGCCCTCGGAAAACCGGTCCTTGCGAGCGCGAACATGGCGCCTGAACGCCGGTTCCGAACCGAACGGGGTTCACCCGGAAATCCGGACCGCTACACAGTCCTTGCGGAACACGACGGACCGCTCCGGCGTGGCTCTCAGAGATCGACGACGACCGTTTCGACCCACCGTTCGCGCACGCTCGCCGTCGTCTCGACCTGGGTGCCATCGGCCAGGTTCGTGACCTGCACCTGGACCATCCCAGGGACGAACTCGCCGAGCTTCATGCGCCCGGCGCCGACCCGACGTTGTGTGGTCAGGATGCGCGTCTCGTGCAGCGGGCGCACGACGACCTCGATCTCGGTCTTCAGCCGACCCTCGGTGCGCACGAGGAGCTCGAGCTGCCCCGAGTTCGTGAGCACCAGTTCCGGCGCCACCACGTTGCCCCCCGCCAGGACCTCGCAGGGAACCTGTGTGGTTCCGGTACGGAATCGTTGCAGGGGCGAGACCAGGATCTCGCCCGACGGAATTTCGGCGTGTTCCCAACGCCCATCGGCGTCGGTGGAGAGCTCGGCGAGAAGTCGCGGCTCGTCAACGGACTCCGAACGAACCTCGAGCCGCACCTTGACGCCGGCCAACGGTCGGCCGGCCTCGGCATCGACCACCCGACCGGAGACGCGACCCGTGCGGACCAGCAGATCCTGTTGGAGAGCGCCGGAGCCAGGGATCTCGACGCGCAATCGGGTGTGCGGTTCGAGGTCCGCGGCGGTGCGGACCGCCAACCAGGCACGACCTGGATCGAGTCCACCGAAGGCGAACCCGCCTCGAGCATCGGTGATGCACCGGGCGACGAGATCGCTCTCGATCCCCGTCAACGAGACCTCGCAGAACGGCACGCCGACCCCATCGACCAGCACGTCGCCGAACAAGCTGCCGAGTCCACGCAGGTCCAGGACGACCGTGGCGACCTCGGTGGCCGTGAGGTGCACCTCGGACGTCGATCTGGGCGCCACGTCCTGGCGACGACCAGGATCGACCCCGTGAAGCTCGACGGTGTGGGTGCCGAGCGGCAGGCCCTCGATGCGGAACCGCCCGCCGACCACCGCCACCGGGGGGACGGGGAACGGGTCGGCCGCCGCTGTTCGGACGCGGGCCCACGTGGCGGGCATCACCCCGCCGCCGGGGGTCCGGACGAGCCCGGCGAGGGAGCCTGCGCGCGAAAGGACGAGCGTCGGGACGGGTGAGTCGGGCCTCACGTCGACCTGTGCGGGACGGTGTCCAGCGGCGGCGGCGTGCAGCACGTAGGTGGAGGTCGCGAGGGGTTCGGTCAGGAAGCGACCGGCGGAGTCCGAGCGCACGCCGACCGTGCGGAACGGAGCCCCGGTCTGGACCAGTTCGTCGACACCGCGCATCTCCTCGATCCAGATCTCGGCGTCCGGAACGGGAGCGCCGAGGTCGTCCTGGACCCGACCGACCAGCCGCGGACCGGTGTCCGCCACCAGTTCGAGCGGTCCGTGGTCGTTCGTGCCGTCCAAGCGGAACACCTCGCTGACGACGCGCACGAATTCGGGGCCTTCCACGACGACCCGCATGGGACGGCGCGTGCGGGGATGCAGGCGGAATTCACCGCCCGGCGAACCCGCGTCGGAACGCCCGGACGGATCGTCCATGACCTTCCAGGGACCCTCAGCATCGCGCGTCGGGACGATCAAGGTGGCCCGGCTGACCGTCAAGGGCTCGCCGGTCTGGGCCGAGACCACGCGGCCATGCACGCCCGACGTGGGCTCGAGGGTGACCGTGATCGGCGGACTGTCGGTCACGTACGTTCGACCGAAGCTCGTGAAACCGGCACGCCGCACGACCAGATCGACGCGACCGGTGGGCAACGGGCCGACCGCGAACCGACCATCCGCTTGCGTCACGACCTCGAGCAGCACGGAACCGTCCGGAACGACCTCGTAGCGCGGCACGCGTTCGGCCGACCGCAGGACGACCTGGATCGATGCGCCCTCGAGCGGCGTGCCGACCTGGGCCCGCACCGTCCCCTGCAACGTGCGCGCGGGCTCCAGCACCAGACGCAAGTCGTCGACCGAGTCCGCTCCGATCCGAACCGGTGGAGACGGCAGGGCGACGTGGCCCGCGAACGACGCGGTCGGCACGTGGATGCCAGGCAGCAGGGCTTCGAACAGGAACTCCCCGTCCGTGCCGGAGCGGCGCGAACCGACGCCGGGGATCGTGACGCGCGCGCCCTCGACGGCCGCCCCCGTCGTCGTCACGACGCGGCCGCCCAGATGCGGCAGGGTCTCGATGCCGAAGAGGGACCTGGGAAGGGTCTCGTCCACGTCGTCCACCAGGCTCGCCGCGCCGTCCGGTGCGCTGGGCCCGAGCGGGTCGGGGCCCACGACCGGGGCTTGCGGGTCCCCTTGCATGAGAGCGACACCGAAGAAGGCGCCGCCGATCAGGAGAGCCGCCCCGAGGGCGAGTAGGGACCGGGAGAGGTTCATCGTGGAATGGGTCGGCCGATCGAGGCGAGCGACTCGACCATGAAACGAATTCGGGCCCTGGAATCGCAAGGATCCAGGGCCCGAAGGATGGGATCGAGCGTTCGTCGCTCAGTCGTTCAGCGCCAGGATGTCGAGCGCGCACTGGATCGTGCCGTAGATCTCGAACTGCAGGTCACAGTCGACGACGACGTCCGGGCGGTAGGTCCAGCACCAGCTCCACTGGTCCGGCGCGCCGCGCAGGACGCAACCGTCGGAGCGCAGTTGGGCGCAGTTCAAGCGCCACTCGGCCCAGCCGGTCCAGCCCCACTCGATCGCGTGGGCTGCGCAACGCAATTGACTGCGCATCCAGGTCTTGTGCCAACGGTGCGTGAACTTGCTCTTCGGCTCCCAACGGAGGTCGCTGGCGAGGTCCTTCAGCTTGTCCACGGCGACGTCGTTGCCCGCGACGGCTGTCACGATCAACTCGTCGACGTCGGAATCGCTGAACGCGTCGCTGACGACGAGCTCGAGCACGTAGTCACCGACCACATCGGGCGACAGGGAGGGTGTCGCCGTATCGGCATCCATCAGAACCGCGTTGCTGCCGGCCGGGAGGCTGGCGAGGGTCCACTGGAACGTGATGTCGTCACCGTCCGGGTCGAAGCTGTCGAGGCCGTCGAGCACGACCGAGCTGCCGATGCCGGCCAGCTCGTCATCGCCCGCGTCCGAGATCGGTGCGAGGTTCTCGCTGGAGATCTCGACGGTCGAGGGCTCGCTGCTGAACCCCGCGGCGTCCGTGACGACCAGTTCGACGACGTAGACACCGGTCACATCCGCCGTGAACGAGGGCGCGATCGTGTTGGCACCGGAGAGCACGGCCAGGCTGCCGGCGGGTGCGCCGACGATGGCCCAGTCGTAGCCGAGGTCCGGCGTGGCGGTCGTGTCGTCGCTGGACGCGCTGCCGTCGAGCACGACCAGGTTGCCCGCGTGGATCGCTTGGGCCGCACCGGCGTTCGCGATCGGGATCTCGGAATCACCGGGGCCGTCCTCGGGGGAGATCGGCGAGGCGGTGTTGAAGAAGTAGTCGACGCGGCTGTCGAGCGCCGGAGCGGTACCGCCCGAGCCGTAGTTGATCGCGAACAGGCCGACCTGGTTGGCTTCGAGTTCGTACTCGACCTCGGCACAAGGCGAGTAGACCACGCCGTCGTAGGAGTAGTGGATGCACCAAGTGTCGCCCGTGCGATTGATGCGCATGTAGCTGGGGACGCCGCCGGCGAGCTCGGTCTGCTCGAGGGTCTGGGCACTGGAGTCTCCGACGTGAGCGGCGAAGAGGAAGTCGTCGCTGGAGGTGGCCAGGAACTCGAAGCGCAGGAGCTCGTTCATGCTCTCCTGCACGACGATGCCGTGGCTCGTGGTTGCGTCGACGAGTTCCGAGTCCCACTTGACCTCGACCTCGAAGTCGACGTCGTTGCAGTTCTGGAGCAAGCGCGGCGCGTGATTGTCGTCGTGCCAAAGATCGTGGCTCGTGCCTGCCGGAAGGGAGAACACGGCTTGCGCATCACCCGTTCCGAAGCCTTGCAACCCGAAGCCGGTGTCCCCGAGGGGATCGACGTGGGTCCAATGTGAGCCGAGCGCAGCTCCGCTGAAATCGTCCGATACGATGCCGGACTGTGCGAAAGCAGCGCTCGGGAGCAGAGCGCCGAAGGCGAGGAGAGACTTGAGGTTCATGGTGCAGATTGGCGGTACGAGCAGGTCCGATTCTGGTTGCACGTAGGTCGCGAAGGCCGACTCGAGCGGGAGTTCGGCAAGCTGGATGAGGGGTCCGGTGAAGGCCGGAATGACAGAGAGACGGTCACGCGATCGGGCGAAAAATCCATCGATCGAGCGCAGCGGACACCGAGGCCCTTCTTGAGAGCGGCTACGTATCCTCCAACTACAAAATACGCACCCTCAAGGCGACTGGCTGTTCTAAACGCCCCTCGAAACGCGCCGTCCCAAAACGGGAGCGCCCGGGCTTCGACGCGTCCGTGGTTCGCGGACGATTCGATCCGGGAACGAACCTCGTTCTACGCATGCGGGGCCCCGAGTCGAAACGACTTGGGGCCCCGCAGTCATGGTCTTCCCTAACGTGGAAGATCGCGTCGTGGTCGAGCCTGGGCTCAGACGTTGTGCGACATCACGGGCTCTTCGGAGTAGCTCTCCTGAACCTCGGTCGGGATGAAGTCCTGGAGGTGATCGAGCTCGCTCGCTTCGCGGATCATGTGCCGCGCGATGACGAGGCGCTGCACCTGGTTGGTGCCCTCGTAGATCTGCAGGATCTTGGCGTCGCGGAAGAACTTGGCGATCGGGTAGTCCTCCATGAAGCCGTAGCCGCCGAAGACCTGGACCGCATCGGTCGCGACCTCCATGGCCACGTCCGTCGCGAAGCACTTGGCCATCGCGGCGTTCTTGGAGTTCATCGGGCTCGGGCCCACGTCGTCGATACCGGCGGCGGCGGCGTAGACCAGCTGGCGCGCGGCCTCGGTCTTCATCGACATGTTGGCGAGCATCTGCTGGACCATCTGGTGGTTCGAGATCGGCTTGCCGAACTGCTTGCGACGGTTCGCGTAGACGTTCGCCAGGTCGAGGGCTCCCTGGGAAGCACCGACGGCCTGGGCCGCGACGCCGGGACGCGCGTAGTCGAGCGTCTGCATCGCGTGCTTGAAGCCGACGCCCGCGCGTCCACCGATCAGGTTCTCCTTGGGAACGCGGACGTGATCGAAGTGCGTCTCGACGACAGGGACGGTGCGGATGCCCATCTTGTCCTCGACCTTCTTGATCTCGAAGCCAGGCGTGCCCTTCTCGACGGCGAAGGCGCTGATGCGGCGCGACTTGGACGTCGGGTCGGTGACGGCGAAGACCGAGTAGATGTCGGCGACGCCGCCGTTGGTGGTCCACTTCTTCTCGCCGCAGATGATCCAGTCGTCGCCGTCCTCGACCGCGGTGACCGACAGGCCGCTGGCGTCGGAGCCGGCGAACTTCTCGGACAGGCAGAATGCGACGAACTTGTCGCCAGCGGCGATCTGGGGCAGGAAGCGCTGCTTCTGCTCCTCGTTGCCACCCAGGATGATCGGGAACGAACCGAGCGCGTTCACCGCGAACGCGACGCCGAAGCCGGAGTCGGCCTTGGCCAGTTCCTCGGCCACGAGCGCGAGCGCCAGGACGCCGGCTCCGTGACCGCCGTACTCCTTGGGGATGAACGTGCGGAAGAGGCCCGCGTCGGCGACGGCGCGCGCGGCTTCGAAGTTGTACTCCTGGGCCTTGTCGTGCTTGGCGGCGCCGGGACGGACGTGCTTGTCGGCGATCTCACGGGCGATGGCCTGGAGCTCCAGGGCCTTCTCGCTGAATACGATGTTCTGCTGGGTCATGTCTGGATGCGGCGCGGGTGGATCCGCTCGGAGAGACTTCGAAACGGGGCGCCGAAGCAGGGCAGTATAGGGAGACGTGCCGCCCGCTGGACCGATCGGGGCGGCGAAACGACCGCTTCATGCCTCGGAGTCCGCTGGGAAGGCCCGAGGGACGGGCCCCCCGCCGATCGGTGCCCACCTCCTGGCGGCGTGATCTGCACTTCTGGAACGTGTCCTCCGTGGGACGCGGGCAGGCCAGGAACGCTCTCAGACGCGGCGTGCGACGACCAGCTGGCGCTCGGCCGCCGCGTCGAACTGTGCCCCGGCGAAGCTGCCGACGACACTCAGCGGCTCGAGACCGTGGGCGCGCAACATGGGGTGCAGTTCGTCCGGGTCGTACATCCGCACGTCCTCGTGCCAGGACTCCCGCCGACCGTCGGGGAACGTGATGTGGACGCGCTTGGTGACGCGGCGCCCCCCGTCCAGGAGGGCACGCTCCTCGTCGATCACGAGGCCATCGCGCTCGGTACGGCTCACGGGCACGAGTCCGTCGCGAATGCGCGGCGGGTTCATCAGATCCAGCACCGCCAAGCCACCGGGAGTCAGCACGCGCGCGATCCCGGCCAGCACCTCGCTGTCCCCGGGATCCCCGAAGTAGCCGAACGAGGAGAACAGGTTGACGAGGCCGCCGAACGAGTTCGCCGCGAAGGGCAAGCGGCGCGCGTCAGCACGCACGCGTCGACCCGCGAGCTGCGGACCGCCTTCCAGGTCCGGGAGTTGACGCAACAGGTCGGCGGACAGGTCGAGGCCGACGACCTCGAGGCCCGCTTGTGCGATGGCCACGCTGTGGCGGCCGAATCCGCAGCACAGATCGAGGACCGGTCCTTGCAACCCTTGGTCGAGGATCCACGCCACTTCCTTGCGCGCGGAAGCGACGTCGCGGTGGGGATAGACCTCGCGGTAGTCGGAACGGAATGCGGTGACGTACCAGGGATCGGTCATGACCCGCGTAGGCTAGCCAGCCCGTCCGGGGAATGCGTGCCTGGATCGCGACGTTCTGGCGAACGCGATGCGTCGGGCGGTTCCTCGGGTTCCGCAGGCGAGGGCTCGAGGCGTTCCCGCGAGTTCCCATCGATTCCGTGCGACCTGCAGGGATGCGGGTCGGTTCTCTCCACTGGATCGCCGATGCTCTATGGTCGGAGTCCCCGCGCGATCCCGATTCCCGCCTCGCTCCATCTTCCTCCTCACGCCTCTTCCCGACCCATGAACCCCTGGAACGACCGCCAGCGCAAGGAAGCGCGCGAGGAGCGGGACCTGGCCGCCTGGGCGTCCAAGAGCGCCGCGTCCCTGGGGCGTGCCTTCGACGAACCGGAGGATCCGCTGCGCACGTGCTACGAGCGCGATCGCGACCGGATCACGCACTCCACCGCGTTCCGACGACTCATGTACAAGACCCAGGTCTTCGTGAATCACGAGGGCGACCACAACCGCACGCGATTGTCGCACAGCCTCGAGGTGTGCCAGGTCGCCCGCAGCGTCGGGTCCGCGCTGCATGCGAACGAAGCCCTCTGCGAAGCCCTCGCGTTGTGCCACGACATCGGGCACCCGCCGTTCGGCCACCGCGGCGAGAAGGCGCTCGACGAGCGCATGGCGGACCACGGCGGGTTTCGCCACAACCAACAGGTCCTGCGCGTGGTCGATCGACTGGAACGTCGGTCGCCCGACTGTCCTGGGCTGAATCTGACGCGCGAGGTGCGCGAGAGCCTGCTGAAGCACGAGTCCGACGAGGACTGGCCGGATGCGTTCCGCCCGCGACCCAAGCGCCCGTGCCTCGAGGGTCAGGTCGTCGACCTGGCGGACTCCACGGCGTACGACAAGCACGACATCGAAGACGGTCTGCGCGCAGGCATGTTCGAGGAGGCCCAACTGCAGGAGGCTTCGGTGCTGTGGCGCGAAGCACGCGGGCGTGTGGAGTCGCGCTACCCCGGATTCTTGACGACCAACGTCGATGCCAATCTGCACGTCCATCGGATCGCGAACGAGTTGATCGGTGCGTGCATCGAGGACCTGATCCATGCGACGCGCCAACGCCTCGAGACGGTGCGGCCCGCCAGCCCGGCCCAGGTGAAGGATCACGAGCGCTTGCTGGTCGGCCACGGAACCGAGGTCGGAGCGGGCGTCGCCGAGCTCCAGGCGTTCCTGCATCGGCACTTCTATCGGCACGAGCACCTGCAACGGTTCCTCGACTTCGCACGGTCGGTCCTGCACGCCCTGTTCGACGCCTACTTGAGGCGTCCGGAGGAGCTGCCCGACTGGTACGCCGCCTGGGCGGACGAGGTCGGCCTCGAACGGGCCATCTGCGACTACGTGGCCGGGATGACGGACCGTTTCGCGCTCCAGGAACATGAACGGCTCGCGGGACAGCTCCCCGAGGGGTTCTCGCCTCGAACAGGATCCTGGGGCCCGATCTGAGCCCAAATGGAGACAGGGGGCGGCCTGGGAGCCCTCCACGGGGGTTTTCAGGGACCCGCCCCGGGGGGATCGTCCGCCCCCTCGCAGCGACTTCGATTCGGAGATCTCGAATTTGCCAACTCCTTCAAGAGCGCATTCCCACGGGGCCGACGGTAGCTGCAGTCCCGTTCATGCCTCACCCCATCCTCGATCTCCCCGATCAGGACGCGCGACCCGCTGCCCCCATCAGCCCGCCGTCCCGACGCGCCCGCCATGGCATGGCGCAGCAACCGTTCCATCTGCACCTCGTGCAAGGCGAACGTGAGGAGCAAGTGCCCACTCCATCGATCGATTGGAACGCACTGACGCCCAAGGGAGTGTATGCGCGCTACGGACGACCCGTGTTCAACGCCATGTTGCTCGTGGCCGCCCTGCCTCTCGCCTGCGCGCCGATCGCACTGATCTTCGTGATCAACGCGGTGCTGCATCGGGGACTCGCGAATGCGTTCTACGTGCAGAGTCGCGTCGGCCATCGGGGCCGCTCGTTCGAAATCTTCAAGTTCCGCACGATGCAGGCCGCGACGACCGATGGCATGGAGTCCTGGGCCGACGGCTCCGATCAGGAGCGTGTGACGCGCTTCGGCCGATTCCTGCGCAGCACGCATCTGGACGAGCTCCCGCAACTGTTCAACATCCTGCGCGGTGACATGAACTTCATCGGTCCCCGTCCGGAGATGGTCGAGATCGAGGAGTGGGCCGGCGAGGTCGTCCCTGGTTTTGCGCAGCGACTGGCGGTCAAGCCCGGCATCACCGGCTTCGCCCAGATCACGCAGGGCTACACCGGCCTCGATGTCGACGCGTACCGGCGCAAGTTCGAGATCAACGAGATCTACCGGCGCAACGTGCGCTTCCTGGTGGACTGCGGGATCGTGGTTCGGACCGCGATCTGGATGTTGCGTGGACGTGGCTGGGAATGGAACGACACGAGCGCGGTCGCGTTCGCGCGCGGAAGCGTGAGGGCCGAGCCCGCCCGAGAGCTCGTCTACAACGAGCGCTTGGCCGCCTGAGCCGGCCAGCTCCCGCATGGGCGTGGACGACGCGCCGGGCATGCCCTGAGACCCGGTCGTGCGTGCGGAAGGGCAGCTCGCGAGGGTCGATCGATCCCGAGACGACCTCGAGACCGCCACGCCCAGGCTGGACTGAGGACCCCTGGAGGGCGCTTTTCGTCGAGATACGGGGGTGACTCAAGCCGGGACCGGCGGCTGTCGATGATCAGATCGACCGTCCCAGGTCCCCAAGCACGCCCTCCCGACCGGGGCGACCCCGTCCGTCGCCCTTCCCGGTGGCCCGCGGGGCGTCCCCCTCGAATCCGGTCCTTTGTCCACCGAATCCCACGACCCCCCCGCCACATCGACGTCCCTCACGTCGGCGAGGCCTGCTCCGCATCGCGATCGCGTAGGTGATCGCGCGGTGGCGGATCCGTGCAAACCGCGAACCGCCGTGGCCGCGGCCTTCGAGTTGTTCCTCGCGCGGTTGCAAGGTGACGGCGTGCCGCACGTCGTCCTGCGCGGTGTCCGGAACTTCCCCCACCACGCGACCGGTTCCGACGTCGACCTGATGGTCCGGCCCCAGGATGCTCGCTTCGTCGAGTTGGTCCTCGACGGGATCGGACGACGCATGAACTGCGCGGTGTACGCGCGCCACCGTGCCGGATTCCTGACGCAGCTGTACCTGCACGGCCGCAGCGAGGACGGGCAGCATTCGTTCCTGACGGTCGACCTGCACACCAGCGAGGCGTGTTTCGGTGTCCCGTTCCTGGAGGCGGACGAACTCCTGCCGGGACACACCGACGAGACTGGGCTGCAGGTTCCGACGAAGTGGATCGGCGCTCTGGTCAATTTCCTGGGTCCGTGGTTGTCCGGAGGTGTGATCAAGACGCACTACCTGGAGACGTTGGCCGAGGTCATGGGTACGGAGGACGCGGACGTGCGCGCCCGCTGTCGACGATGGTTCGGCCTCTCGCGTGGCGATGGGATCGCCGACGCCGTGTACGCCAGGGACCTGAAGACCCTCAGCCAGATGAACCGAAGTGCTCGCCGCTCGCTGATGTGGCGCGCCTTGATGCACAAGCCGGTTCGTCGCTCGTTCGCGATGCTGCGTTTCGCGCTGGCCACGCGCGTGCGACCGTTCTGGAAACCGCGCGGCATGACCCTGGCGGTCATCGGAACGGACGGAACGGGCAAGTCCACGCTGCTGGAGGCGCTGCACGAAGTGCTCGACCCGGCGTTCCGCGCGTCCGAGAACACGACGTTCAAGCTACGAGCAGCCGCCCTGCCGACGCTCGATCAACTGCTGCACTTCGGCAAGCGCACGCACACCACCGAGGACTTCAACCGGCCCCATCGCGCCGCGCCGTCCGGCCCGATCGGGAGCATGCTGCGCGCCGCCTGGTACGCCCTCGACGCGCGCCTGGGATGGTGGCTGAAAGTCACGCCGCGTCGTCGACGTCACTGTTTGATCGTCTTCGATCGGTACTTCGACGACTTCCTGGTCGACCCGCTGCGCGCTCGGATTCGTCCGAACGCGTGGACGACGCGCTTCTTCGCGAAGCTCGTGCCGCGGCCGGACCGCGTCATGGTCTGCACAGCACCGCTCGAGGTGGTGCGCGCGCGCAAACAGGAGATCAGCGAAGTCCAGACGGACCAACAACTGCGCGGGTACGAACGACTCGCCGCGGAACGTCCCGAGGCGTTCGTCGTCGATACGGATTGCGATCTGGACGTGGCGGTCGATCGTGCGCTCAGCGCTCTGTTCCCCTTGGATCCGACGTCCGGGAGCCCCTCCAAGTGACGAAGACGCCCTCGCAGGCCCGGGCCGACATGCCTTGGTGCGTCGACAGCTGGTTGCGCGCGGCGCGGCCCGGCTGCGAGGACTTCGTGCTCGTCGATGACCTGCACGATGCGCGGATGCGTTGGGAATCGCTGGGTCCGGCCGAGGTCCTGGTC
>TARA_R110002126_G_scaffold291479_2_pt1 | contig 37552 bp, 29 predicted proteins | sample TARA_R110002126 | Tara Oceans TARA_R110002126 (sample SAMEA4397536) | marine metagenome | biome: Polar Biome; feature: [DCM] deep chlorophyll maximum layer (ENVO:01000326); material: water (ENVO:00002006), including particulate matter (ENVO:01000060) such as... | depth 30 m | reverse complement strand
CAATATTGATGTTTACGAAGGTTTAGGTTCTTTTGAAGATGCTACACATGTAAAAATTACAAAAAGTGATGATGCTTCTGAAATTATTGAAGGCACAAACATCATTATTGCTACAGGTTCAAAACCATCAACTTTACCTTTTATAACAATCGATAAAGAACGTATTATTACATCAACAGAGGCTTTAAAATTAAAAGAAGTTCCAAAACATTTATTAGTAATTGGTGGTGGAGTTATCGGTTTAGAGTTGGGCTCTGTATACAAACGTTTGGGTGCAGAAGTTACGGTTATTGAGTACGCTCCAAAAATTACACCAACTATGGATGCTGATGTTTCTAAAGAATTACAAAAGGTATTCAAAAAACAAGGTATGAAGTTTAACGTAAGTTGCGGAGTTACTGCTGTAGAAAGAAATGGAGAGGAAGTTGTTGTAAAAGCAAACAATAAAAAAGGAGAAGAAGTTACATTTACTGGAGATTATTGTTTAGTTGCTGTGGGCAGAAAAGCCTACACCCAAGGTTTAGGTTTAGAAAAAGCAGGTGTAAAAGTAAATGAAAGAGGTCAAGTTGAAATAAACGACCACCTACAGACTAATATTTCTAATATTTATGCTATTGGTGATGTTGTAAAAGGTGCAATGTTAGCACATAAAGCAGAAGAAGAAGGTGTAGTTGTTGCAGAATATTTAGCTGGCGAAAAACCACATATTGATTATAATTTAATTCCAGGTATTGTGTATACATGGCCAGAAGCAGCGGCCGTTGGTAAAACTGAACAGGAATTAAAAGATGCTAAAATTGAGTACAAAGCTGGTAAATTCTCAATGCGTGCTTTGGGACGTTCTAGAGCAAGTGGAGATTTAGACGGATTTATAAAAGTACTAGCCGATAAAAAAACAGATGAAATTTTAGGAGTTCATATGGTGGGTGCTAGAGTTGCAGATTTAATTATGGAAGCTGCAGTTGCTATGGAATATAGAGCGTCGGCAGAAGATTTAGCAAGAATTTGCCATGGACATCCAACCTATTCTGAAGCTGTAAAAGAAGCTGCCAAAGCGGCTTGGGATGGAAAACCTTTAAATGCTTAAATTAGAGTAAATAATATATTCAGACCTCACAGGTTTCAAAAACCTGTGAGGTCTTGTCATTTAAATATGCAAAGAACTACCAAAATTTTTCAAGTTGATAATGTACAACGATTCAAAGCGCAAATATTACTTTGGGCACAACAATTTGAAACGGCTTTATGGTTAGATTCTAACAACTACAAACAACAATATGCCAGTTTTGATTGTGGCCTGGCTGTTGAAGAATTCACCTCAATTAAAACCGATTATTTTAATGCTTTTGAGAAGTTAAAAGAATACCAAACCATAACAAAAGATTATATTTTTGGGTATATTTCTTACGATGTTAAAAATGATGTAGAACAACTTTCCTCTAAAAATTTTGATGGATTAGATTTTGCTGATTTATATTTTTTTCAGCCTCAAAAATTATTTTTTATAAAAGAAAATACTGTTGAGTTTCATTATTTGAAAATGGTTGATGATGAAATTGAGGAAGATTTTAAAAATATCCAAAAGTCTAAGCATCTAAAAACTCAAAAGTCTAAAAGTAAGATCAAAATAAAACTAAGAATTCATAAAGACGAATATCACCAAAAAATAAACGCACTTTTAGAGCATATTAAAAGAGGCGATATCTATGAAGCCAATTTCTGTCAAGAATTTTATGCAGAAAATTCAGTGATTAATCCTGTAGAAATTTACCAGCATTTAAATAAAATTTCTGAACCTCCTTTTGCAACTTTCTTAAAAATGGAGCATCAATATCTATTATCTGCATCACCAGAAAGATATATTAGAAAAGAAGGAAACAAGATTATTTCACAACCCATAAAAGGTACTGCAAAACGTTTACGAAGCAAAATTGATGACGATAAAATTGCATCAGACTTATCCAGAGATATTAAAGAACGTTCTGAAAACGTGATGATTGTAGATTTGGTTCGAAACGATTTATCTAAAACTGCAAAAATCGGTACTGTAAACGTAGAAGAATTGTGCAAAGTATATTCTTTTAAACAAGTGCATCAAATGATTTCTACAGTAGTTTCTGAAATTGATGAAAACGTACATGCTATTGACGTTTTACAAAGCACTTTCCCAATGGGAAGTATGACTGGAGCTCCAAAGGTTTCTGCAATGAAAATCATAGAAAATTTAGAAGAAACCAAACGAGGTTTGTATTCTGGAGCTGTTGGCTATTTTACACCTACTAATGATTTCGATTTTAATGTGGTTATTAGAAGCATCTTATATAATGAATCAAAAAAATACATTTCGTATTCTGTTGGGGGTGCAATTACTGCAAAATCTATTCCTGAAAAAGAATACGAAGAGTGTTTATTAAAAGCAAAAGCAATGCGTTATGTTTTGTTGAATTCTGAATAAATTTACCTTTTTTTAATTTTCACTTAAACTCTGCCTTATAAACTTCTTGTTTCTTTACAGAAAAAAAATGATTGATAAACTATCTCCAAAAGAATACAAAAAACTAATTATAGACATTGCTAAAAACATTAGTCCTACGATAGTTTTAAAAGAAGAAAACAGCAACAACATTGCTCAAAAAGTGGCAACTTATTCAAAAAACATAACAGACGCTGTAAATGCTATTTTAAAAGACATTGAGAAAAAATAGAAGTGGTTATTTCTAGTAAATTTTTATGCTATATTTACAAAATGATTCAAAACAAAGAAGAAAAATTTCAACTGATTTTTGATAGTTTAAAGGATAAAAAAACAGAACAAACTATGTTTAACCGTTTTCTTGATAAATATCCTGATGATTGGAAACAATTAAAAATTACGTTTTCTAAATTTAATAGAAGTAAACAATTTGGTAAAACGATTCCATTACCAAGACCAGAACAATCTTTACGAAAAGATATTAGAGTTTGGCTAAAAAACAATAAAATTGGCTGATTTCATCGCTTTTATTTTAGAGCTTTATTTAGATATTAAACATTGGTTTAAAGTTAAAAAAAGACGAAGGTTTGAGAAAGAAAATAATCTTCCAAAAAAAAGAATGATGAGCCCAATGAATAAAATTGGAATTGTAATTCTTATCATTTCTATTCCTGTTTTAATTTTAAGATTGAATCGATTTCAAAAAAAAGATTTCGAATTAACGCTCCATAAAATCATTGAAATAAAATTACTCCTAGAAGCTGAAAAAAAGTATTCTGGTTTTTACCCTAAAGAATTGGCTGCTATTATTCGTAATAATCCTTTAAGAAAAAACATCATTTTAGATGGTTGGAAAAATGAGTTCTCTTATACCTTATCAAAAGATTCCTTAAATTACGCACTCATTTCCTTTGGAAAAGACAGAAAACCCAGTACTTCTGATGATATTCAAAAAACAAATTAGCCGCCAATTATGACACACAAAGAATTCAATTTCGACTTATACAACACCAAATTTTATGGTCAATATTGGAAAGCAAAAGAAACAAAAGCAGTTGTTGTTTTAGCACATGGAATGGGCGAACATTCTTCAAGATACAAACACGTTGCGAAAAAATTAACAGAAAATAATTTTTCTGTAGTCGCCTTTGATCATTTTGGGCATGGAAAAACAGCAGGAAAACGTGGTCATAATCCTAGTTTTAAAGCGGTTTTAGAAAGTATTACAAAGACCATTGAAAAAGCGGAAGAATTGTTTCCTAAAAAACCAATTTTCTTATACGGACACTCAATGGGTGGCAATGCAGTAATCAATTATACCATCCAAAAAAAACATCACCTTAAAGGCACAATAGCCACGAGTCCGTTTTTAAAACTCGCTTTTGAACCACCAAAAATTAAATTAGCTGTTGGTAAAATCTTGCAAAAATTAGCACCCTCTATAACTATGGGCAACGAATTAAACCCAACTTATATGTCTAGAGATAAAACTGAGGTGGAAAAGTATGTAAATAATCCGTTAATTCACCATAAAATTAGTCCAAATTTTTCGTTAACTTTTATAGAAACTGGACAATGGGCTATTGATAATGCCAAAAAATTAAAAATACCAATGTTACTTTTACATGGCACAGCTGATAAAATTATAGATTATAAAGGCTCAGAAGAATTTGCAAACAATTCTAAAAATACAACTTTAAAATTATACCAAGGAGGTTATCACGAATTACAAAACGATTTGTGTAAGGAAGAAATGCTACAAGATGTAGTAAATTGGTTGAGTTCTCAGCTTTAATTTGCTTATTTTTGACGCGTAAATGCTTCAAAAATTTCAAAAACATATCAATAATAAATTTCCTTTCTTAAAGGATAAAAAACTACTCATTGCCATTTCTGGCGGATTAGATTCGGTTGTTTTACATCACCTTTTTTATGAATTAAATTTTAATATTGCTTTAGCACATTGTAATTTTAAGTTAAGAGCAAAAGAAAGTGATTTAGATGAAGAATTTGTAAAAAATATACATCAAAAAACGTCTAATCAGATTTTTACAATAAAACTTGATACCAATACATTTGCGAAAGAAAATAAACTTTCTACACAAATTGCAGCAAGAGAATTGCGCTACAATTGGTTTCAAGAATTGGTTACAACACATAATTTCGATTATATTTTAACTGCACATCACGCAGACGATAATCTAGAAACCTTTCTCATCAATTTAACAAGAGGCTCTGGTTTAGATGGTTTTACAGGAATACCTGAAATTAATGGAAATATTATTCGCCCCCTTTTAGATTTTTCAAGAGCAGAAATTTTGGAATATGCTCAAAAAAATAATATTGAATGGAGAGAAGATGCCAGTAATGCGTCTACCAAATACATCAGAAATAAAATTCGACATCAAGTTATTCCTGTTTTAAAGGAAATCAATCCTGGCTTATTAAATTCGTTTTCAAATACTTTAGAAAATTTAAAAGAATCGCAACAAATTATTGAAGATAAGATCGAGGAAGTTTCTTCTAAATTAATGAAACCTTTCGACGGAGTTTATCCTGAGCTCAGTCGAAAGACTCAAGGTGACCATTGCCATAAGATTGATATTCAAAAAATAAATCAACTTTCAAATCCCAAAGCCTACTTATATCAACTCTTAAAAAGGTATCATTTTACAGAATGGAATGATGTTTACAACTTACTAACAGCACAATCTGGCAAACAAGTTTTTTCTAAAACACATCGATTGCTAAAGGATAGAGATTTTTTGATTTTATCTAAAAGAGACTTCTCGACTTCGCTCGAAATGATATTAGAAATTCAAAAAAACACATCAGAAATTACAGATCCTATTCCTATAAAATTTGAAGAAACTCTAGAAAAATCGATAGCAGACAAAAACACCATTTATGTAGATAAAGATTTGTTAAAACACCCATTAATTGTAAGAAAATGGCAAAATGGAGACTATCTTTATCCAACAGGAATGGATGGGAAAAAAAAGTTAAGTAAATTTTTTAAAGACGAAAAACTTTCACTTTTAGAAAAAGAAACTACTTGGCTACTATGCAATGCTGATAACCAAATTATTTGGGTGATAAACCATAGACAAGACAGGCGTTTTGCATCACAAAAAACAACTGAAAATTATTTAAAAATTACAACACGATTATGAAGAAATTCATCACATTATTTTTCTTTTTGTCCGTTTTTTTATCAAATGCACAAACGGCAGAAAATCCGATTAAAATTAAAACTTCTGTACAGAAAATATCAGATACAACCTATGATATTATTTTCGAAGCCACTCTTTTTAAAGGATGGTATTTATATTCACAATACAACCCAGAAGATGCTTCTTTACCTTTAGAAATCACCATTCCTGAAGGAGAAACGGGTTACAAATTATTAGGTAAAGCCGATGAAAAAGATACGTTTAACAAGTATTCTGAAGTTTGGGAAGTAGAAGAAGTAGTTTTTAAAGACAAAGCAATTATTACACAAAGAATCGAACTGACAAATAAAGAGATTACACAAATAAAATTAAACTTCTTTGGCCAAGTTTGTGAAACTGCATGTATAAATTTTGATGAACCTTTTACCATTTCTTTAATTGGAAATTCAGTAAAAGAAACCATCACTATTGATGAAAAAAGTAAAAATCTAACTCAAAAATTAAAGTTAGATTTGAAAAATACATCACTTTTAAAGAATTCTACAGAGGCAAACTCCGAAAGTTCAAGTGGGTTATTTAGTATTTTCTTTTTGGGTTTTGTTGGTGGTTTGTTAGCCTTGCTAACACCTTGTGTTTTTCCTATGATTCCGTTAACAGTTTCCTTTTTTACCAAACAATCAGAAAATAAAAAGAAAGGTATTTTTAATGCGATTTTATATGGTGTTTTTATCGTATTCATTTACATTTTATTAAGCTTACCCTTCCATTTTTTAGATAATTTAGATCCAGAAATTTTAAATACCATTTCTACAAATATTTGGTTGAATATGTTCTTTTTTGTGGTTTTGGTCTTTTTCGCCTTTTCTTTCTTCGGGTTTTACGAAATAACATTACCAAGTTCTTGGGGAAATAAAATGGACTCTGCTTCTTCCGTTGGCGGAATTATTGGCATCTTTTTTATGGCACTAACCTTGGCTATCGTTTCCTTTTCTTGTACAGGCCCAATTTTAGGTTCTCTATTAGCAGGTTCGTTAACTTCAGATGGCGGAGCAACACAACTTACAGCAGGAATGACTGGTTTTGGATTGGCTTTGGCTTTACCTTTTGCGTTATTTGCATTGTTTCCAAACTGGTTAAATTCTTTACCAAAATCTGGTGGATGGCTAAACACAACCAAAGTAGTTTTAGGGTTTTTAGAGCTAGCTTTGGCATTTAAATTTTTATCAAATGCAGATTTAGTGGCTCATTGGAATTTACTAAAACGTGAAGTTTTTATCGGAATTTGGATTGTAATTTTTATAGGATTGGCTTTATATTTATTTGCTAAAATTAAATTTCCACACGACTCACCCATCAAAAAACTATCTTTTTCTAGAATATCGTTCGGTATTTTAGTCACTGCTTTTATCATCTACATTAGTCCAGGTGTTTTAAAAAATCCTACTTGGAATTTGATTTTATTAAGTGGCTTTCCACCTCCGCAATTTTATAGTATTTATGAGCAAGATTCAGATTGTCCATTAGGTTTAGATTGTTACAAAGATTTTGATGAAGGATTAGCAAAAGCAAAAGAACTCAATAAACCTATTTTACTAGATTTTACAGGATGGGCTTGTGTAAACTGCAGAAAAATGGAAGAAAATGTTTGGAGCGAATTGGATATTTATCAAACTTTAAAAAAAGACTATATTTTAATTTCTTTGTATGTAGATGATAATGAAAAAGAGTTGCCACTTGAACAACAATTCGACTTTTTAAAAGCCAATGGAAACATAAAAAAGATAAAAACTGTAGGCGATAAATGGTCTACTTTTCAGGTTATCAATTTTAAAAATGCTTCTCAACCTTATTACGTATTATTGAATTCTGATTTAGAGATCTTAAACAACGCTCAACAATACACAGATAGAGATACGTATTATAATTGGCTACAAGAAGGTTTACAAAATTTCAATAAAAATTAGTGGTATAATTTTTGATACTTAAATGATATAAAACCTAAAAAATATGAAAATCAAACTATCCTTTTTAGCTTTAATTTTTCTTTGTAGTAGCGCAATAAACGCTCAAAAAAAGAATACAAATTCATCAAACAAACCGATAAGTATTTATACGTTTTCTAAAAGCATAAGCGATAAAAATAGTTTTTCTGCCATCAACAAAAAATTACAACTTACTAATTTTAATTTTGTTTATGTTGATCCTTTAGACTTAGATTTGAATCTGATGTCTATAGATTCTAATAATCTAAGTAATGCGCCTTCAGCTTATATTTTTGATGATTACAGAAGATATCAGGATCGAAATTTATTAAAAGGCTTTTTATTAGAAAACGATCCAACTCGTTGGAATTTACAATGCCCTAACCCACTTTCTGTGCAACCTATTGAATAAAAAACAACAAATTCAAGACTTTTTATCAGAAATTAAACATTTAAAAATAATTAACAAGAATTTATATCGATTTCGCAATTTTTAAAGTAATTATTCTTAAAAACAGAGGTTCTTTATTTTTTGATTTTTGTAGTTTTACAATATAAACTATATAGAATATGTCTGCATTACCTCAATTAACCAGATTTAACGACAATGTGTTGTCTAAATATCAAATTTATAATAGCATATTTATTACACTTCCTTTCGATACCATAAACAATACTGGTGTTTTATTACCACTTTTTCATAAAATTTGCGAAAAAGGATTTAAAAACGGAAAAAACCCAACACAAATTATAGAAAAGTTTTTTAAAAAGTATCAAGACTCCACAAAAGAAAAAGACAAGAAAGATTTACTATTTCAATTTATTCAATACATAGAGCGTCAAGTTGTTTTATTTGATGCCATTGAAGATGCTGCTTTTCCTATAGTAAATAATATGGAAGGTTTTGGAACCTTAAAAAATTCTCAAGAAACGGCAATTTTAAGTAATAAAAAAGAAGAATTAAAAAAGCATTTAGAAGATTTTAAAGTTAGAATTGTTTTAACGGCTCACCCAACACAGTTTTATCCAGGTACAGTTTTAGGTATTATTACAGATTTAGACAAGGCCATACAAAATGATGATTTATTACGAATTAAAAAACTATTGGCTCAATTAGGTAAAACACCGTTTTATAAAAAGAAAAAACCTACGCCTTTTGATGAAGCTGTGAGCTTAATTTGGTATTTAGAAAACGTTTTTTATCATTCAGTACCAAAAATTTACAATTACATACAGCAACATATTTATGATGGAAAACCCATTGATAATGAAATTATTGATCTTGGTTTTTGGCCAGGTGGAGATAGAGATGGAAATCCGTTTGTAACCACTCAAATTACCTTAGATGTTGCAGAAAAATTACGTCAAGCTATTTTAAGAAGTTATTATAATGATATAAGAAGTTTAAAACGACGTTTTACATTTGATGGTGTACAAGAAATTTTAGCAGGAGTAGAAAAACGTTTGTATAAACACGTCGTTCGCAGTTACACAAAAGTAAACTTTTCGCAAAAAATACTTTTAAAAGAGTTAGAAAATGCTAGAGACATTGTAAGAGAAAAACACGACTCTTTGTTTATTGAGGAGTTAAATGACTTTATCAACAAGGTTCGTATTTTTGGTTTTCATTTCGCAACTTTAGATCTTAGACAAGATAGTAGAGTACACCACAAAGCATTTACACAAATTGTAGATGATTTGTTAGCCTCTGGCGACACTACTTTTCCATCAAATTACCATCGTTTATCAGAAGAAGAACAAATTGAAGTTTTAGCTGTGGTAAAAGGGAATATAAACCCTGAAGTTTTAACGGATGAAATGTCTGAAAAAACCATACAATCAATTTATGCGCTTAAAACCATTCAACAAAGAAATGGCGAACGTGGAGCAAATAGATATATAATTAGCAACAACCAAACAGCACTGAATGTAATGCAAACTTTTGCAATGCTAAATTTATGTGGTTTTGAAAACGAATTACCAGTAGATGTAATTCCGCTTTTTGAAACCGTAGACGATTTAGAGAATTCAGAAAGTGTAATGCGCACTTTATACTCAAACAAATCCTACAGATACCATTTAGCAAAAAGAAAAAACAAACAAACGATTATGTTAGGTTTTTCTGATGGAACAAAAGATGGTGGATATTTAATGGCAAATTGGGGTATTTTTAAAGCTAAAGAAGCTCTTACTAAAGTGTCTAGAGAATTTGATATTGAAGTTATTTTCTTTGATGGACGTGGAGGACCACCTGCAAGAGGAGGTGGAAAAACACATCAATTTTATGCTTCTTTAGGACCTACAATTGAAGACAAAGAAATTCAATTAACCATTCAAGGTCAAACGATTAGTTCTAATTTTGGCACAGAAGATTCTTCGCAATTTAATTTAGAACAATTAATAAGTTCTGGTATTAAAAACGAGGTTTTTACCAAAGATCAATTAAACGATAAACACAGAGAGCTGATAAACGATCTGGCTAATACGAGTTATAAAACTTATGTAGATTTTAAAAATCATCCACAGTTTTTATCGTATTTAGAAAAAATGAGTACGTTAAAATACTATGCAAAAACTAATATTGGTAGTAGACCAAGTAAACGTTCAAACTCAGATACGTTAGATTTTTCTCAATTAAGAGCCATTCCTTTTGTGGGTAGTTGGAGCCAATTAAAACAAAATGTACCTGGTTTTTATGGTGTAGGTACTGCTTTAAAAAAATACGAAGATGCTGGCAAATTCGATGAGATTGTTGATTTCTATAACGCTTCAGATTTCTTTAAAACGTTGTTAGAAAACAGTATGATGAGCTTAACAAAATCGTTCTTTGGCTTAACGGCTTATATGGCCGATGACCCTATTTATGGAGCATTTTGGAAACTAATTTACGAAGAATATAAAACTACGAAACGTTTATTGTTAAAGCTTGCTGGGCATACAGAATTAATGGAAAACCACCCAGTAGGCAAGGCATCAATAGAAATTAGAGAAAAAATAGTTTTACCATTATTAACCATACAACAATATGCGTTAAAGAAAATTCAAGATTTACAAAAATCTGGGGCTGATGCCAGTGAAATTGAAATCTACGAAAAAATGGTAATGCGTTCTTTATTTGGTAATATTAACGCGAGTAGAAATTCTGCGTAGATTAGAAATTTCGTTGATACATTTTAGAAGAACAACTTTAATTTTTAACAAACTTTAAAGTTGTTCTTCTATTTTTTTCACTAATCGTAATAAAATATAACCCTTTTTTAAGCTGTTTAACATCTATATTCGTGGTATTTTTTTTACCTAGAACTTTTTGCCCAATAGCATTATATATTTGAATACTAAATTCACCTAAATCACCAGAAATAAAGATAGTATGCGCTACAGGGTTTGGATAAACTTTTAAATCATTTGTAAGAATTTCTTTGTTTGAAAGTGATTCATCATTTATTGCATTCGGACTTCCATTAGTATTCGAACAATCCCAACTTTCTGGTAAACTATTATCTAAATCCGTAGAAATTAGCTCTAAGGTTTTACCCGTTTCATCTGCACAATTTACCCATGTGCCATTATAAATCAATTGATCTTGTAATACATCATCTGCATTAAATAAGCGAACAGCATCAGAATTACCTAGTCCAAAATCAAATTCTCCAATAAAATTTTCAATTTCTGGATACACAGCAGTAAAATCTGAGGCATCTTTTACTAAAATTAAATACCCGTTAGCTGCTATAGAAGTACCTGTAGGAATAACATATATATGAGTATCATCATCATCTTTTAATTGCCAATTAGAAATATCAATAGAAAAACTATTAGGGTTGTAAAGTTCTACCCAGTCATCCGCATTAAAATCAGCACTTGATTTATAATTAATTTCATTTATCACCAAAGGTACTTCACTTGTAGATTTTGTGAAATTTGGAATTACCTCAATTGCCCTATTTAAATCTAAGCTTATCGTTTCATTTGTTGCAGAAATAGCTCCACTCCAATGTGAAAATTCATAACCAGATTCTGGAATTGCTCTCAGCTGTATAGGTACAGTTTCAAAATAATCTCCACTCCAAGAAGATTTTTGAATTTTTAAATTTTCGTTAATTTCAACAAATCCTTCAGCTATATTTTGTGATGTAATTGTTAGCGCATGAAAATCTGGTAAGTTAAATTTAGCCTTAAGATGGCTTTTGGCAAAAGAAGGTCTGTTTTCTGCAAAAATTTTCATCTGATTGACATAAAAAGTTGCTACGGCTGGATTTTCTCCCCAAATATTATAATGTGCATCTATTTCTGGTACTATTTTTTGATGAATTTGATCGATATGATTTTTTATATTTTCTGACAGAAAACGAGTGTTTAGCTCATCTGCATATCGATTAATAAATTGGTTTCTGAAACCAATATTTGTAGTTAACCTTCTAAAAAGTAGTGTAGACCAAGAAGGGTTTGGCCAAAAGGGTCCATTTGGTTCTAATGCAAAATTTAAAGTGTTTTCATAATAATTCCCTGTATCCCAATAAGGTCCGAAGCTAAAATCCGTGTCATACATAATCCAACGCCATTTCCCTTCTGGATGTTTCCAAAATTTAATATTATTTCCAGGCCAATCTGTATTATTAAAAAAGATATTTGCGGCTTGATAAAGCGCATATTCCTTTAAATCTATTTGCTGATTTACATATTCAAAATTAGAGTCGTTTGATAAATCTGCAGCACTTATGTAAGAAATTAAATCTACATATTCGTTATTACTTCCTTCTAACTCTTCTGCATTGTTGGTTAATAAAGTAATATCATCAGCATCTATATTATGCTTAGATGCTAACATGTGTTCATTTATTTTCTCACGCATATTATACATACCCCAATACACTCCGTTAATGTAAGTTGCAACAGTGTTATGCTCTTGAAAATCTAAACCAGAATTTCGCATCAGACTGGTTAACATAATGTCTTTTATTGATGATTTTAGCCAATCTTGACCAGAATTTCTTAAAACTAAAGATTGAAATTCATCATAGTTTAATTCGTCAAAAAAAGAATGTTTAAACTCAGTATCTCCATATTGGCCACGTGCAAATAACGATAAGGAACGTTGATCGTTCTGACCTCTACTCCATCCTCCAAATATTTTCACACCTCCATTAAATTCAACAAAATCATCACCTTCGTTTTCATAAAAAGCAAAATGGATGGGTCTTTCCCAATCTTCCCAAAAATTTGCCCCATAATAAGGTACATTATTATCATAAGTTCCATCAGGTCCAAAAACATAAATACCGGCATCTTCGTCAAATAAATTTCTAGGATTTGTTGTTAATAATAGCACATCTAATGTATGATTTACACCTAAAATATAGGATTTTGTATATGTTGAAGAAGGCAAACGATTGTTGGAAAATATTTTAGCTCTAATGCTACTATTGGCATTTATTCTAATTGGGTTTGTATAAATTGATGATGATGATGTAGGTTCTTCTCCTCCTAATGTATAACGTATAACTTCGTTAGAAGTATTGCCAGATAATACCAAATTTATAGGATTCTCGATAAGACCACCCTCATCAGAAAAAACGACACTACTGTTTACAACCCCAGAATATTCATTCGTAGAATTCTGAAAACCAGGTGTAGTTTCTAGGTAATTAACTAAACTTCCTGAATTTACGGATACACCAATAGACGTGTCTGGTGGCAGTTGTTCTGCTGTAATTTGGTCTACAATATGGACCGAATCGTCTGTAAGAAACAACGTTTCTGAACTAGCGGCTATTTTAAAATTGGTATGAAAATTATTACCTTTCAGTTCTAAAATAGGTGGTGGATTAATTCCTAACGAATTAGAAGTTTTAAAAATAGCTGATAAAAAAGGAATGATTGTAAAATCTGAAGAATTTGAACTTACATTATGCCCTTGAATGGTTAAAATATTCTCGCCATTATTTAAAACAGTATCAAAATTTGAAATCGAAAACCTATCTGGTTTGCCTCCAGAATACATTTTTGCCTCGTGATCTTGAATGGTATTCGCGTTATACGCAGGTGGCACTCCATTAATATTAGCTCGTGCAACTTCTTGCCCGTTAATATAAGCAACAAAGGCATCATCATAATCGATATCTAATATTAAAGAAGAAACATTTGCGATGTCATCAATGAAAAAGGTTTTTCTTAGATAAATTGATTTTGTACCATTAGATATAATTGTACTATCATCTCCATCATCATAACCAAATCCAGAAGTGCCTTGAACCCAATTTTCATCGTTAAAATTTAAATTTTTCCAACTAGAATTTGGTTCAGAAGTTGGAATTAAATAGTTAAATGTATCGCCTTGATTAATTAAAGTTTTGGGATAACTAATAGAACACCTATCTTTAGAAGAAGCCCATAAAAGTAAATATTGGTTAGGTGCTATTGAAGCATTCGGAAATGTCCATTTTAAAAGGTTATTCTCATCATCAGACAAAGACCAATTATTAATGGAAACTGTTTGACTACTGGAGTTATACAATTCTATCCAATCTGGTGTATCTCCATCTTCATCAAAATAAATAGAATTCGAAGAAACTATTTCATTAATTCTTATGGTTTGTGCATTTAAACCATAAAAACTAAACAAGAAAATCAATAAAAAGTACTTCATCTGCGTCTGTATATGAACAATTTACAAATATAACTCTCTTTTATCCTTAAATATCCCAATTATTTGATAATTCCATCTTTAATCCTATTACTTTTATTAAAAAAATATTTATTTTTAAAGAAAAAATAATGCTTGTAAAAGTTCATGGCTCTGCTGTTTTTGGCATAGAAGCCACCACAATTACTGTTGAAGTTAATATTGATAAAGGAATTGGATACCATTTAGTAGGCTTACCAGACAAAGCCGTTAGTGAAAGTTCGTATCGAATTTCTGCTGCTTTAAACAATAATTCTTACAAACTTCCTGGTAAAAAAATCATTATTAATATGGCGCCTGCTGACATTAGAAAAGAAGGAGCTTCTTATGATTTAACCTTGGCTATGGGGATTTTGGCAGCTTCAAACCAAATAAAATCAGATAACATAAATGAATACATTATTATGGGAGAACTTTCTTTAGATGGAAGTTTGCAACCTATAAGAGGTGTTTTACCAATGGCAATAAAAGCCAGAGAAGAAGGATTTAAGTATTTTATTCTACCAAAAGAAAATGCAAAAGAAGCAGCAATTGTAGATAATTTAAAAGTATTAGGTGTAGATAACATTTTAGAAGTTATCAATCATTTTAATGGTGATGTAATTATTGAACCTACCATTGTTGATACAAGAGCAGAATTTTATAAAAATATCGATTTCCCAGAATTTGATTTTTCTGATGTAAAAGGGCAAGAATCTATAAAGCGTTGCATGGAAATTGCAGCTGCTGGCGGTCATAATATTATTTTAATTGGTCCTCCAGGATCTGGAAAAACAATGTTAGCCAAAAGACTACCAAGTATTTTGCCACCAATGACTTTACACGAAGCTTTAGAAACCACAAAAATACATTCTGTGGTGGGTAAAACTAAAAACGAAGGGTTGTTGTATGCGCGTCCTTTTAGAAGTCCACACCACACCATTTCTAATGTGGCACTTGTTGGAGGTGGACAATATCCAAGGCCTGGAGAAATTTCTTTATCACATAATGGGGTTTTATTTTTAGATGAATTACCTGAGTTTAAAAGAGAAGTTTTAGAAGTAATGCGCCAACCTTTAGAAGATAGAGATGTTACTATTTCACGCGCCAAATTTACAGTTACCTATCCTTGTAGTTTTATGTTGGTAGCAAGTATGAATCCGAGTCCATCTGGTTATTTTAACGACCCAAATAGCCCAATGACATCATCACCACAAGAAATGCAACGTTATTTGAGTAAAATTTCTGGGCCTTTATTAGATAGAATTGACATTCATATAGAAGTGACTCCTGTACCTTTTGAAAAATTATCTGAAGAACGAAAAGGAGAATCATCAGTAGAAATAAGAAAACGAGTTACAGCATCAAGAGAAATTCAATCAGAACGTTTTGCAGCTTTTGAAAATGTGCATTATAATGCTCAAATGAATGTAAAACAAATTCGTGAGTTTTGTAAATTATCAGAAGAAAGTTTATCACTTTTAAAAACAGCTATGGAGAAATTAAACCTCTCAGCTAGAGCTTATGATCGTATTTTAAAAGTTTCTAGAACCATAGCTGATTTGGCAAATGTTAGTGACATTTCTCCAGATCATATTGCAGAAGCAATACAATATAGAAGTTTAGATCGTGAAGGTTGGTTGGGGTAAAATTGACATATTAAATATGAAAAGACATTTTTTTTTCTTGCTATTTTCCTTTATTTTTTGGATAAATACTAATTCTCAAATTACCTTATCTCATAACGTGGGTAATATACCTATAAAAACAGATTGGGAAAACTGTATAAATTACCAAGAGTACTATGCTAGAGCATTTACTCTTTCGGATTTTGGAATAACAACAGATGAACAATTCATTTTAAAATCTGCTGAAATTGCTGTAAGTAGTGTTGAAAAAGGAGATCTTATAATAATTAATGTTTATATAATTGATGAAAATTTCCCAACTTCTACTCCTAAAAGAATAAGTTATGGAAATGTAATTGAAACACCAGATATTGGTGACAAACCAGAAATTATTGAATTAAAATTCCATACACCAGTAGTTATACCTTCAAAAGCCAAAAGAATTTTAATTGAAGTTCAAGATTTTTTAAGTGATAAAAGGTTTGTAATGGCTGGTACAGAAAAAGATAACGACCAATCTTGGTTTAAAGGTTGTGATAAATATTACCCATATATATCTACTGATAAGATGGATAACCCGAAACCAAATGCTAATTTTTTCATTAATGTTACTGGCGAAAAAAGAAGTCTTATAAATACAAAATCTAATACAAGTTTAACGCATAATATTGGAGATGACGTTATAGAAACAAATATGTTCTCATGCTCATATTCTGTTCAATATTGGGCTAGAAATTTTTTACTAAAAGATTTCGGTATTTCAGAAAACGAAGAATACATAATAAAAAGCGGAAGTGTTGCCATTACAGAATCTACTTGGGGAGCTAATGTTAAGTTTAATATTTATAAAGTGGATCAAAATTTTCCTTCATCCTTTAAAGAATCAGATTTAATTGGGAGCAGTCAAATTGTTTATATTCACAATACCTCTTCTCACTATCTTAAATCTACTATTTATGAGGTTGAATTTACCAATCCTATAATAATTCCGAGTGATGTTAAACAAATTTTAGTGGAAGTAAAAAAAGGAAACATACCAAATTCTAGTTCATTGGCATTTATTGGAGGAACTCAGGAAGATACAAATGATTCTTGGTACAAGGGATGCACTCGTTCAGGAAACTCATATAACTATAGCACATATAATAGTATGAAATTTTACATAACTGTTAACGGGGAAGTAAAAACAATCTTACCATTTGAAATTACAAACGATAACAACTGTGAAAATCAAATAAACAACTTAATTTTAACAAATCAAGCTGAAATAAAATCTGTAGTTTGGAATTTTGATGACCCAAGTTCGGGTGCAAATAACACATCAACTTCTATAGATGTCAATCATCAATTTTCCTCACCAGGCATTTACAATGTTACTGCAACTGTTGTTCATATTGATAATACAAGCTATACTATTCCTAAAGAAATAGAAATTTTTGAGGCACCAAATATCAACACTTCTGTTTCTCTAAAGCAATGTGACAATTCCGATATTAATGGTTTTAGTTTCTTTAACCTAAATGAAGTAAAAGAAAAAATTATTGCAAACCCAGAAGATTACACAATTACATTTCACGAAGAAAAAACACAAGCAGAAAATAATGGAATTGCAATAACTGATATCACAAACTACCAAAATAAAATAGTAAGTAGCGATAAAATTTGGGCTAGAGTAGAAAATGTAAATGGTTGCTTTGAAATAAGTGAAGTCGATTTATTCGTCTCTACAACTCAAATTCCTACAACTTTATTAAAAACATATTATGAATGTGATAATGGGACTAACACTTCAGATGGAATTGCAACATTTGATTTTAGTGATGTTGAAAATGATATTATCAACCTTTTTCCCATAAATCAACAATTAGAAATTACCTATTATAGAAATGAAGAAGATGCTTTAGCTGAACTTAACAAGATTAATGACATTACAAACTATCAAAATTCAGATTCACCAAATCAACAAAATATTTATGTTAGAGTAGATAGTAAGGTTGATAATTCTTGTTTAGGTTTAGGAGCGCATATTTCCCTGAATGTAGAAAAAACACCTGTTGCAAACCCTGTAATTCTTAATCCTGAATGTGATAATGATAGAGATGGGTTGTTTGCTTTTGATACTTCCGCTATTCAATCTACCATAATTGGCAATCAAACTAATGTTTCTGTTTCTTATTTTGATTCAAATGGAACTCAACTTTCTAGTCCTTTACCAAATCCTTTTAACACTGCATCTCAAACTATAACAGCAAGAATAGAAAACATAAATTCTTTAGATAATGATGGCAAATGTTTTGATGAAACAGAAATTAATTTTGTGGTAAATACTGTGCCTATTGCCAACACAATTGCACCACAAGAAGAGTGTGATGATGATTTTGATGGAATAATAGGTTTTGATACCTCTGCTATTGAAACTACAATTATTGGAACGCAAACAGGACTCATCGTAAAGTACTTTGATGAAAATGATACTCCACTGCCAAGTCCTTTACCAAATCCGTTTGTAACCGCTTCACAAACCATAAAAGTGCGTTTAGAAAACCCCATTTTTGATGTTTGTTTTGAAGAAACAACTGTCGATTTTATTGTAAACCAAAAACCAGATTTTACTTTAATTTCAGATGATATTATTTGTATGAATGGTACTCCTAAATTAGAACTTAACATAGATAATCCAACTGGAAATTACAGCTATACTTGGCGAGACGAAAACAATACTATTGTTGGAAACGAAGCTAACATAGCTGTTTTTAAAGGCGGAACTTATAGCGTAATTGCTACTTCTGATAAAGGTTGTACTTCAAACGAAAAAAGTATTTTTATTAAAGAATCTGCTATATCAACCATAAACATTAATGATATTGAAGTTCAAGATGATTCTGAAAATAATTTCATCAAAATAAACACAGCAAATTTAGGTTTAGGTGATTATGAATTTCGCCTTTTAGATAACGATGCTAATATTATTTATGATTATCAAGATGATCCTATTTTTGAGAATTTAGAAGGTGGGGTGTATCTTTTAGAATTGAATGATAAAAACAACTGTGGTTCAATTACTTTTGAAATAGCTCTAATCAGTTTTCCGAATTTCTTTACGCCAAATGCAGATGGCACTAATGACAATTGGCAAATTAAAGGAATTGACAAAAGTTTTTATAAGAGTGGTTTGATTCATATTTTTAACAGATATGGGCATCAAATTGCAAAATTTACCATAGAAGATAGTGGTTGGGATGGAACGTATAATGGTAAAATTTTAAATGCTAATGATTATTGGTTTCGAATTGTTTTAATAAATGAAAATGATGTTGTAAAAATAAGGACAGGCAATTTTAGTTTAATTAGGTAATAAAATACATTACTCGCAATAAAAAATATAATTCATACTATTATTAATACCTAAATCTTAATATTCCAATAAATTTTTAAATAAAAACAAAATATTTGTGATTTTTATTGAATTATTCATACTTCATTAAATAAATAGTTTTATAACTTAGTTGATGTAAATTCTTAACAACACCAACTAATGAAATCACCAAACTTAAGCAGACGCGAATGGCTAAAAAAAGGAACCCTATCTTTAGGTGCTTTGGCACTTGTTCCTCACGATATTTGGAGCTCTAATGTGTCTATAGCTCAAAAAGAAAATCGCACTTTTTTATACAGTGCTAACAACTATTTTAATGAATTTACACCGCCTCTCTTAAAAGAGGAAACTCCTCTTACGATTTTAAGAGCCAACGAAAACCCTTATGGACCGCCGCCAAAATCTGCAGCAGCTTTTCAAAAAGAAGTCTTTTCTGGAAACCGATATTCTTGGAAAACATTAACAAATTTGAAAGAGAAAATTGCTAAAAATGAAGGCATAAACCCTGATCAAATTTTAATGGGACCTGGCTCATCAGACTTGCTAGAAAAAGTAGCAATGGTCTTTTTTCAAAAAGGAGGTAATGTAATTAGTGCAGACCCAAGTTACATGTCTTTAATTATGGTAACAAAATCTATGGGTGGCACATGGAAATCTTTTAAATTATTAGAAGATTCTCAACACGATTTAGATACTATGGAAGCTGGAATAGATGAAAACACGAAACTTGTTTATATCTGTAACCCAAACAACCCAACAGGTTCTATAACTGATGCAAAGAAATTAAAGGATTTTTGTAGTCGAGTTTCAGAAAAAGTACCAGTTTTTGTAGATGAAGCTTATATTGAATTATCTAAAAACGGAATTAAAGACTCCATGAATTCTTTGGTAGCTGAGGGCAAAAATGTAATTGTGGCGAGAACTTTTTCTAAAATTCACGGAATGGCTGGTTTACGAATTGGCTATGTAATTGGTAAAAAAGAAACTTTAGATACCATTTCTGAAATTACACGTGGTGGAATGGGAATTACTGGTCCTTCAATTGCTGCAGCAACGACAAGTTTAGAAAATACCGGTTTTTTAGACATGTGTAAAGCAAAAATTACAGACGCCAGAGAATACACGATGTCTTATTTAGATGAAAATAATTTTTCTTATTTACCTTCAGAAACCAACTTTATCATTTTTGAAATTCCTATGGAAGGTAAAAAATTCTTAAAAGAAATTTATGGCAAAAATGTAGCTGTAAGGGCATTTAAATTTTGGGATAAAAACTGGTGCAGAGTAAGTATTGGCACTATGGATGAAATGAAAACATTTACGAGCGCCATTTCTGAAATTTTTGCCTAATTTATGGATGGGGCTTTAGAAAAAACAATCTCTTTTCTACTTTTTATTTTCATAGGAATTCTCTTAAAAAAGAAGATTTCTGCTGGAGAACAAACCAATGGACTAAAAAGTATCATTTTAACCATAGCTTTACCTGCAACTATTTTTATAGCGCTTTTAAAAGTAAAAATTGATGGTAATTTAGTACTGTTCCCTTTTTTAGCGTTAGGATTTAATATTGTTTTATTTGCAATTACTCCATTGCTACTCACTGTAATTGGCATCAATATAAACTCTGATAAAGGAAGAAGTGCACGTTTATTAATTCCTTCTTTAGCACCTGGGTTGTCTTGTTTTCCTTTTATTTTAGAATTTTTGGGTGATGGTTCTTTGGCTAAAGCCGCAATGGGCGATTTAGGTAATAAATTTTTTGTCCTTTTTTTACTGTATTTAGTCGCATTAAAATGGCATTATAAAAATGCTGATTTCGAATCAAATTCTCTAAAAACAAAACTAAAATCGCTCGCAAAAACGTTATTGTATGAGCCTGTAAATTTATTTATAATTGTAGCTTTAATCTTAGTTTCTTTTGGAGTAACTTTAGATAAACTACCCAATTACATCTCAATTACATTAACAAGACTAAGCTATATAATGACACCTTTAGTGCTTATTTTTATTGGTTTAGCCGTTAAAATTAAAAAACGCCAGTTCTTTGAATTGTTCTCTTTATTATTATTAAGGGCTGGTTTTACATTACTTTTTATTGGGGGAATTGTATTCTTTGCAGATATCACCATAAAAAAAGACATTTTAGTAATGATTGCTTTTACCTTAAGTGCCTGTAGTTTTTGGCCTTTTGCCCATATTTCTGCTGTAAATTTTAAGGAGAAAAAAGAAAATACAGAAGTAAAAACCTTTGATACCAATTTTGCATTATCCATTTTAGCATTATCATTACCGATCTCCGTTATTCTAATTCTAGGAATTTTGACTACTGGAGATACATTCACTGAAATAAAAAATTTATTGATTTTAGGCGGAATTATATTTTCAATCGGACTGTTATATCCTATATTTTTAAAAGTTACTAAAGGTTTTAATTTGAATAAGGATGAACTTAAAACTTCTAAAAATAATACGGTCGAATTTTCTATTGATAAATAAAGATTATTAGAAAAACAACGGAATCACAAAATGATAATACAAAATCAGTAAACCAACAGCAATTAGGTTTAAGATAACACCTGCTTTGACCATTTGATTTACTTTTACATAACCACTGGCAAAAACAATAGCATTTGGTGGCGTTGCCATTGGCAACATAAATGCACAACTACTTGCCATAGTTACGGGAATTAATAAGTTTAAAATCGGGATATTTAAACCGATTGCAATTCCTGCTACAACTGGAGCTAAAACCGCAACCAAAGCCACATTGCTCATCAATTCTGTCATAAACAGCATCAAAATAATTAGTAGTGAAACTGTTAGTAAAATATTAAATTCTCCTGCTGCAATAACATCTGTAATTAAAGCAACTAAGCCACTTGAAGCCATTCCCTTTGCGAGTGCTAAACCTCCACCAAAAAGGATTAAAATTCCCCAAGCTAACCTGCTGGTATCGTTCCATTCTAAAATAAAATTTCCTTTTTTAAAATTCATAGGAATTGCGAACAAAGAAATTGCCCCAATCAAGCTAATAATAGTATCAGATAATTTCAACTCTGGAAATACACTGTTGATTAATGTTCTTGTAATCCATAAAAAAACAGTGATTGCAAAAATGGTTAATACTCTTTTTTCTTCGGATGAAATTTTACCCAATTTCTCAATTTCTCGATGAATTAGATTTGCTGATGATGTAAACACAATTCCTTTACAAGGAAACATCCATTTTACCAACACAAAATACACAGCAATGATCATTAGGATAGAAAATGGCAAACCAAAACTCATCCAGGTTAAAAAAGAGATTTGAATGTTGTATTGATTTTCTAACAATCCAATTAAAACTGAATTTGGTGGTGTGCCGATAACTGTTGCAATTCCGCCAGCATTTGCAGCAAAAGCGATTCCTAACATAATACTCAATGCAAAGTTTTTATCACCTTTGGTAAACCCGTCTTTATCATCTATTAATAATGTGATTACTGAAATTGCGATAGGCAACATTACTACTGTACTTGCTGTATTGCTAATCCACATGCTCATAAAAGCAGTGGCTAGCATAAAACCTAACACTACTTTTTCTGGAGTAGTACCTGTGAGTTTTACAATATTTAATGCGATTCTTCTATGTAAATTCACTTTCTCTAAAGCCAAAGCCAACACAAAACCACCAAAGAATAAAAATATAATCGGGCTACCATAATTGGCACCAACATCTGCAATGGGCATCACTTTTAGAAGTGGGAATAAAATTAAAGGTAACAACGCTGTAACTGCAATGTTTACGGTTTCTGTAATCCACCAAATGACCATCCAGATGGCAACTGCAATTACTGCATCTGCTTTTTCAGAAACTAATGTGATTGGTAAGAATTGGATTAGGAAAAATAGTATTGGACCAAGAAGTAAGCCTATTTTTTTGGTTGGTTGCATTATTGGTTTATTAAATTGATGCAAAATACTAAAAAGTAATCTTAATGACTTCTGTAAAAAATAAAATTGCTTCACTAAAACAAGCATAGTCGAAATTCCTGCTTAAAATTATCAATCAATTTCTAGTTATAAAATAACGATTATCCTGCAAGGTTTGTTTTCAACCTTGTAGGTATTTACTTTTAATCATTTATTTTTAGGATTATACCTGCAAGGTTTTTGAAACCTTGCAGGAAAAATAAAGTAAGTTATCTTTTAATTATACTTAAAATTTAAATAAAAACATCTCGATATAAATTTGATGAAAAATCAAATTCATTCGATGTTACAATGTATTCATTAAAATTCTAAAACTCGCGTTAAGGATAGAAACGACATCCTTTTTTATTTTTCATAAAAAAGATATAGTGGATAGCCTGTTAAAACGCCTTAATAAAAAAAATCCCTACAAATTAATGTAAGGATTTTCGAGTTTTATGAGATTTCTCTACAAGGTCGAAATGACATTTAGCTTTTAAGTTTAGACTGTTACTAACAACCAAAAACCATCAACTAATTAATAACGATAATGCTCAGGTTTAAAAGGCCCTGCTTGCGTAACACCAATATAATCTGCTTGGTCTTTACTTAATTCAGTTAACTCTACTCCTATTTTTGCTAAGTGTAAAAATGCTACTTTTTCATCTAAATGTTTTGGTAACATATACACTTCGTTTTTGTATGCTTTTGCATTGTTCCAAAGTTCCATTTGCGCCAAAGTTTGGTTTGTAAATGAATTAGACATTACAAAACTTGGGTGACCAGTTGCACAGCCTAAATTTACCAAACGACCTTCTGCCAATAAAATAATATCTTTTCCATTGATGTTATATTTATCAACTTGTGGCTTAATTTCAACTTTTTCGCTGTTTGCATTTAAATAAGGAACATCAATTTCATTATCGAAATGACCAATATTTGCAACGATTACTTTGTCTTTCATTGCTAAAAAATGTTCTGGACGAACAATTCCTTTGTTACCTGTTGTTGTAATAATAATATCAGAATTACCAACAACAGTTTCTAATTTCTTTACTTCAAAACCGTCCATTGCAGCTTGTAACGCACAAATTGGGTCTATTTCTGTAACCGTTACAATTGAACCCGCACCTTTAAAAGAAGCGGCTGTACCTTTACCAACATCTCCATAACCACAAACAGTTACACGCTTACCTGCTAACATAATATCTGTTGCTCTACGAATTGCATCTACAGCAGATTCTTTACAACCATATTTATTATCGAATTTCGATTTTGTAACAGAATCGTTAATGTTAATTGCTGGCATTGGTAATGTTCCGTTTTTTACACGTTCGTACAATCTGTGAACTCCCGTAGTAGTTTCTTCAGACAATCCGTTAATTCCTGCAGCCAATTCTGGATAACGATCTAAAACCATATTGGTTAAATCTCCACCATCATCTAAAATCATATTTAATGGCTTTTTATCTTCACCAAAAAACAAGGTTTGTTCAATACACCAATCAAATTCTTCTTCATTCATCCCTTTCCAAGCATAAACTGGTGTTCCTGCAGCAGCAATTGCAGCGGCAGCTTGGTCTTGTGTAGAAAAAATATTACAAGAACTCCAAGTAACTTCTGCACCCAAAGCCTGTAACGTTTCAATTAAAATTGCAGTCTGAATTGTCATATGCAAACATCCTGCAATTCTTGCACCTTTTAAGGGCTGAGAATCTCCATATTCTTCTCTCAAACTCATTAATCCTGGCATTTCTGCTTCTGCCAAATCCATTTCTTTTCTACCCCAATCAGCCAAAGAAATATCTTTAACTTTAAAAGGCACGTATGCTGTTGTTGCACTCATATTTATGTATATTTATATTCTATTTTTTGCGATTGCAAAGTTACGACATCTATTTTAAAAAATATGGCTCTTTACAAAACATTAACGCTTAACGAAACCACTAAAGTACTGATTTGGAAGATTGAAGAATCTTTTAGTGATTTACAAAAAGATATTGAGCTTACTAAAAGCAGTAGAATTCGCCTAAACTCAATGAAATCTGAGCTGCATCAAAAAGGGTTTTTAAGCATTCGTCACTTGCTGAACATTGCAGGATATGCTGATTTCGATTTAATTTATGACGAATTTGGTAAACCACATTTAAAAGACGGAAAATTTATTTCTATCACACACTCGTTTACTTTTACTGCCATTATTATTTCTAATGATTTACACGTTGGCATTGACATTGAAAAACAGCGTGAAAAGATTTTAAAAATTGCACATAAATTTACGCCTATTGAGGAATATAATACGATTGCTAACGTTGATGCTAAAATCAGTAAATTAACAATAGTTTGGGGAGCAAAAGAGAGTTTATACAAAATTTATGGAAAGAAAAAACTCTTGTTTTTACATCATATTTATATTGATGATTTTAAGTTTGAAGATAAAAAAACACAAGGAGCAATCCGTTTTAATGGCGAAGAATTTTATTTCAACATTCAGTTTTTAGAGTTTGAAGGATTTACTTGTGTGTTTGCGTATTAAAAATAGTTTTCTCGCAAAGATTCGAAGGCGTAAAGTTTATTTTGCCTTTTTTACCATATTTTCCATGTGCCTATTGTGGTAAAAAAATAACTCCTTACTTTTGATGCTACAACCCAAATAAACAAAATGTCAGAAATTTTTGATTTTCTTTTTGGCCAGTATAAAGAATATTCTTCTACAGACACTACTCTAGAAATTATTGCCGTAATTTTTGGTTTTTTATCCGTTTGGTTTTCCAAGCAAAATAAAATTTGGGTATTTCCAACAGGAATGATAAGTACATCAATTTTTGTATATCTGCTCTTAAAATGGGAGCTTTTAGGCGATATGATGATAAACGGGTATTACTTTATCATGAGTGTTTATGGTTGGTACATTTGGTCACGTAAAGTTGATGAAACCCACGTTACCCCAATTTCGGAAACTACAAAAAAAGAAAAAACCATTTCTATTTACATCTTTTTAGCAACATTAATTTTTGTTTTTGTAGTTTATAACTATTTTGATAAATGGACTTCTTGGGTTGCCTATGCAGATACGATTACTACAGCTATTTTCTTTGTAGGTATGTGGTTAATGGCAAAACGAAAAATAGAAAATTGGTTGTTTTGGATTGTAGGCAACATCATTTCTGTACCTTTATACTTCTATAAAGGATTCACATTTACGAGTTTTCAATACTTAGGATTTACATTTATCGCCATTTTTGGTTATCTAGCATGGAAAAAAAGCTTACACAAAAACCCATTAACCTCGTAAAAGTGGTTCTTTTTGGACCAGAATCTACAGGAAAAACAACACTTTCTAAACATTTAGCACGTCATTATAATACCGTTTGGGCGCCAGAATTTGCACGTGAATATTTACAAAAAAAATGGAATAATGAGCGTAAAACTTGTGAAGCAAATGATTTATTACCTATTGCCATTGGTCAAATGAAATTAGAAAACAAGTTGGGCACAAAAGCCGATAAAGTATTAATTTGTGACACAGATTTATTAGAAACAAAAGTGTATTCGCAAGAGTTTTATGGTGGTTTTGTTGATGAACTGTTAGATAAAGCCGCAAACGAAAATCAATATGATTTGTATTTATTAACTTATATTGATACGCCTTGGGAAGAAGATGATTTAAGAGACAGACCTGAACAACGTTTAGAGATGTTTAACGCATTTGAGCAAGCTTTAATACAACATAACAAACGGTATATTTTATTAAAAGGAACCAAAGAAATACGTTTAAAGAACGCTATAACAGCCATTGATAAAATTATTGCTAAAAAAGAAAATCTACATTCCTTTTCTAAAAATATCGATGAATAACCGTATTTTTAGGGCCTGAAAAAGAACTTTTTAAAACTAAAGTATGAGATTACTATTTACTATTTTACTATTTATATTTTCTCTTACATTGGCTGCTCAAAACCCAAAAAAAGATAGCAACCTCTTTCAAACAGCTGGTTATGTGGTTAAAACTAGTTTTACTACTATACCCAGTGATTTTGTTTTTCTAGGAAAAGAATTTTCTGATGACTGGAAAAAAACGGGCTATTATGCTACTGGTATTTTAGGGTTAATTGCTACAGATAAAATTACTACAAAAGCTTGGCAAAATTACGTTGAACCCAATATAGATTATAGATTACCAAATATCACACCTAATTTTCTAACAAAAGGCAAAAATAAATGGATTAAAGGCAGCAATTCTTATCTTACCTATCCTATTATTGGTTTGTACTTTGGTTCTCTACTTGGCAACAACGAAAAAGGTCAATTTGCCGCCGTAAATTCTTTTAAAGCCTTAGCATATTCTACGCTGGTAACACAGATTGCTTTAAAATCGATTTTTGGGAGAAACAGGCCTTTCCGACCTTTAAATTCACAATTTGTAGATGGACGACAAAATGTAAATCCAAATGAGTGGACAAACAACAATTGGGATTTTTTTAACGGAAGGAGAAATACAATTTTGTTTTCAGACCCAACAGGAACAGCATTACCTTCTATGCATGTAACTGCGTATTTTGCTTTGGCAAAAGTAATTCAGATGGAGTACGATAATTACTGGGTTCCATACGGTGTGATGACTGCTGTTTTTTTCCATAATGTAAAATCTCATAACCATTGGATTAGTGATATGGTTGTTGGCGGACTTATTGGCACCTTAATTGGCAGATCTGTTGTAAGAAGTAGTTGGAAAGCACGTGGTATTTTGCCTCAAAATAAACAAAGAAGTATTTCTTTAAATTATATTCCACAAGTTTCTTCAGATTTTACAGGTCTTAGAATTATAGCCAATATTGAGTGATTTTAAAGAAAAACGACATCGTTAACGAGCTTAAATTCAAAGCCATTAGAAGTTCTGGTGCTGGAGGTCAGCATGTAAATAAAACATCCTCAAAAATAGAATTGACTTTCGATTTAGAAAACTCATTGGCGCTTTCTGAGTATCAAAAAACACTTTTAAAAGAAAAACTAGCATCAAAATTAACTAAAGAGAATTTTTTAATTCTTTTTTGTGAAGAAACACGCTCTCAACATAAAAATAAAGAATTGGCAATTAAACGTTTTTTAAAGTTGATAGAAACTAATTTAATTCGCCCGAAAAAAAGAAAGCCAACAAAACCCAGCTATGGTTCTTTAAAAAGAAAAGCAGAAAACAAACAACGGAACTCTGTAAAAAAGGCATTAAGAAAAAGACCTAAGTTAGACTAACTTCTAAAAACCGGCAAACAAATTTAGCCGCGATTGAAGCATTTGTTTAAGCTCTTTTTGAGGTACGAAAAAAAGCGAGTGCTGAAAGCGTGAAATAGCTTCTAAAAAAAATCACTTTTTTGTTTCTCATTAAAAAAATCCAACCTAATTTTGCATCGTTCTCATAAAGGGGTGCTGTTTTAGTCTATAGCTTTTAGACAATAGTTTTTAGAAATTCTACTAAAGACTGGCGACTAAAGACTAAAAACTAATTTCGGCTGAGATCATACCCATTGAACCTAGAACAGGTAATGCTGTTTAGGAAAACAAAAGATTATTGCAAACGAAGTGAAGCAACCTATTCATTAAAACATAGATTGCTTCGTGAAAACTCGCAATGACGACGTAACTAATTATTCAATATTAATCACAAGAATAATTACCTCTTTTTATTCGTTTTAAATTTTTTTAAAATGAAAAAAATCACTTTTTTTTTATTCTTGTTTGCAAGTATACTTGCAAACGCCCAATCATTTACAGTAAAAGGAACTGTTTATGATGAAAACAAAACACCTTTGCCAAATGCAAGTGTTTTAATTAAGGAAATTCAAAAAGGAATTTCTACAGATAAGAACGGAAATTTCAGTATCCAACTTCCTAAAGGAACCTATACGATGCAGGTCTCTTTTTTAGGATTTAAGACAATTTCTGATAAAATTACCATTGCCAAAGATGAAGAGTATGTAATTCAGTTAAACCCAGACTCCACAGTTTTAGAGGAAGTTTTGGTTTCTGCTGTTCGTGTAAATGCAGACATTCCTGTTACGTTTTCTAACGTATCAAAAAAAGAAATTGCAAAACGTAATTTAGGGCAAGACATTCCGATTTTAATGAACTACTTACCAAACGTAGTTTCTTCATCAGATGCAGGTGCTGGAGTTGGGTATACGTATATGAATGTGCGTGGTTCTAACAGCGAAAGAATTAATGTTACCATTAACGGAATTCCTTATAACGATGCAGAAAGTCAAGGTACTTTTTGGGTGAATTTGGGTGATTTTGCATCATCTACAGAAAGTTTACAGTTGCAAAGAGGTGTAGGAACATCTACCAATGGTTCAGGAGCTTTTGGAGCGAGTTTAAACATTCTTACTGATGCTGTTTCTGAAGAAGCTTTTGGGGAAATTTCCAATTCTTTTGGTTCTTTTGGCACGAGAAAACACACTGTAAAGTTTAGTACGGGAAAAGTAAATGATCATTTAGAAATTTCTGGTAGACTTTCTAACATTTATTCTGATGGTTATGTAGATAGAGCTTTTGCTGATTTAAAATCGTACTTTTTACAAGCTACATACACAGACGAAAACACCTTAATTAAAGCCATTACTTTTGGAGGTAAAGAAAGAACCTACCAAGCTTGGTTTGGTTTAACTGCGGATGAATTAGCTGCTGATAGAAGACAAAACCCATATACATATGATAATGAAGTCGATGATTATGGACAAGATCATTATCAATTGCATTGGAATGAAAAATTAAACGAAAATTGGTCTACTAATTTAGGTTTAAATTACACAAAAGGTGCTGGATTTTTTGAACAATTTAAAGATGGCGAAGACGCAGCAGATTTTAACAATTTAATTGTTGATGGAAGTGATGTAATTGTAAGACGTTGGTTGGATAACGATTTTTATGTGGTAAATTTTAATACAAATTATAAAACAGATAAAATGAACTTTATTTCTGGGATTTCCTATTCTAATTATACAGGAGATCATTTTGGGGAGGTAATTTGGGGAAGCGATTTAGCTGCAAATACAAATATCAGAGATCGTTATTATTTTTCTGATGCTACCAAAAATGATTTTTCGATTTTTGCAAAAGCAAATTTTGACATTAGTGAAAAATTATCTGGATATGTAGATGTTCAAGGACGTTTTGTAAGTTATCAAACAGAAGGAATTACTAGTGATATTGTAGCAATTAATGTTGATGAAAACTTTAATTTTTTCAATCCAAAATTTGGTTTTACCTATAATTTAAATGAAAACAATAATTTATACGCGTCTTTTGCTGTTGCAAACAAAGAACCAAATAGAAACGATTTCGAAAATGGCGTTTCTACTCCAGAAACTTTGAATGACTATGAGTTTGGATGGCGTTTAAAGTCAGAAAACATTAAACTAAATACCAATATGTATTATATGAATTATGACAATCAATTGGTATTAACTGGCGCTATTGATGATGTTGGACAACCCATTAGAGCTACTTCAGGAAGCAGTTATAGGTTGGGCTTAGAAATTGACGCAGAAATTCAACTCTCAGATAAATTAAGTATACGACCAAATGCAGCATTTAGTCAAAATAAAAACAGAGATTTTTTCGCTACAATTAACGGAAATTTAGAAGATTTAGGGAACACAGACATTACGTTTTCACCTAATGTAGTTGTAGGTAATATTTTTACATACCAACCTATAGAAAATTTTCAAGTTTCGTTTTTATCAAAATATGTAGGAGAACAATTAATGAGTAATTTAAATAGCTTTGTTACAGATGCCGATGTTTTAGATTCTTTTTTTACCAGTGATTTGAATGTTGTTTACCAAATTAACACAAAAAAGATTTTTAAATCAATCACATTAACTGCATTAGTAAACAATATTTTTAATACAGAATATGTAGATAGAGGATATTATGGAACGTTTGATTTTGGTGATGGAAATGGAAATACGATTACTGGAGATTTTGCAGGCTTTTATCCACAAGCAACTAGAAACTTTTTACTTGGAGCTACTTTAAGATTCTAAAATTAGCATATTATTTTAAACTCTAAAAAGCTGTTTCAAAATTTTTGAAACAGCTTTTTGTTTTTTTTATTTTAAGAATAATCTTCAATAATCTCGGTAATATTTTCCCGTAGTTCCTGAAATTCTCTATGTAATGCCCTACAATTTTCTCTCACTTGTTTTGTTGATGCACCAATTTCATCAATCAAAATACCATACTCTTTCTCGATAGCAATAATATTGATTGCTACCTCATTTGTTTTTAACCAATTTGGAGTTGTTTCTGATAAAGTGCTGATAAACTTATCTAAATTCACAATTCGACTTTTAGAAACTTTATAATCTGCGTCTTCCATTCGTAATAATTCTGAACTTACAAAGTTGTACGCATTCCATTTATCAAAAATTAAATCATCATCATAATTTTTTCTAATCATTTCAGTATCTCCATTATTTAATTCTATTAAAAACACATTCGGATTATCTCGAAACACTCGTTTATTTTGTTTTTCATTTTTACAAGAACTGAAAAAAAGCATAACAGTCATAATTAAAATTTTGATCTTATCTTTAAAATTCATTAATGCATCAATTTAAGTTCAAAACAAAATTATGCTAAAATGAAATTTTATTTTAACGCATATCAATTGATTCTTAACCTTATTCAAAACTCAAAAACATATCAATTTTCAATAAAAATTAATGAAAATCAATAAAAACGCGTCATATATTAGTTAAAATGACTTATTTTATGTAAATTTATAACTTATGACTAAAACTAATTTTTATCAGAAAAGCTTTACAATTTTTCTTCAGAAAATATCTGATAAATCTTTAATCTTCGTTTTCTAGTTTTTTAAAACCTTTTTTAAAAAAATAACTCGCAATAATTTTAGACTTTTTAAAGTTTAATATTTGTCGTCTGCGCAAAACTCACCTTTAAACAGTTAAAACCATATATGAGACAACTTAAAATTGTAAAACAAGTAACCAATCGTGATGCAAAATCTTTAGAAAAATATTTTCAAGAAATTAGTAAAATAGGTTTAATTACTGCTGATGAAGAAGTAGAATTAGCCTTAAAAATTAAAAAAGGAAATCAAAGAGCGTTAGATAGATTGGTAAAAGCTAACTTACGATTTGTAGTTTCTGTAGCTAAACAATATCAAGGACAAGGTTTAAAATTGTCTGATTTAATTAACGAGGGTAATCTAGGCTTAGTAAAAGCTGCCAAACGTTTTGATGAAACAAGAGGTTTTAAATTTATTTCTTACGCGGTTTGGTGGATTCGTCAATCGATTATGTCTGCTTTAGCAGAACAGTCTAGAATTGTACGTTTGCCATTAAACAAAATTGGAAACATCAGCAAAATAAAAAAAATATACTCTAAATTAGAGCAACAAAACGAAAGAATACCTACGTATGTAGAAATTGCAAATGAACTAGATACTACCGTAAGCAGTGTTGCACTATCTATGAAAAACTCAGGGAAACATCTTTCTATGGATGCACCTTTTAAGGAAGGCGAAGAATCTAATTTATATAACGTTTTACAGTCTGATGAGTCTCCAAGACCCGATACTAATTTAATAAAACAATCTTTAAGTACAGAAATTAATAGAGCTCTAGATACACTTACTTATAAAGAAGCGAAAGTGATTAAAATGTTTTACGGATTAGAAAATCATTCTCCTTCTAGTTTGGCTGAAATTGGAGAGACTTTCGATTTAACAAGAGAGCGCGTACGACAAGTAAAACAAAGAGCGATTAGGCGTTTACAAAACAAATCTAAAACCGATGTTTTACGCTATTATTTGGGTTAATAAAAATAATTTAGTTTTCTAAATTCTCAATAAATTGGTGAATACCTGAGGCATCATCAACAGAAAAATTACCAATTTTAGTTCTTCTTAATGTTGATAGATGGGCTCCCGAATTTAAAGCTAAGCCAAAATCGTATGCCAAAGATCTAATGTAAGTACCTTTAGAGCAAATCACTCTAAAATCTACTTTTGGTAAGTTACTATTGGTAATTTCAAATTCTTGAATAGTAACAGTTCTTGCTTTTATTTCTGTAGTTTCTCCTTTTCTAGCTAATTCATATAAACGTTTTCCGTCTTTTTTGATGGCAGAAAAAATAGGTGGTTTTTGCTGAATTTCACCAATGAATTGTTTCGTAGTTTCCTTTAATAGTTCTTCTGAAATATGGTCTGTAGAAAATGTTTCGTTTACTTCTGTTTCTAAATCATAACTTGGTGTTGTGGCACCAATTGTAAATGTTCCAGTATATTCTTTTATTTGACCTTGATATGTGTGAATTTCCTTGGTTCGTTTACCTGTACAAATAATCAATAAGCCAGTTGCTAATGGATCTAAAGTACCTGCATGACCTACTTTAATTTTTTTGATTTTAAAGCGTTGTTTTATGTGCCAGCGCAATTTATTTACAGCTTGAAAAGAAGTCCATTCTAATGGCTTATCTATCAATAAAACTTGTCCGTTTTTAAAATCTTCTTCTGTTTTAGACATCATTTATTACTAATTTTAAAACTAAAATTAGTTTAATAAAGCATAACCAATTGCAATAATACCTACAACTGCACAGTAAATTGAAAAGTATGATAATTTACTCTTTTTAACCAAAGCAATCATCCATTTACAAGCCAATAAACCAGATAAAAAGGCGGCAACAAAACCTGCTGAAATTGCAATCATATCTGCAGATTGAAAGTTTAAATCGCCTCCTAAAACATCTTTTCCGATTTTTCCGAAAATTAATGGTACCACCATTAAAAATGAAAATTTAGCGGCTCTAGTTCTATCTATTCCTAATAAAACCGATGTGGATATTGTAGCTCCAGACCTAGAAATACCTGGTAACATTGCAATTGCTTGAGAAACACCAATAATTACGGAATTTGAAAATGATACTTTTTTATCTGTACTTTTTGCTTTATCTGCTAACAATAATAAAACAGCAGTTACCAATAGCATCACCCCCACTAATAATATTTTTCCTCCAAAAAAAGATTCCAATTGTTTCTCAAAAAGTAAGCCCACAATTACAGCAGGAATCATTGAAATAATGATTTTTAAAGAAAACTTAAGTTCTTCATTCCATTTAAATTGGAACAAACCTTTTAAAATTTCTGCAACTTCTTTTCTAAAAATTACCAAGGTACTTAGTGCTGTTGCAAAATGCAAAACAACCGTAAATGTTAAACTTTCTTCTGGCACAGAAGTGTCTCCTAAAATGGCTTTTGCCAATTCTAAATGTCCGCTAGAGGAAACTGGTAAAAACTCCGTTAAACCTTGAATTACGCCTAAAATTATTGCTTCTAAAATATCCATTACTTATTTTTTTGGGGTTGCTAATATTGCATAAATTTCAATACCTAAACCAATTATTACTAAGGTTGGTGCTAATCGAATTCTTTGCCAGTTGTAAATTTCTTCGTTAAAAACATTTGGGTCGTCACTACCTCCACCAGACATAAAAATAAATCCGACAGCAATAAAAACAATGCCTGCTAGCATTAGCATATAATTCTTTTTACCGAATAAAAATTCTTGTTTTTGATTGATTTCTTTTTTCATATTGTTAATAATAAAGTTCGTCTGTTTTTAAGTTCAAAAAGCGTTGTGTTGCAAAAAATGTACTTAACCAAGTGATTACAAATGCCGATAAAATAACACCGCTTGCTATATATCCTAAAGTAAAATAATCTTCTAAAAAGTCTAAACTTGGTATAAACTTATCTAAATAATACACCAAAACCGCCAACCCAATTAGCGCTAAAATAGCGCCGATCATACCTAATTTTATGCTACGCCATATAAATGGGCGTCTTATAAAACCTTTTGTAGCTCCCACCATTTGCATCGTTTTAATATTAAATCGTTTGGCATAAATAGACAATCTTATAGAACTGTTGATTAAAATCATAGCTATTAATGCAAAAAAACCACTTATAATTAATAACCAAAAGCTAATTCTTTTGATGTTTTTTGTTAAGATATTTATTAAAGGTTTATCATAGGAAACATCTGCAACAAATAGGTTTTTTGAGAATTTTTCTTCTAATTCTGCTACTTTTTCTGGGGTTACAAAATCAGCTTTTAAGTAAAGGTCTATCCCGTTTTTTAGAGGATTTTCTCCTAAAAACGCTAAGAAATCTTCGCCAATTTCTTCGCTATATTCTCTGGCAGCCTGACTTTTACTGATATAAATTGCTTTTTTTGTAAATTCTTCTTCTAAAAGCGATTCGCGAAATGTTTTTATTTGTTTTTGAGTTATGTTGTCTTTTATAAAAAGTGTAATTGCTACTTTTTCTTTAACAAAGTTAGCAACTTTTGTTGATTTTAATACAATTAGTCCTAAAACACCGACCATAAAAAGCACCAAAGCAATACTTATTACAACTGATATGTAAGAAGAGGTTAGGCGTCTTTTTTGGTAAGAATCAAATTTTGATGACATTAAATAATGCTATAAATAATCGTTGCAAGATAATAATTAGTACTCAGTTGATCGTAACAGTTTGCAGTATTTTAACTAATCGATTTCTTGGCACAATTCTATCAATACTCCGTTTGTAGATTTTGGATGCAAAAAAACAACAAGTTTATTATCTGCTCCTTTTTTAGGAACTTCATTTAAAACTGTAAACCCTTCGTTTTGAAGTCTTTTTATTTCTGCTTTTATATCATCTACAGCAAATGCAATATGATGCATACCTTCTCCTTTTTTAGCAATAAACTTAGCAATAGGACTCTCTGGATTTGTAGCTTCTAATAACTCAATTTTATTAGGCCCTGATTTAAAAAAAGAAGTTTTTACCCCTTCAGAAAGCACCTCTTCCATCTTATAATGTTTTTCACCAAAGAGCGCTGCAAAAAGTATATTTGATTTTTCTAAATCTTTTACGGCTATGCCTATATGTTCTATTTTATCCATTTTGTAAAAATAGAAAAAACCAACAACGTTTAACTTTACTCCTTTACATTTTATTATTTTGCATTTATAATCAAATTATCCAACTCATACGTTCCATCAAAATCTTCATCACCATTTCCTGTATATTTAAAAGCAATGTAAACTGTACCTGAATAATTTGATAAACTGACATAAGTGGAGTTTATAAAACTTGCATAATCATCATTATTAGAAGCTATTCTTGCTGGCAAACTTACCCAATTAGCAGTTGTAATTGTCGATTCAGATCCATCCCAATCAGAAGAAATTAAAACCTCTAAATTGCTGCCATCTGCAAATGATGTAGAGGTATCAAAAGACAAATATTCTTCTGTAGTTGTTTCTAAATTTATTTCTTTAGTAATTAACCAGCTTATTGTAGAAGGATTCCCAGATCTAAAAGATCCAATATTTGCAGCTCTGCTAAGAACATCATCATCAAAATAAGATCTCCAAAATTTAGTGCCTTCTTGACTATAGTTTGTCCAACCAGCAATATTTATGTTTCCAGAAGTAGCTTCAAAATCTTCTTCTAATAAAATTGTTTGAAAATCTGATATTACATTCGGCAAACACCTAGTTCCATCCATATCAACTTCATCTGTATTATTTAAAACCAATACTGTAAAATCTCCTCCAAAATCTCTAGATACAATGGCATTTAAGGAACCTCCTCCTTCTGGTAACGCTAAATTTGCAAAGTCTGCAAAAGAGCTTGTTTCTACAAAAGTTTGTACTAAACCTATCCCTTCACAACTTTGTAAAACTCTTTTCGTATCGAAATCTTCTATCGGATCTATATATGCTTTGCCTTCTAGATTTTCTGCAAAAAAAGCGTTTTCTATTTTTACATAAGTACAGAGGTTATCTGGATTATTTAAACCTCCTAAAGTTACAATTTTAGGAACAATAATTTCTGTGGTTTTAGAACGAAAAAAATGATTTTCTGACTGGTTTGTAGTAACGTTATCTAATTCTCTTGAATCTGTTAATTTTATTTTACCACCAATTGCAGTAACTCCATCTCCGGAGTTTGTTTCTCCAATATATAATCCTTTTAATTTTATATAAACCTCTCTACCAAAATTATATTTGGTGTTTATATTTGTTAGATTAACTGCAATTTTTATTCCTGATGTCGGATTTTCTGGATTGTCTTGCATATAAAACTCTCTAAAAAAGTTCCCACTTTCATCCGAAGAAATTACATATCCTTTTACTACAATATTTGAAGTTATTTGCAAAGGATCTCTACCAGAAATGTACAAGTTTTTTAAATTTTTTATAGACTTTAATTCTATAAAATCTTTAT
>TARA_R110002126_G_scaffold291799_1_pt1 | contig 37557 bp, 38 predicted proteins | sample TARA_R110002126 | Tara Oceans TARA_R110002126 (sample SAMEA4397536) | marine metagenome | biome: Polar Biome; feature: [DCM] deep chlorophyll maximum layer (ENVO:01000326); material: water (ENVO:00002006), including particulate matter (ENVO:01000060) such as... | depth 30 m | reverse complement strand
AAGCATGCGGATATGAATTCATTACTTAGTGACAAGCGCTAGAATACTATTTCGAAATCCTTATTAGTGTCTTTCATTCTCCAAAAAACGGTCTTGTCGTTGCGAGTCAATTGATTCGCCTCAGCGGTCGGGTGAAATACAATAACGCTCGTTGAAGAAAATGAGTTCGATGTGTATTTGAGAGATATTTGATCTGGCGCTCTAGTTGTGCCTTTTACCCCCTTTTTCTTGGAAATGCTCGGGAGCACAATGTTATCCCCGATCGGCGAACTGGCGATTTTACCCTTTTCTAGTTGTGGCAAGAAAATTCCTAAATCAACATTCTTGCGTATTAGGTTATCTAAAGAAATTGATAATGAAATTGGCGATAGAGATATCTCGTTCTCAATAAAAAATTCGTATCTCTTCCACTCGCTGTCACAAGTGAACAAATAGGTCTGCTTTGCATAATTCGTTGAGATTTGAACTTTAAATCGTTCTCTCGAGCTCGGGCACGCGGCAAAAAAGGAAAAAACAAAAGAATCTTCGTTGTCAGGCGAACATTCTATCATTATTTGAAAAATTCCTGATTTTATATTGTATAATGGAGCCGTGCCATTTATAATTTTTGCGTATGTATTACCTATATGTTTAATTAGTTCCACTTTAACACCTGCGTTGCTTTGAAAGGCTAATGAATTTTACCTAGCCATAATGATTTTGCCACACGCTTACTCCGGGTCGCAACCGCTTTTCAGAAAAGTCCAATACGCGGTTTCGAATCGCCTACGTTTCACCGAATATCGAGATTTCGTCGCCTTCCTGGACCGACTGCCTAACATCCCGAGCCTGCGTCTCACGGCCGCGTAGGGCTAGGACCCCTCATTGACCGTGAAGACTATCAACGGCAGTTCAGCGCCGAAAGCGCCAAGGGAAGGTGGCAACTTGGACGAGAAGCAAACCTGCTGTGCGCAGCAGCGGCCGGATCCCTGGGGCTTGTCTTTCTGCCGGAAATCTTCGCCATTGCCGGTTATCTGATGGCGATCGCAATCCTCACTCCGGGGTATCAATTGTTTCAGGCGGCAAACAACACAGCCGTCATGGCAGATGTCACCAAAGAACAACGGGGCGTCTTCTCGGGGCTGCTTGGCCTGTCGCGCAATCTGGGACTGGTTGCGGGCGCATCCGGCATGGGGGCCATCTTTGCCTTTGGTTCAGGGACGACAGGCGTGGTCAATGCTGCGCCGGCGTCCATTGCAGGTGGCATGCAATTGACCTTTGCCCTGGCCGGAGGTTTGATGATCCTTGCCATCTGCCTTGTGCGCAGCCGTCCCGGCCCGGCACCGTGACATTGCATTTACCCGCGGCACGGCTGTGTCCCTCAGGCCTTTGTCAGGGAGGCGACAATCTGCTCAATGGTTTCCACGACGTCTTTCACCTTGGCCGGATCAAGGGCGTCTGCGTGCGGGTGCGCGAAACGGCCCGCATCATTGTCGAAATATTGTCCGGACGCGGCGGTAAATTGCTCATCCAGTGCGGCGCGGCGCAGGATCTCAGCGCCAATGGCCAGATCGTTGCCTTCCACTCCGAAACCCTGTTTGACCATCTTGCTCGCCAGCAGGCTGCCCGGGTTGACGGCCAGGACCAGGGGGCCATCCGGCAGTCTTCTTGCCTGGTCCATGGACCACATTGTGATCGCCAGTTTGCTCTGGGCGTAGGCATCCATATCGGAAAGGCGTTGCTGCCCGCGCAGGGCAGAGATATTCACCGGCGCCTGCGCCGCAGATGACAGGTTGATGATGCGGCCCGCGCCGTCCATCAACGGCAAGAGTCTTTGGGTCAGCGCATAGGGCGCCAGCGTATTGACGACAAAACGAAGATCAAGGCCATCTTTCGTGACGGCGTTCGGCGCCTTGAAGACACCGGCATTGTTGATCAGGACATCCAGATGCTGGTGATTTTTGCGGATTTCGGCCGCCAGAGCTTCGACATTTGTCAGGTCTGAAAGGTCGGCAATGTAGGACTGCGTCTTTCCACCCACTGCTTTTGCCGCAAGGTTCAGTTTTTCCTGGCTGCGGCCATGCAGAAGAATGCGGTGACCTTCTGCGGCCAGACGTTTCGCTGTCTCCAAACCAATGCCGTCAGTGGCACCGGTGATAAGAATTGTTTTCGTCATAGTGTACATCCTTCTTTCGCAAACGACGGCAAGATGTTGTCTGCCAAGCGTTTGATTGTTGCCTCGGTGTCACTTGTATTCAGGCGTAAATTGATTGCCACGTGGTTCACGCCAATGTCTTCCAGTTGGGTAAGGTGATCGCGCAAAAAGGAGGTGCCCGATTGAAACCCCAAGTGGATTGGACGGGGCCGCGCATCCGGATCATCAAGCAAGTCTACGTAAAGAGATTGCACAACAGGTTTGTCCGGTTCGCCAAGATCGACCAGGCGGGCGCGATACTCTACGACGATCTTGGCCTGAGAAGCGATATCTCGCGGGTAGGTGATCCAGCCATCGCCATTCTGCGCCACCCAGTTCGGATGTTGCCTGCTCCCGCCTGTGACCAACAAAGGCAGTTGTCCCGCGGCCGGCTTGGGGAGCATGTCCATTGCCCCATGTGATACACCCTGAGCGGTCTCAAAGCTTGGAAATTCTTTTGCCATATGGCGTATGTATTCAAAACCATCCCGAAACCGCTCGCCGCGATCTTCAAACGACATGTTCATCGCGGGGTATTCTTCTGGTCGATCACCGGAGGCAACCCCCAACAGCAAGCGCCCGCCTGACAACACATCGATACTGGCCGCCGCCTTGGCGACATGCGCGGGATGGCGCAGGGGCAGGATTATACTGGCCACACCAAGGGCAATGCGACTGGTTTGACCTGCAAGTAGGCCCAAGTATACAAATGGATCATATATCTGCCCCGCATCCCCAAAAGAGGGCACATTAAAAGGGACATCGCGCAGCCACACGGCACCAAATCCGAGTTCCTCAGCCAGCCGCACACGCTCAAGATGGCGCGTCATCGTCGGCACGGGGCTGCTGGCATAGCTTTCTATCGGCGCGACAAGCCCAATGCTCAGACACCCAGGGCGAAATACAGCATTGTAGGCTTGATTCATGGGTGTAAATTGAGCGTTTTGCCTGGTCATCCGATGGGGCCTTTCGATTACGGCTGGCGCGCATTTGCGCGCCAACCAAATATCTTCTCATGCAAGGTCGTCTTTGGCCTCGATCAGGAAATGCACACTGTCAGATCCTGCCGTGCGCGCCTTTAAGTGCGGCACGTAGTCTGGATCGGCCATAAACGCTTTGGCTGCTTCAGCTGACGGCCACTCGATCAAGATACGCAATGCGGCGTCCTCTGTGCTCCCCTCCAGCTGCTCATGGCTGGTCGTACGCGCCAGATATTTACCGCCATGCTTTGCGACAATTTCATTTGCCGGGCCGATATAGTCGGCAACCCAGTCATTGTTCGTCGGTGTTACGGCAAGAACAGAATAGTATGACATTGAATTGTCTCCTTCTTGATGTTGATAGGCCACAGATATATTATCTTTTAAATGGCAATAAGATGGGTAATACGGATTTCATAATTCTGTTTTGAAAGATAATGAGATGGACACCCAAAGCGTCAGGCTCTTTGTTTTGTGTGCTGAAAAGCTGAACATCAGTGCAGCCGGGCGCGCGTTGGGCATGGCCCCTGCTGTTGCGAGTGCGCGATTGGCAAAACTCGAAATCTCGCTGGGTGCCGATTTGCTACGCAGATCCACCAGGAAGGTATCATTGTCTTTAGAAGGTGCTGATTTCCTGCCGTTCGCAAAGGAAATGCTCGCTCAGGAAGATGCCGCGCTGGCTGCCTTGGGCATGGTCACGCCTACAGTTAGCGGCACCTTGCGGTTCACAGCACCAAGTACGTTTGCCCAGCTATATATCGCACCGATCCTGCCAAAATTTCTGGAACTTTATCCAGACATCACTCTGGATCTGAGGCTGTCGGACACACAATTCGACCTTATTGAGGGCAGCTTTGATCTGGCACTACGCAATATGGAACTTGCCGATTCAAGCTTGAAGGGCCGCAAACTCGCAGACGACACCCGTATCCTGTGCGCTTCACCGACCTACCTTGAAAGACACGGTCAGCCCACCAAGCCCTCTGATCTTTCGAATCACCGTCTCATCACCTTTCGCAGTATCGCGGACAAATTGCTCATCAATGCCAAAGGCTCGACGGCACCTTTCGCCCCGATAGCGTCCAAAGCGAAGCTGGTGTTTGACGATGGCCATAGTCAGAAAGTTGCAACTATTGCAGGAGCCGGCATTTCGATCAATTCGCTATGGAGCGTTCATAACGAGTTACGAAGCGGAACCTTAGTGCGCGTTCTTCCCGAATACGTGCTCGAGCAACAGGCGGCACTTTGGCTTGTCTATCCAAAATCAAACGTCCTCACCGCCAAGGTCCGCGTATTTATTGATTTTCTGTTAGAAGAAGTTGGACAATCTCTTACTGATTTCACCAGGACGTGATGGTTTGAAAACGGACAACTCCAACCCTTCGCCCACTAAACAGATATTTGTAATTTACCTGGCTGCGGCCATGCAGAAGAATGCGGTGGCCTTCTGCGGCCAGACATTTCGCTGTCTCCAGTCCGATCCCGTCCGTTGAACCTGTAATCAGAATTGTCTTCGACATGGTATGGCTTCCTTCAGTGATATCATTGCACGGCGTCGGATCGGTGCACAACGATATCGAAGCTCTCTTCCTGGCCGGGCGCCACAAAATGCCTTGAAATCTGGTCGAACTGCTCGTCCGTCACGGCAAAGGCGTGGTCGCCACGGGCGTTTCTCAGATGAAGCCGGGCTTTGCAAACCGCGTCCGGCACATCCAGATAATGCAATGTGTGCGGGACATCCGCCGCCTCGATGAGGCCGCGCATCCACGTCCGGCTGGCGCGCGTATTTGCCTGGAAATCCAGCACGACCGAAATCCCTGCCTTCAACAGGGCCACAACATGCGGCCCGATGATATCCCGCAGCCTGGCAGAGCAACGCACATAATCCGACAGGGAAGACATTTCATCGGCATAAAGCGCGGCAAGCCAGTCATCTTCCGAAATGACAATTGTCCCGGCCGACGCGCCCAGCTGCGCTGTCAGGGTTGATTTTCCGGACGCTATTTTTCCGCATATGAGATGAAGCATTGGTATTGCAGCAGACATGAAGTTCACTCTTTCCCCGGCACGAAGGTGCCATTGATTTTCAGATAGCGATCACCCGGCCCGACGTGTCAGGCCGGGAAGATAATGCGTCCATGGCATGGCGCAATCGTCTTCTGAACAAGAGTCTTCATGGGGGTTATTTGGCAAAAAATGTCGGATTTGTCCAGCCTGGCCCGGGGCGTGATGCAGCAAAATGAAGGCGAACAGGCTGGAGCAGGATTGTCGGGTGGCTGTGGCGTCGCGCCTGTCTTATCGGTCAGCCTTGGTTGCAGCATCCGGGGCGCCGAATCGCAATCCGTCGATCACAAGGTCGAGCATGCGTCCGGTATGGGCGGCCCCCTCTTCTCCGGTGGTGACCGACAGGTTGGCAATGGCACGCAGCAGGTCATAGGGGGCAATATCGCCGCGCACCTTTCCGGCGGCGGCGGCCGTTTCGAGAAGCAAAGCCAGGGCCGGCTCGAAACGGGCCCGGAAATAGTCCGGCAATGTATCGAAGGCCGGGTCGCCGGAATGCAGCGATGCGGCCAGTCCCTTTTTTGTCGCGATGAAGGCGCAATAGCGCTGCAGCCAGCGCGAAAGCGCCTCGCCGGGCGGATGTATGAGCGCCAGTGATGCGGCCTCGGCGGCACAGGCATCGACTTCACGGCGGAAGACGGCGACGACCAGATCGGAGCGTTTTGGAAAACGGCGATAAAGCGTCCCGACGCCAACACCGGCCCTGGCGGCAATCTCTCTGACCGGAGCATCGACACCGGAGGTCACAAAAACCTCCTTTGCAGCCTCAAGCACGGCATCCTCATTGCGCCTTGCATCGGCGCGTACGCGCCGACCGGAACCCGTATCCCTGCCTGTGGGTTCGTCCTGTTGCTCAGTAGGATTTTCGGACAAACCCGCCTCCTTTGCCAATGCGACTACAACGGCTGCGCCATTCCACTCTTGCCAAGTGGATCAATGTTCCGTATACGATCATCACAAACGGAACGTTGTTCCGTTTATAACGGATCATGGTTCCGTTTCCCAGTGTATAGGCGAACCTGTGCGGTTTCGCCAGCAAAAACAGGATATTCTCATGAACAAGCTGATTGACCAGGCCCGCCATATTCCCATCAACGCAGCAAAACAGACCATTTCCATCAGCCCGGTGGTGCTGCCCGCGCCGGATCGGGGATTGCCTTTGGAAATGCGCATCACGGCTCCGGCGACGGGCCGTGATCTGCCGATCATCCTGCTGTCACACGGACATGGCCCATCGCTCTACCTGCCATCAAGGGACGGTTATGGGCCATTGGCAAATTTCTACGCCGAGCAGGGTTTTGTCGTCATCCAGCCAACGCACGCCAATTCAAAGGTTGCAGGCCTCGACCCCGATGCGCCGGGTGGCCCGATGTTCTGGCGCTCGCGTGTGACAGACATGACGCTCATCCTTGACCAGCTTGAAGAGATCGAAGCATCGGTGCCAGCCATCGCAGGCCGCCTCGACCGGCAAAGAATAGCCGCGGTCGGGCATTCGCTGGGCGGGCAGACCGTGGGCATGCTGCTGGGGGCACGACTGACCGATTCAAAAGACGCGAGCGCCACGGATGTGAACTTGATCGAACCACGCATCAAGGCGGGCGTGCTGCTGGCCGCCCCCGGCCATGGCGGCGCCAGCCTCAGCGACTTTGCCCGTAAGAACTATACAGCTCTCAATCCCGATTTTGCCCACATGACGACGCGGACACTCGTTGTGACGGGTGAGAAGGATGACAACCCGCATCTGACCGTCCGCGGCGCCGCCTGGCACGCCGATCCCTATCACCATGCCCCCGGCAGCGATGCTCTTTTGACATTGCTGGGCGCAAAACACGGGCTTGGCGGTGTCGCCGGCTATGATGCAAATGAGACCGATGACGAGGACCCGGATCGCCTGGCCATTGTGCAACGGCTGACCTGGGCCTATCTGCGCTCGGCACTCTACGCCGATGATCCCGCCTGGACACTGGCATGCAAGGCTTTGAAGGATCACGCCAGCGCGCACGGCCGCGTTGAATACAAATGAGGCTCAGCCCTGCCCCGGCAATCAATCTGCACGCCTTTGATTGAAGGGCGTGCGGAGAGAAGCGATCGCCACGCTTGAACCACAACGAGCGGGATTGGTGATACACGCCATAGGCTGGACGAAGGCGGCTGGACGAAAGCGGCTGGACGAAGACGGCTGGCCTGTTGCAGGCAAACAACACTGGTTTCCAATCGCGGAGATTCAGGCCTGCGGTTTCTTGCTTTTGTGTGCATGGCGCGGTATCGGAGCCTCCGCTGATGATCAGCGTCATTTTTTGAAAACGGGATACCGGACATGACGATCATGAACCGCGCGCCCAAAGAGGCAGCAAACCCGCGCTAAGCCGTGATTGCGGTGGGGCCGGATTGAACGGGACAGGGCTCTGCCTTGCTTCTCGACGCTTATCTGTTTTCAAAGGTATCCCCCATGGGCAATCCTCCAATGGAGGTCGCTCCAGCACCTGCTGGCGCGGCTCCAATCAATCTTTTCTATTCACAAAACACCTGGATCGAAGGCGCGGCAGTCGATCAACTTCATCAGGTTGCATGCCTTGCGGGTGTGCGCCGTGTCGCCGCCTTTCCAGACCTGCATCCGGGCAAATACGGACCGGTCGGCTGCGCTGTGCTTGCCGATCGCATCTACCCTCACCTGATCGGCAACGATATCGGGTGTGGCATGTCCCTCTTCGCTCTCGACAAGCCGGCCCGAAAACTGCGCCTCGACAAGGTGGCGCAAAAACTGCGGGCACTGGAAGGTCCGTGGACCGCAGATGCAAACCAATATCTGCGCAATGCGGGGCTCCCCTCCGGCCTGGAGCGGCAATCCCTCGGAACGCTGGGCGGTGGCAACCATTTTTGCGAGTTGCAAAGCGTTGGCGCTGTCTATGACGAGACAAGCCTTGCAGCCATCGGGCTGTCAAAAGGCGACGCGCTGCTGCTGGTGCATTCCGGTTCGCGGTCGTTGGGAACAGATGTTTTCAACAGGGTGTTCGATCAACATCACGGCCTGGAGCCAACAACGCAACAGGCGCAGGCCTATATGCAGGCCCATGATCAGGCCGTCGTCTGGGCACGTGTGAACCGACAAGTCATTGCCTTGCGGGCTGCCGATGCGCTGCGTGCAGATATTCGCCTGATCGCCGATTCTCCGCATAATCTGATCGAACTCCGCGACGATGGTTATCTGCACCGCAAAGGTGCGGCCAAAGCGGAAGGCACGCTTGTCCCCATTGCCGGATCACGCGATGCGCCCAGCTTTCTGGTCAAGCCTTGCGGCAACGCGGCTGCAAGCCTTTCTTCGCTCGCCCACGGCTCGGGCAGACGGTATGACCGCGCCTCCATGACGGGACGCGCCGGTAAAGTGAAGTCCGACCGTGAAAGACTGGAGCGTACATCTTTCGGTGGCCATGTCATTTGTGATGACCGGCAACTTCTCATCGAAGAAGCACCCCTGGCCTACAAGGACCCCGAGCAGGTGATGGCTGATCTGGCGGCTGCGGGTCTGGCTGAAAAGCTGGCGGCGCTGCATCCGCTGATCACGTTCAAGAAAGCCAGAGACGAGGAAAGAACACAGCGACGGGAAAAACAAAGTCGCTTGCGTGACAGGAGGCGTGGTCGATGAAAAACCCCAATCAACTGCGTTTGCTTGTCAGCGGAGGTGATGGCCCGAGGGAATGTCGCCTCGCCGTCTCTCTGGTGCTTGCAAGGATGAAAATGGAAGCGCGCAGCATGAACCTGTCATGGAGTGCAACATTGGCGGAGCAGGGCAGGCAAAAAGAACCGCCATCAGCATGTGTTAGCGTATCGGGTGCAGGTGCCGTCACATTCGCCAAGAACTGGATCGGCACCATTCAATGGACGGCGCAAAGCCCCTTCAGGCCGCATCACAAGCGGCGCAACTGGTTCGTCGGTGTCTTCGATCTTGGCATTGAAGACACATTGGCGAGCCGCTTCGACAAAAAGGACCTGCGGTTCGACACTTTCCGTGCAGGAGGGCCGGGTGGACAACATCAAAATACCACCGACAGCGCTGTCCGGCTCACCCACCTGCCCAGCGGGATATCCGTGGTGTCGAAAGATGAGCGGTCTCAGCATCGCAACAAACACATCGCCATGGAAAGACTGGCTTCCCGCATGGATCTGCTGCAACAGCAAAAACAGGCCGATGCAGGCTCCGACCAGAACCGGCATCACAGGCAATTGGAGCGCGGCAACCCGATCCGGCGTTTTCGCGGCGCGGCCTTCGTCGAAAAATAGAAACCACCCTGCCAGAACGTGCAAACACGAGATTACTGCACGTTTTGGCAGGGACGGGAACAGACCGTCCGAATGACGTCTGAGCCGAGCAAAGAGCTTCAAGCGCTTGCGGATGCCGCGCAATCAAACCTGATTTTCGGGATCTCGTTCCGCTTCAACAGCTATGATGACGGTTTTCCACGTCGCCCAGATCGCAGCCGGCAGAATGAGGATGCCGAGGATGACATCGACCGCCAGGTTGGCTGACAGCCAACCGTGCAATGCCCAGAGGGCGGCAATTGCCACAAGCCATATTTCCGAGCCGATCAGGACGATCGCCCCCATGGCTGCCAGCACCGCTGGAAAAAGGGCCAATTTTTGTGGAGACATATGTGCCCCGATGGGCGCTTCAACGGTGTGAGAATCAATCAAATCCGACATGATCATGTGTCCAAGGCGCTCACGACATGGAGCGCGGCTGATATCAGATGATGATCGGTTAAGCCCAAATCAAGACCGCCGATTGACCGCATGAAAATATATTCGGAAGCAGGTTCAACAGGCTCTTTTCGCATGACCATCCAGGGTTTGCGGCGGGCACCCGGATCAAGATTGTCAATCCACCGGCAGGCCGCTTGGAACGCTTTCAGGACGTCCAAGCGGAGGCCGGGCAGCGCCACTGCCCTCAAGCGCGTGAAGAAAGGCGATGAGATCGTCCACCTCTTCGTCCTGCAACGAAACCGGCTGAATATCCACGCGGGATCGAAGACGCGCCATTTCGCGTTTGTCATCCAGGACAACAAAATCCACCGTCTTCAGCCAGGGCGCTTCCGGCAGATGGGCCATCTCCTTTTGCCATCGGTCCAGACCACCCGGGGCATCCAGATGATGCGCGATGATGCCGCGCAGATCCGGATAGGCGCCATTGTGGCCGTAGGGGGCGGTCAGGGTGACGTTGCGCAGCGACGGCGTGCGAAAGCGATAGGCATCGTCAAGATCATCCGTTTCACCCATGCGCCCCACATCGCGGGCATAGGGGTCAAACAATCTGGTGCGGCCGGGACCAATCGGCGGCAATGCCAGGGCATGGAATTTCTGATCGCTGAGCAGCGGGCCGGAATGGCAGGTCGAACAGGCGGCCTTGCCATAGAACAGGTCGAGACCATTTTTCTGGTCCGGAGCAAGGGCCGAAGCGTCACCGGCCAGATAGGCATCAAATGGTGAATCGCTGCTTTGCCACTCGGTGCCCATGAAGGCGGCAAGGGCCTCGGCAATCTCAATGATGGTGATGTCCGTCGCGGTTTCCACACGGTCGAAGGCGTCGGCGAACCGCTCCGCATAGGCGGGCAGGCTTCTGACTCGTTTGGCCAGGATCGGCCAGACCTTGTCGATCCGGTCATAGGCCGCCCCGGCCACCTCGTTTTCCTTCGGGTCTCCGGCCATTTCAAACTGGCTGGTCATCGGGAACAGGGCCTGTGCGGCGAGCAGGTTCGGCAGGCCTTTGGGCAACCATTCCTCGGCCGGCGAATTGAAACCATTTTCATAGGCGTCGGACCGTTCGAGGCGCCCGTCGTGAAAAAGCGCGGTGATTTCCTTTGCCCCGAGATTCCACAGAGCTGTTGCGTTGCGGGGAATGCGTTTGGCAATACGGTCAGCACCAGTACCGGCTGTTCTGTCGGGTCCAACGCCAATGCCGCCCTCACCGATGCCCAGCGACAGGCCATCCGAACTGCCATGATCATGGTGATGGCAGGTGCCGCAGGAAATGTTGCGATTGCCCGAAAGGATCTTGTCATAGAACAACAATTGTCCCAGTTGCGCTTGCTTTGCATCAAAGGCGATGAAATCATCGGGCTGAAGCGCGCGCGGCAGGTCATTGGCCAACAGGCTCACGGGCAATGCGGCGATCACCCAGAACAGAACAATCAGAGATTTCAAATGCGTCATCATCTCGTCATTCTTTGTTTTTCGCTTGCGGTTTTTCTGGCAGGCCCGGCCAGAGCCGATATTGAAGCAGCACGCGATCTGATGGAAGCAGGAAAATTCCGGCAGGCGATGCAGGATCTGCTGCCGGCGGCCCGGTCGGGCAATGCGGATGCCGAGGAATTGATCGGTGTGATGTATGCCATGGGGCTGGGTGTGGAGCGCGATGATCGCCGCGCGTTCGAATGGTATCTGCGTGCTTCCATGAAAGGCCATCCCGGGGCGCAAAGCGGTATCGGCTGGTATTACGAGGTCGGGCGCGGCGTGCAATCACCGGATCTTGTGCGCGCCTATATGTGGTATGTGCTTTCGGCCATTGGCGGCGACCCGGATGCGGCCATCAGCCAGGAGGAGGTCGTCAAAAAGATGACGCCGAAGCAGATCGCCGATGCCCACCTGCTGATTGACGATTACAAGGCCTGGCTCTACCCGTTCCGTTAGGAGTGAATACCGCCCTGCCCTTTCAAGCAGGGCGATATCCTTATGACAGGTCTTGCAAAGCCTAGTTCAGGTCTTTCATGTTGTCGGCCTGAATTTCCGCTTCTGCTTCAGCCACGGCGGTGGTCAATGCATCAAAGACTTCCGGACCGCCCTTGACGTTGGTCTTGAACCATTCGTAGACGGGGGAAGCGGCTTCCTTGAAGGCGGCTTTTTCCTCTGGGGTCGGCACATAGAGATCACCGCCGCCGGCGACAAAATCTTCATAGGCCTGGATCGACTTGCGCTTCGGCGAGGCAAAGGTTGCCTGCTGCAGGGCAGAGAATCCGTCGACGATCACCTGGCGCAGATCTTCCGGCATGGACTTGAACGTATCATTGTTCATCCACCACAGGGCGCCCATGTAGGCATGGCCGTCAAGGGTCAGATATTGCAGGCCGGCATCGGGAAATTTCATGCCCATGATGTCGGTGATGCCGTTTTTGGAGCCTTCAACCACGCCGGTCTGGAAAGAGGTAAAGAGCTCCGGCCATGGGATCGGGGTGGGCGATGCGCCGAGCGATTTGACCAGTTCCTGTGGCAGGTCGGCGACCACGGTGCGGATCTTCAGACCTTCCATATCGCCCGGATTCTGCAGCCGGCGCTTGGTGTTGGCAAAATTGCGCCAGCCACCCGTATTGCCGATGGTCATCAGCCGGATCTTGTCACCGGAATCTTTCAGCGCCATATCGCGCACGGTGCGGGTAAAGTCACCGGACAGGACATTTTCCGCAATGCGGTCGTTGGCCATCAGGTAGGGCAGATCAAGAACCTGAACATAGGGGAAGGCACCGGCCGCGCCACCGGATGTCGAAATATAGATGTCGATCGATCCATCAGCCACGCCCTGCAGGCATTCGGCGCCCTTTGAGCAAAGCTGTGTCCCAATGAAGAGTTCGACGCCGATCTTGCCGTTGGATGCGGCTTCCACGTAGTTCTTGAAAACCACCAGACCATCATAGTCCTCGTCGTTCTCGTTCGAGTTGGCCGTGGCCCTGATGTTATAGTCAGCGGCCATGGCGGCAAGCGAACCGGCCGTCATCAGCGCTGCCGTCACGGCGGCTATGCCAAGTGTTTTCATACAGGATTTCATAGAGTATCTCCTCCAAGTTGCGGGCCAATTGATCTGGCCCTTGAATGGTAAAGTTTCACCGGAAGGCTTCCGGTCGTAACGAGATCAAACCTCCCTAGTTGAACATGCGCAGTACCGGTCCCATCAGGTCAGCACCTTTGACGAGGCCAAGCCAGGTCGGAATGCCCAGCGAGATGATCGGGAAATAGGTGATCAGGAAAATCACCACGACCTCAACGGCCAGAAACGGCAATATGGCCCTGGAGATCGTTTCCACCTTCACCCCCGAAACGGATGAAGCGACAAAAAGCACCAGGCCCATGGGCGGGGTCGCCAGCCCGACGGTCAGGTTGACCGACATGATCATGGCAAAGTGCACGGGGTGAATGCCCATATTGATGAAGATCGGCGCCAGGATCGGCCCCAGAATGATGATAGCCGGGCCAGCATCCAGAAACATGCCGACAATGAACAGCAGCAGGTTGATCAGCAGCAGCAACAGAAGCGGATCGCTGGTCAGCGACAGGATCCATTGGGCGAGATTTTCCGCCGCATAGGACAGGCTGACAACCGTCTTGAAGGCCATGGCGGCACCGACCAGCAGCAGGACGACAGCCGAGGTGATGGATGCCTTGATCAGGATGCCGTGCATTTCAGACCATTTCAGCGTCCGCAGGATGAAAAGCCCGAGAAAGGCCGCATAGGCCACAGCCAGCGCCGAAGCTTCCGTTGGCGTGGCCACGCCGCCCAGGATGCCACCCAGAATGATGACCGGTGTGAGCAGCGGCAAAACGGCGCGTTTGGCGGTGATGCGGAAGTTTTCAGAAACAAGGCGCCGCTGAATCTGGAAGACAATCTCCGCCATGACCAGAGCACCGGCGAAATACATGGAGAACTGCCCCCAGGTCCGGTCACCCTCAAAGCCCGCGAGTTTGAGCAGCATCGGATAGAAAATACCGGCGAGCATTATTCTGGCGATAACCCGGGCCGCGATATTTTCCCCGGCGGAAATCGAAACACCTTCCTGGGTGACCCTTTTGGCTGGCGGATAATCGTAATGATTTGCCATCAGACGGGTAACGATCATCAGGCCGGCGCCGACCAGAATGCCCGGAATGATCCCGCCGGCAAACAGGGCGGCGACGGAAACCTCCATGACATAGGCATAGATGATCATGATGCCCGATGGCGGAATGATCGGGCCAATCACCGATGAAGCAGCCGTAATGGCAGCAGCGAAACGGCGTGTATAGCCTTCCTTTTCCATCGCCGGTATCAGCATGGAACCCAGCGCTGACGTATCGGCCACGGCAGAACCGGACATGCCTGCAAACAGCATGGAAGACAGAATGTTGACCTGCGCCAGACCGCCGCGCACCGAACCGATCAAAGCCTGACTGAAGTTGACAAGGCGCTCGGTGATGCCGCCACGGTTCATCAATTCGCCGGCCAGCATGAAAAACGGGATGGCCAGCAGCACGCCATTGTCGATGCCATTGAAGATATTGCGATACATCAGGGCGATGTCGCGTTCCTGGCCATTGAGATAGAGCAGGATGCCGGGCGCTGCGAGCATGGCGAAAAAGACCGGGACCCCGATCAGCAGCATGACGAGAAAGAGTGGCAGAAACCATACAAGCATGTTCAGTCCACCGCCATCGAGATGGGCGCAACGGGCGCCTGAAAATCGTCGTCCGTCCAGATCAACCGACCCAGCGTGCGCATGATGAGCTCAATACACACGCTGAGCAAAAGAACCATCAGGACCGACATGGCAAGATAGATATAGGCGGTGCGAAATTGCAGTTGGGTGCCAAGCAGCTCATTGATGCCACTGTCCTGCAGCAGGCGGTTGAGGCCGGATGAATCAAACAGCAGGGGCGCGGAAAAATGCGCCCAGGCCTGCCCGAACATGACGATCATCGCCGCCAGCGACAGGGTGAGGATGGCAAGGGCGAGCACAAGCCTCGGTCGGCGGGGCAGCATATCCGGCAGCATGTCGATCGAGACAAAGCCCGCATAGCGGTAGGCGGAGGGCGCGACCAGGGCCATCATCCAGATCATCAGGGCGCGGGCGGCCTCTTCAGGCCACGGCAGGGCGTTGTTGAGGACATAACGGAAGAATATCTGCAACAGCACTGCGGCGACCATCAGCCCCATGGCGGCACCGCCAATGCCCCGGCACACGCGCAACACAAAGGCATTGATGCCTCCGTGAACAGCGAGAACTGTCCGCAATCCTTCCAAATTCATCTCCTCCCGGGCATGCGTGGCTCTCCCTGCCATCATCCCCTTTCATGCAAGCATATCAGTCGTTGCGGCGAAAGCCTCCAAATGATCCTTTTGCAAAAATCAACGGCTCTGACTGCCGATGAACAAAATTCTCCACCTGTCCGACAATAATCAGATGGTCGCCGGCATCGTGAGCCGCGTTTCTCGTGCAATCAAACCGGGCAATGGCGCCCTCGATCTGGGGAACCCCATGGCCATTCAACACCCAATCGCAGGCATGAAAGGCATTGCCATTGCGCGCAAAGGCCGATGCCAGATCCTGCTGATCGGCACACAGGACATGAATGGCATAGTTTTGCGCTTCGGCAAATGGCGCAAAGCGGCCTGATGATTTGGCAAGCGACCACAGGACCAGCGCCGGATCAAGCGAGACCGAGGCAAAGGAATTGACCGTCATGCCGACCGGACCTTCCGACCCCGTCGCGGTGATGATGGTGACACCGGTGCCGAAATTTCCCAGCGCATCACGATAGGCACGCTGGTTGAACGGCGTCACACGAGGTGTCACGCTGACTGGGGGGTCGCTGCGCATCGCATCGTCAACGCGTTCCTCCATCGTTGTCATTGAAACAGCACAACCTTCCATCAGGCCACCTCCCGGCCCAGAGCCAAAGTGTAGATCTCGAACCATGTCTGGCGATCCAGCGTTGTTGATGTCGCCTCATGGAAGCGTTTGATACGATCAAGACTATTGGTGCCCATGACCGGAATGATGCCTGCCGGGTGGGCCAGCAGCCAGGCGATGGCGAGGCTGTCGACACCAATCCCGCGTTGCGCGGCAATACGGCCTATACCGTCGCGTATTGCCTGCGTGTGCGGATTGCCCTGTTCGAACAGGGCGCCTCCGCTCAAGGGCGACCACGCCATGGAACTGACGCCCATTTGCTGGTGAAAGGCCAGATCGCCATTGGAAAAGGCCTCATGGGCCATGACACTTATCTCGATCTGATTGGTCACAAGGGGCGTCTTTGTTGCCGATTGCAGCAAGCTCCAGTCATGGGGCTTGAAATTGGAAACACCGATTGCACCGACCTTGCCTGAGGCCACGGCCCGGTCGAGCGCGGCCCCGGTTTCGTGATGATCCATGAATGGATCGGGCCGATGAATGAGCAGCAAATCGATATGTTCGATCTTCATCAAGGCCAGCGAATGATTGATCGATGCCTCGATGTGGGCTGCAGAGGTGTCGTAATATTTGACGCGCGCATCGCTGTAGCGGCCAGCGGGCGCAACAATATCGCATTTGGTGATGATCTCGAGCTTGTCGCGCAATGCCGGCGCCTGGGCAAAACAGGCCCCCAGAAGGGCCTCCGCCTCATAGCCGCCATAGATATCGGCCTGGTCCATCGTCGTTATGCCCTGTTCAAGACAGGCTTCAATTTTTGCCTGGACATGCGCGGGTGATGTATCGGCATCATCGCCCAGCCGCCACATGCCATAAACAATGCGGCTCACGTCCAGATTGTCGTTGAGTTTTACACGGTCCATCAGCGTCTCGTTCCATTGCCCAGCGGTGTGGGCGGTGTGGTGCCCGGGATGCGGCCCTGAAGTTGTGGCAGCGAACAGGTTTCCAATTGTGGCAACACCCGTTTGCCGAAGCTTTCACACTCATCAAGATGCGGGTAGCCGGAGAAAATAAAGGCCCTTATGCCCATCTTCTTGTAGTCTTCAATTTGCGAAAAAACCTGATCCGTGGAGCCGACAAGCGCTGCTCCACAGCCGGAGCGGGCCCGGCCGATCCCGGTCCAGAGGTTGGGTTCGATATAGCCTTCAAGATTTGCCAGCTCACGGTTTTTCGCCTGATGGGAAACGCCGAGCGACGTGGCGTCGAGTGCCCGCTCGCGAATGATGCGTCCCTGCTCATCGTCCAGCCGGGAAACCAGCTCGCGGGCATATTCGCGTGCCTCGGCTTCCGTATCGCGCACAATCATGTGGACCCGCAGGCCGTAGTCCAGAACCCGGCCATAATGGGCCGCGCGTTCATGGACGGCTTTCATGCGCTCGGCGAGTTCTTCCTTCTTTTCCGGCCACATCAGATAGACGTCACAATGTTCGCCGCACAGATCAAGCGCCGGTGGCGAATAGCCGCCGAAATACAAAAGAGGCCCGCCGTTCTGCTGATAGGGCCGCACCGGGTCCGTGGTCAGTCCCTCGAACTGATAGACTTGCCCCTGGTAGTTGATTTCATCCTGGGTCCAGGCCTGCTTGAGGATTTCAACCACCTCGCGTGAACGCTGATAGCGATAGGCGCTGTCTTCCTTCTGACCGGGAAAATCCGAGGAAATGATATTGATTGTCAGCCGACCCTTCATCATGTGGTCGAGGGTGGCAATCGTGCGGGCCAGCATGATCGGCTGCATTTCACCGCAGCGCACCGCCGCCAGCATGTTGATGTTTTGCGTCAGCGGAGCATTTCCCGCCACAAAGCTCAGGGTATCCTGACCCACCTGATAGGAAGAAGGGCAAAGAATATTGCGGTAACCCAGCCTGTCGGCGGTCTGGACGATATTCGACGTGTTTTGCCAGGAAGACCGCAGGTCTCCATCGGGCACCCCGAGATAGCGATAATCGTCCGAACACAATGGTGCAAACCATGCCACTTCGGCGGCTGTCGTATCGGCAGATCGGATGGGAACAACTGACATGCGTGTTGCTGCTTTCATCATTGCGAATTGCGTTCCGTTGCATCCTGTGTAACATAGAAAAATATATGTATCAATCGTGTATCAATTTAAAGTCATGACCCTGGAAAAAGACAAAAGCTCCGATCGTTCGCCCGCCTACAGCACCCATGGCGGCAGGTTGCCGCTGCACGTGCAGGTCAGCGAATTGCTGGCGCGCGAAATTCAGGCAGGCATCATCCCGGACGGAGAACGGCTGGCACCGGAACGTCAAATGGCGGCACAAATGGGCATCGCGGTGGGCACCCTGCGCAAGGCTCTGGCCGACCTGACGGAAAAAGGCCTTCTGGAAAGGGTACAGGGCTCGGGAAATTATGCGCGCAACACCAAGGAAGCGCGCACGATCTACGGTTTCTTCCACCTGGAACTGATCGAGGGCGGCGGCCTGCCGACAGCTGAAATCCTCTCCGTGGACCGGATGGTCAAACCCGATGACCTGCCGGACTTTGGAACATCCCGCGAAGGTTTTCGCATCAAACGTCTGCGGCGGCTCAATGGCATTGATGCGGCGCTGGAGGAAATCTGGCTGGACGGATCGCGCGCCGAGACCGTCAGGACGGAAGACCTGCGCGATTCCCTCTATGTCTTTTACCGCAAGAAACTCAACCTGTGGATATTCCAGGCCACTGACTCGGTCAGCGTGGCGCCGGTGCCCGCATGGCAACCCGACAATTTCGCAAGCCGGTCTTCCGGCCCCCAGGCCGTCTGGGGCTATATCGAACGCATGAGCTATGACCAGAAGAATGTAAGCGCAGAGTTTTCGCGCACCTGGTTTGACCCGCAAACAACGCGCTTTGTCGCCCGGTGGAATTGAAGGATCCGGTTAAAATGACACCACTACGTTATGGCATGATCGGTTGCGGCATGATGGGCCAGGAGCACATCCGCAATATCAAATTGCTTGAAAATGCTGTCGTGACAGCCATCGTTGAGCCCGATGCGGGCATGCGGGCAGCGGCACAGGCCCTCGTGCCGGATGTTGCCTTTGAGGACAGCATCGAAACACTGTTGCGCCGACACGACATCGACTGCCTTGTCATCGCCAGCCCCAATTATCAGCATGCGGATCAACTCAGGCGCATCGCTTCACTCTGTACGAAGCCGATATTGTGTGAAAAGCCCTTGATCACCGATCCGGCCGATGAAGGCCTGATTGATGCGCTGTCGGCAAACTATGCCGCGCCCATCTGGGTCGCGATGGAATATCGTTACATGCCGCCCATTGCTGCATTGCTTGAACAGGTTGAACAAGCCACCGGCGGCATCAAAATGCTGACCATTCGCGAGCACCGCTTTCCCTTTCTCAGCAAGGTCGGCAACTGGAATCGCTTCAACGCCAAATCCGGCGGCACTCTGGTGGAAAAATGCTGTCACTTTTTCGACCTCATGCGGCTGATTCTCAAATCTGAACCAATCCGGGTCGTCGCTTCTGCCGGTCAGGCGGCAAACCATCTTGACGAGATCTATGATGACCAACGCTCCGATGTCTGGGACCATGGCTATGTGATGGTGGATTTCCAATCCGGCGCCCGGGCCATGCTGGAACTTTGCATGTTCGCGGAGGGATCGCAGTATCAGGAAGAAATCTCTGCCGTTGGCCTCAATGGCAAGATCGAATGTCTGGTACCGGGACCAAGGCGCTTCTGGCCCGCCCATCTGGGTGAGGCGCCGCAGCCGAAACTGATCGTCAGCCCCCGTCAGCCGCTGGGCGCGCGCGTGATCAATATTGATGTCGACCCGGTTTTGCTTGAGGCAGGTGACCACAATGGCGCGACATTCTATCAGCACAAGCGCTTTCAGCAGGTAGTTCTGGGAAAATGCGCCCCGGAAGTCACCATGCATGACGGCCTGTCTGCGGTGCAAATGGGAATGGCCGCCCAGGAATCGGCAAAAACGGGAAGAGTTGTGACGCTCGCAAACCATGACGAGAACCCAGAGCTCCACCAGCAGCGCATAGCGCTGAAAGGCTGACGCGGGACGGTTGAGCGGCTACGGGATTTCGCGTGCAGCGTGCTGCTTCTGCATGTCATGATTGTATATGTTCTGATAATACTGTTAAACTCATATTTTCGATAGGTCAGGATCGGACAATGGGTGTTTTCACGCTGCATGAAAGACTGGAAGCCGACAGTCATCTTGTGTCCAAATTGGGCCTTTGCCAATTGCGCCTGCTCAATGACCGGCGTTGGCCATGGTTCCTGTTGGTGCCGCAGCGCAACGACATTTCAGAGATGCATCAGCTTACACCGCTGGATCAGACCCTGCTGACCTTCGAAATGAATGAGACAGCACGCGCCCTGCAGCAGGTGACCCAATGCACAAAAATCAATATTGGCGCCCTTGGAAATATTGTGCGGCAATTGCATGTCCATGTGATTGCCAGGAATGAGGGTGATGCGGCCTGGCCAGGCCCTGTCTGGGGGTTTGGCAAAGCCGAGCCATATGATACCAAGGGCGCGAAAGCGCTGATGTCAGCGATCGCCAAGGAACTTTAGGAACCTGCAAACGTGACAATTTTTGATGCCAATGGCCACGGCCATGAGCCGAGCAGCCGTGTGGCTTTTTCCGGAAACCGCCTGGACCGCAGGTCGGAACAGCGCCATGATGACAGCCTTACCGAGGCGCTGGCATCGCCCAAAATGCGGGCTTTTGCCATGCAGGGCGGACGGGCCTTGCTGAAGAAACAGGGCGAAGATTTTGCCCCTTTGCACAGCGCTGAAGAGCTTGATCATCTCAAGCCCGATCTGGAAAACGCCATCCTGCTGGGCTTTTCCGATGACGAATCCCCGCGCATTGCCGTCCCGGTCCATCTTGATCTGGAGACCTTGCCAGAGAACATCAAGGCCGTCGACCATCGATCCATCTACATGCAGGGTCTGTTGAAAGACAGTCTGCTGGGTGAGCTTGCACAGGGCGCCAGCCTGCTTGCCTGGGCCAGCTCGCACCGCCATTGCGGCCGATGCGGCGAAAAAACCATTGCCCGGGCCGGCGGTTACCGCAGAGAATGCCCCTCCTGCAAGCAGCAGCTGTTTCCGCGCACCGATCCGGTCGTCATCATGCTCTCCATTGATCTGGAAAATGACCGCTGCCTCCTGGGGCGCAGCCCGCATTTCCCACAGGGCATGTATTCCTGCCTTGCAGGATTTCTGGAGCCGGGTGAAACCATGGAAGATGCGGTGCGCCGCGAAACCCTGGAGGAATCAGCCATCCGCGTCGGACGGGTGCGCTATCATGCCAGTCAGCCCTGGCCGATGCCGCATACACTGATGATCGGCTGTTATTGCGAAGCCACCAGCACGGACATCAAGATAGACACCAACGAACTGGAAGATTGCCGCTGGTTTACCCGGTCGGAGGCCGAGGCCATGCTGAACCGCAACGTCAGGGGCAATGGGCATTCGACGCCGCCGCCGGGCGCCATTGCCCATCATCTGATTCGTGACTGGCTCGAAAGCACCGATTGAGGTGTTGCGCGGCGGGGGCTCAAGTCCCCGACCGTTTATCCTCGATCGCATCCCACAGAAGCGCGGCAATGTCTGCTCCGCCAAATTTCTTGACCTCGCGAATGCCCGTCGGTGAGGTCACATTGATTTCAGTCATGTAATCGCCAATCACATCGATGCCGACCAGCAGGAACCCGCGCTCTTTAAGCGAGGGACCAATGCGCGCGCAGATATCACGCTCTCGGTCGGTCAGGCCGACGGCTTCAGCGCGCCCACCCGCATGCATGTTTGACCGCGCATCGGTTTCTGCCGGAACACGATTGATCGCACCGACAGGTTCGCCGTCAACCAGTATGATGCGCTTGTCTCCACTGCGCACGGCCGGCAGATAGCGTTGGGCGATCAACGGCTCGCGGAACATCTGCCCGAACATCTCCAGAAGGGAAGACAGGTTCTTGTCGTCACTGCGAAGATGAAAGACACCGGCACCACCGGCGCCATAGAGTGGCTTGAGGATGATGTCGCCCATATCGGCGCGAAACGCCTTGATTTCCTCCGGATCAGAGGTGATCAGCGTGTCCGGCATCAGATCGGCAAATTCGGTGACAAATATTTTTTCCGGTGAATTGCGCACCCAGGCCGGGTCATTCACCACCAGGGTTTTGGGATGAATACGCTCAAGCAAATGGGTCGAGGTGATATAGGCCATGTCGAATGGCGGATCCTGACGCAGCAGAACGACATCCATCTGTTCCAGATTTATCCGCTCCTGAGGTCCCAGCGTGTAGTGGTCACCGGCCACATCACGCAGGGTCATCGGTTCGACCCGGGCAATCACCTGACCATTGCGCAATGATAATTGCGACGGCGTGTAATGAAAAAGCTGATGCCCGCGCCTTTGTGCCTCCAGGCACATGGCAAAGCTCGAATCACCTTCAATCTGAATTGTTGAGACATGGTCCATCTGGACCGCGACATTCATCTGTTTTGCCATATCATTTTTCCATCTGCACAGGCCGCAGCCCGCTGGTTCGCCCTCCACACATAAAGTCGAAACACATAAATGCAACCATTGATGAGATCACGGCCTGATTCTGCGGCCTGATGACATCAAGAGACAGACCGCAATGCGGCGACAGGGAGGTCGGTCTTGATCCGAACTCAAGAGTGAAGCAAGGGGCGCTCCTGCCTCTGGCATTGAACTGATGAATTTGACCGTTTTTCCCGGATCAAATGGTTTCAAATGGCGGTGAAACGCACTAGATAGATGCATGTCAAAAAGTGTAGCTGGCCCCGAAATAGAGAAGCTGATTCAACTCCTGGCGCGCGTCCCGGGACTTGGACCGCGTTCTGCGCGCAGAGCAGCCCTGCAACTGATCAAAAAGAAGCAGCAATTGCTGGGGCCCCTGGCCGAAGCCATGTCTGTTGCTTTCGACAAGGTGCAGATATGCAGCCAATGCGGCAATGTGGATACGCTCAATCCCTGTACGATCTGCACCGATCCACGCCGCGACACCGCAGTGATCATTGTGGTTGAGGATGTGGCGGATCTGTGGGCGCTGGAACGGGCTGCGGCGATGAATTGCTGCTATCATGTCCTTGGCGGCACATTGTCACCGCTTGACGGCGTTGGACCGGATGACCTGAACATCAGGCCATTGGTCGACAGGGCAACAGCCGGCGGCATCAAGGAAATCATCATTGCGGTCAATGCGACCGTGGAAGGGCAGACAACCGCCCATTACATCACCGACCAGCTCGACGGCCTGGACATTTCGATTACCCGGCTTGCCCACGGCGTGCCCGTCGGCGGTGAACTGGACTATCTGGATGAAGGCACGCTGACAGCCGCCCTGCGTTCACGCACACGGCTATAAAGCCCGGACCCCCTATCGCTCCAGCCGGGAGCGGAAGGGATGGGCCTTATAGGCGCCCAATATGCTGACTTGCGTGGAAAAGAACCGCAATTCTTCCAGCGCCAGGGCGACATTGGGATCATCGGGATGGCCTTCGATATCGGCATAGAACTGGGTCGCGATGAATTTGCCCTGGAGCTGGTAGCTTTCCAGCTTCGTCATGTTGACGCCATTGGTCGCAAAACCACCCATTGCCTTGTAAAGAGCGGCGGGCATGTTGCGCACATTGAAGACGAAGGTCGTGACGATCAGGTCGTCGGGATTGTCGCGCACGGCCAATTGCTCCCGGGGAGACAAGACGACAAAGCGGGTCACATTGGTTTCTGAATCCTCGACATTTTCCTCGATAATGTCCAGTCCGTAGAGTTCGGCGGCGAGACGCGGCGCAAAGGCCGCCATGCTGGGGTCTGCCGTCTCGGCGACGAACCGCGCAGCGCCTGCCGTATCACCGGCAACGACAGGCTGCCAACCGCGTTCCCGCACGATATTGCGGCACTGGCCCAGCGCATGGATGTGGCTGTGAACGGTCTTGATATCGGCCTCGGTGGCGCCTGGCACGACCATCAGCTGGAAATGGATCGGCATGAAATATTCGCCGACAATATGCAGGCGTGATTCGGGCAACAGGTGATGAATGTCGGCGACGCGTCCGGCAATGGTGTTTTCAATGGGAATCATCGCCAGATCCGCTTCACTGCTTTGAACGGCATTGAATGCGTCCTCGAAAGTGCGGCAGGCAAGCGGCTCCATCTCGGCAAACATGTCACGGCAAGCCATATCCGAATTTGCGCCGGTCTCGCCCTGAAAGGCGATTTTCTTTTTGTCATGTGCCATGTGGGGATCCAATATTACGGTCTTGCGGATTTCAGTGGAAATTGAAGTCAGGGCGCCAGCATTTTGCGCGCCTGTTCCAGATCGGCGGGAGTATCAACACCCAGTGGTATTGAGTCAACGATGGCAACGTCAATGCGCATGCCTGCTTCCAAAGCGCGCAATTGCTCCAGCTTTTCCCTTTTTTCCAACGGCGATGGACCAAGGCCGACAAACCGAGACAAAGCGTCGCGGCGATAGGCATATAATCCGATGTGGTGATAGAGCGGTCCGTCTCCATAGGGTGCGGTGGCACGCGTAAAATAAAGCGCCCGCAAGCGATTTTCCGCCAGCGGCGAGCCGACAACCTTGACCACATGAGGATTGGTTTTTTCTTCCTCATCGGTAATTTCGACCGCCAGAGTGGCAATGTCCGTCTGCGGCATCTGCAAGGCCTCCAGTGCGGCGCGAACGGTCTTCGCCTCGATCGTCGGCAGATCACCCTGCACATTGACCACAAATTCCACCTCTCCCTGCGGGTCAAGCAATTGAAGTGCCTCATAAATTCGGTCTGAGCCCGATTGGTGGTCCGCGCCGGTGATGACGGCTTCGAAACCATGGGCCTGCACGGCATTGAGGACCTGATGGCTGTCGGTTGCCACAACAACCCTTCCAAGGTCAGCTTCCTGCGCCCGTTTTGCCACCTGCACCACCATCGGCAAACCGGCGATATCGGCAAGCACTTTGCCCGGCAGACGGGTGGATGCCATGCGGGCAGGAATGAGAACCAGATTTGAACGAATGGCCATGGATGATTCCAAATGTGAGCCCGCGGAATCAAAGACTCTCTGGACTCGTTATAAACAGTGTTGCAACAGCCAAGCAAAAGACATAGGTTCCGCGCGAAATCAAGAACTATGACCGGTTCCGGGATGAACCGGCTGGACCAAGGAGCCCGTGAGAATGAACTCCTCGAACTTTAACGCAATGGCCGGTGCGCTTCTTGCCGTGGTTTTCGTTGTGATGACTGTTTCCATTGCGTCTGACGCAATCTTCCATTCGGCTGCGCCAGAAACGGAAGGCTATGCGCTGGAAGCCGGGGATGGCACTGCGCCGGCGGTTACGGCCAAAAGCTCGGATGGCATTGAACCGATTGCGCCGCTGCTGGCCAGCGCCGACATCGACAATGGCATCAAGGCTTTCAAGAAATGTGCTGCCTGTCATACGGTAGAAGAGGGCGGCGCCAACAAGGTCGGCCCGAATCTCTGGAACATCGTCAATCGCACGGTCGCAAGCGCACCTGACTTTGGATATTCAACGGCCATGACGGAATACGCCGATGGCGGTGCCAACAGCTGGACCTATGCCCATCTGAACGGATTTCTGGCAGCGCCGAAGAAATTCGTCAAGGGAACGGCCATGGGCTTTGCCGGGTTGAAAAAGACCCAGGATCGCGCCGATATCATTGCCTATCTGCGTACGCTGTCAGCCAGCCCTGCACCATTGCCGGCTGACGAAGCACCTGAAGCTGCGGCCGTAACGGATACGACATCCACAGATACGGGAACTGATTCGGGCACAGATACAGGCGTCGAAGCAGAAACTGCGCCGGCCGCTACAACAGAATAATCCCCACGGATTGCACTCTTCAAAAAGCCGGGCCTGTCCCGGCTTTTTTATTGTTATGACTTTCTGTGGTCTTCCTGCCTGTTATTTGTCACATTTGCCCCTATTGTGTTTCTCTGGGTGATCCATTGGTGATTTGCCCACCCGGCACGCGGCAATGATGGCCCGCGCATTCAGGAGGAAATTTGTGACGATTCGTTCCGTGTTCAAATCCGATTCATCCAGGGCAATGCCCGTCATCAGTTTGCTGGCCGCGATGGCCTTCTTTCTTGCGCCCCAGGTGTTGCTGTCCCAGGCATCGGCTGACGATGCCATGCATTGGAAAATCGGCGCATCACTGATCGGCAGCCCGAAATACAAATCCGGATTTACCCGCTTCGACTACGTCAATCCGGATGCGCCCAAGGGTGGGCGAATCAATCTGTCGGCAGGTGGTTCCTTCGATACGCTCAACCCGGTCCTTGCAAAGGGCGAATTGGCCGAGGGCCTGGGGTTTGTCTTCGAAACATTGATGACGCCCGCACAGGACGAAATATCAACCGAATACGGGCTGCTTGCCGAAAGCATCAGCTATCCGGATGATTATTCCTCGGTCAGCTACCGCCTGCGGCCGGAAGCGCGATGGCATGATGGACAGCCCGTCACCGTGGAAGATGTCATCTGGAGTTTCCAGCAGGCCGTGGCGCTCGATCCAAAGCGCCAGTTTTATTACCAGCACGTCACCGAGGCAAAAAAGACCGGCGAAAGAGAAGTGACGTTCAGCTTTGACCAGACCAACAATCGCGAGCTGCCGCAGATTGTCGGCCAGCTGATGATCCTGCCGAAACACTGGTGGGAAGCCAAGGATGAAAAGGGCAGGCAACGCTCGATCGAATCCACCGCCATAGAACCGCCGATGGGGTCAGGTCCCTATCGCATCGAGGCCGTTTCCCCGGGATCTACTGTGCTCTTCAAGCGTGTCGACACCTATTGGGGACAACAGATACCGGTCAATATCGGCAGTCATAACTTTGATGAGATCCACTATAGCTATTACGCAGACCGCAATGTCGAGTTCGAGGCCTTCAAGGCTGGGGAAACAGATTTCTGGATCGAAAATGCGGCGCGGCGCTGGGCCAAGGACTATGTTTTCCCCGCCGTGCGCGACGGCCGCGTGGTGCGCGAGGAACTGGCCAATCCCTATCGCTCCTCAGGTGTTCTTGTCGGCTTCGTTCCCAATCTGCGGCGGAGTAAATTCCAGGATAGGCGGGTGCGGAAGGCGCTGAATCTGGCTTTTGATTTCGAGGAACTCAACCGCACCATCTTTTTCGACCAGTATCAACGCGTAGACAGTTTTTTCTACGGCAGCGAGCTGGCTTCCAGCGGATTGCCGCAGGGGCGGGTACTGGATATTCTGGAGGCCATACGCGACAAGATTCCGGCAGAGGTATTTACAACACCCTATCAGAACCCGGTCGGCGGAGATCCGCAAAAGCAGAGAAGCAATCTGGGCAAAGCCGTTCGCCTGTTCAAGGAGGCGGGCTATGAAATTCGCAAGGGCGTCATGGTCAATGCGCAGACCGGCGAGCCGTTCACATTCGAAATTTTGCTCAATGGCCCCACCATTGAGCGGGTCGCCCTGCCCTATGTGGCGAGCCTGAAGAAAATCGGCGTCGATGTGACAGTCCGCTCCGTTGACCAGGCCCAATATACCAACCGGGAACGCAACCGCGACTTTGATGTGATTTACGCCGGCTGGGCTCAGTCCATGTCACCGGGCAACGAGCAGTTTGAATATTGGGGCTCGCAATCGGCGGCGCGCGAAGGCTCGGCCAATTACGGCGGTATTGCTGATGAGGCCGTGGATATTCTTGTCAAACAGGTGGTCTTTGCCAGCGACAGGGATGAACTTGTTGCCGCAACAGAAGCCCTTGACCGGGTCTTGCTGGCCAACCAATTCGTCATTCCAAGTTATACAAGCCGGGTGGCGCGCATCGCCTATTCCAGCCGCCTGGCGCATCCTGATCCATTGCCCGAATACGCCATCGGCTTTCCGACAATCTGGTGGTCAAAGGACGCGTCAAACTAGATGGCAGTGCAAGGCAAAACGGCAAGGGCGGCACCCCTGACGCGTCGCGGGTTTCTCGGAGCATCCGGAACCGCCGCCATGCTGCTCGCCATGCCGGCACGATTGGCCTTTGCCGGCAATCCCGCCAATGTCAAACGCCATGGGATTTCGGCATTCGGTGATCTGAAATATGCCGCTGATTTCACCCACTTCGATTATGTCGATCCACAGGCGCCCAAGGGCGGCAGCTTTTCGTTTCAACCGCCCAACTGGTTCTTCAATCAGAATGTGCAGACCTTCAACACGCTCAATACCTTCATATTGCGCGGCGATGCTCCGCCACGAATGGAATTGTGTTTTGACCGTCTGATGGTGCGCGCCATGGACGAACCGGACGCCATCTATTGCCATCTGGCGCAATGGGTTGAGATGTCACAGGATCGCAATATCTGGCGTTTCGGACTGCGCCCCGAAGCCCGCTTCCATGATGGCTCGCCTGTCACTGCCCATGACGTGGTTTTCAGCTATCTGACCCTGAGAGACGAAGGTCATCCCAATCTCGCCACCACACTCAACGAATTGAGTGATGCGGTGGTGATCGACGCGCAAACGGTTGAACTGCGATTTTCGGGCAAACAATCCGCCCAGGCTGTTCTGGCTGCGGCCAATATTCCCGTGCTGTCGCGGGCCTATTACAGCGAAAACCCCTTTGATTCCGGATCGCTGGATATTCCGCTGTCATCGGGTCCCTATCGGCCCGGCAGGCTGGAGCCTGGCAAATTCATCGATTTCCAACGGGTTGAGACCTATTGGGGACGCGATCTGCCGACGGTTCGGGGCCAGAATAATTTTGACAGGATCCGGATCGAGTTTTTTGCCGAGCGCCAGGCGGGCTTTGAAGCTTTCAAAAAGGGTGATGTTCACTTCCGGCAGGAATTCACCTCGAAAACATGGGCCACGGAATATAATTTTCCCTCAATCAATGATGGCCGGGTCGTCAAACGGACCTTTGATTCGGAAAAACGTCCCATATTGCAGGCCTGGGCGCTCAACCAGCGGCGCAAGAAATTCAAAAATGCGCTTGTTCGCCGCGCCATCAACCTGTGTTTCGATTTCGACTGGACGAACAACAAGATCTTCTACAATGCCTATACGAGATCACAATCACTGTTCGAGACATCGGAATTCGTGGCCATGGGATTGCCCGATGATCGCGAACTGGCCTTGCTTGAGCCATTGCGCGACAGGATACCTGAGGCAACCTTCGGCATGCCCCTCATGCAGCCTGTGTCCGATGGATCGGGACGCGATCGACGCCTGTTGCGCGAGGCGGTTGAATTGCTGGATCAGGCTGGCTGGACCCGCGATGGCACGGTACTGAAAAAGGATGGCGAACGGCTATCCATCGAGATTCTGATTCGCTCACCGGTTTTTGAACGGGTTCTGTCGGGATTTGTCGAAAACATGCGTCGCATCGGCATTGATGCATCCATTCGCCTTGTCGATCCTGCGCAATTTCAATCCAGGCTGGATGATTATGATTTTGACATGGTGGGATTTGCCCTGTCGCTGGCCGCAACGCCGACGGCGGAAAGCCTGCAATCGGTGTTTTCGCCACGATACGCCAACCAACCGGGCTCCTATAATCTTTCAGGGGCGGACGCGCCGGTCTTTGACGACCTGCTCAATTATGTAAAGCAGGCAAACAGCCGGGAGGACCTGGTTGTTGCCATGCGGGTTCTTGATCGGGTGGTGCGCGCACGACAGGACTGGATACCCAACTGGTATTCGGCTAATCACAGGGCAGCCTATTGGGACATGTTCGGATTCGTTGAACCCAAGCCCGACTATGACTGGCCGGTGGAAACATTATGGTGGTTTGATCCATTGAAGGCGGAAAAAATTGGAAAGAGCCAGTGAGCGCTTGCAGGAGTACATGAACTAATGGGCGCCTATATTCTCAGGCGGTTGCTTTTGATGATCCCGACCATTGTCGGTATCATGGGCATCTCCTTTCTGGTCATCCAGTTTGCCCCCGGCGGACCGATCGAACAGGTGATCTCGGAACTCACCGGCCAGGGCAATTCGGCGACAGAGCGGATATCGGGCGGCGGTGATTTTCAGAGCCAGCCGGTGGGCGGCGATGATTTTTCGTCCAAATACCGCGGCGCACAGGGACTGGATCCGGAATTCATTGCAAAGCTTGAAAAACAATTCGGCTTCGACAAACCGGCGACTGAGCGGTTCTTGCTGATGATGTGGAATTATATCCGTTTCGATTTTGGCGAGAGCTACTTCCGCGATGTTTCCGTGCTTGATCTGATCATCGAAAAAATGCCGGTTTCGATTTCCCTCGGCATCTGGATTCTGCTTATCTCCTACATTATTTCCGTGCCGCTCGGCATCAAGAAAGCGGTCTCGGACGGGTCTCGATTTGATATCTGGACCTCGGGCGTCATCATCATCGCCTATGCCGTCCCGGGGTTTCTGTTCGGCATCATGCTGATTGTCATGTTCGCCGGTGGCTCGTTTTTCGACTGGTTTCCCCTGCGGGGCCTGGTCTCCGACAATTTTGCCGACCTGTCCTGGTGGGAGAAAATTCTGGATTATTTCTGGCATCTGACGCTGCCGCTGATCTCGCTGGCGCTGGCCGCCTTTGCGACAACCACCTTGCTGACCAAGAATTCCTTCATTGATGAAATCCGCAAACAATATGTCACGACGGCACGGGCCAAGGGACTGAGCGAGAGACAGGTGCTCTACGGGCATGTGTTTCGCAATGCCATGCTGATCATCATTGCCGGGTTTCCCGCCGCCTTCATCACGGCATTCTTTTCAGGTTCCCTGTTGATCGAAACCATCTTTTCGCTCGATGGATTGGGACGCCTTGGTTTCGAGTCGGTCGTCAAAAGGGATTATCCGGTCGTGTTCGGCACATTGTTCATCTTTTCGCTGATGGGACTTGTCGTCAGCCTGATTTCAGACCTCGTCTACACATGGGTTGATCCACGCATCGACTTCGAGCGCCGGGATGTCTGAGATGAAACCGGCAACACATGCACCAGCCATGGCATCCGACGAGGCCCGCGGCTTTTTTTCACCGACGGCAAAGCGCCGCTGGCAAAATTTCAAGGCCAACCGCCGCGGGTATTGGTCCTTCTGGATCTTTTTGGTCATTTTCGGCCTCTCCCTGTGCGCCGAACTGGTGGCCAATGATCGCCCGATCCTGGCGTTCTACAAGGGTGAACTGCTGGTACCGGTCCTGGTCGATTATCCGGAAGAACAATTTGGCGGGTTTCTGGCGCGCACCGACTACCGCGACCCCTTCATCTACGAGGAAATCGAAGCCAATGGCTGGATGCTCTGGCCTCCCATTCGCTATTCCTACCGTACGGCCAATTCCTATATTCCAACCTCTGCGCCGACAGCGCCTTTCTGGACCATGACGGTTGAGGAACGTTGCGCCGCCTATCCGAAGGGCGCCGACGATCCCGGCTGCATTATCGGAAACATGAACTGGCTTGGAACCGATGACCAGGCGCGTGATGTCATGGCGAGGATGATTTACGGGTTTCGAATCTCCGTGCTGTTCGGACTGGTGCTGACATCGCTGTCAGCCGTGGTCGGTGTTTCCATGGGTGCGGTGCAAGGCTATTTTGGCGGCTGGACCGACCTGTTGTTCCAGCGGATGATCGAAATATGGTCATCCATGCCGGTTCTCTACATCCTTCTCATCATTGCAGCCATTTTGCCGCCGGGTTTCTGGATTCTGCTGTCCATCATGCTGCTGTTTTCCTGGGTTTCCTTTGTCGGTATCGTCCGGGCTGAATTCCTGCGCGCCCGCAATTTTGAATACGTCAATGCGGCGCGGGCGCTGGGCGTCGGCAATGCGACGATTATTTACCGGCACCTGTTGCCCAACGCCATGGTTGCCACGCTGACCTTCCTGCCATTCATTCTTTCCGGCTCGATCACCACACTGACGTCCCTGGATTTTCTCGGCTTTGGCTTGCCTCCCGGCTCACCATCACTGGGAGAACTGATTGCCCAGGGCAAACGCAACCTGCAGGCCCCGTGGCTGGGAATGACCGCCTTTTTTGTCATTTCGATCATGCTGTCCCTGCTGATCTTCGTGGGTGAAGCAACCCGCGATGCCTTCGACCCACGAAAGACGTTCCGATGACCGGCCCGCTGATTTCCATACGCGACCTGTCGGTTGCCTTTCATCAGGGTGGCCAGCAGACGCTGGCTGTCAACAGGGTTTCCCTCGATATAAAGCGGGGTGAAACCCTCGCGCTCGTCGGCGAATCAGGTTCCGGGAAATCGGTGCTGGCACTTTCCATACTGCAATTGTTGCCCTATCCGGCGGCCAGCCATCCCAGCGGAACGATCACCTTCAAGGGGCAGGACCTGCTGAGCGCCAGCGATGCTGACTTGCGACGGGTGCGCGGCAATGATGTGACGATGATCTTTCAGGAGCCGATGACATCGCTCAATCCGCTGCACTCGGTGGAAAAGCAGATCAGCGAAATTCTGGGGCTGCATCAGGGATTGTTTGACCGCGCCGCCCGTCAACGGACAATTGAGCTGCTCGATCAGGTCGGCATTCGCGATCCGGAAAAGCGCCTGGCCTCCTATCCGCACGAATTGTCCGGTGGCCAGCGGCAGCGGGTGATGATCGCCATGGCTCTGGCCAATCGGCCTGAACTGCTGATCGCCGATGAGCCGACGACCGCACTGGATGTCACCATACAGGCGCAGATTCTCCAATTGCTGGAGACGCTGAAATCCGACCACGGCATGTCGATGCTGTTCATCACCCATGATCTGGGCATCGTGCGGCGGTTTGCCGACCGGGTCTGCGTAATGACCCACGGTGAAATCGTCGAAACCGGCCCGACGAAGGAAATTTTTGACAACCCGCAACACGACTATACAAAACATCTGCTGGCTGCCGAACCGAGCGGCGAACCTCCAAAATCCGACGACACGGCCCCCGTTGTCATCGAGGGCAAACAGATCAAGGTCTGGTTTCCCGTCAAGACCGGGTTTCTGCGCCGCACGACCGACTACATAAAGGCGGTGGATGGTATCGACCTGACACTGCGGGCCGGTCAGACATTGGGCATTGTCGGTGAATCAGGTTCCGGCAAGACCACGCTTGGTCTGGCCTTGACGCGTTTGATTGGATCAAAGGGCAAGATTGCTTTCGTCGGCCGGGATATCGACACCTATTCCTTTTCTGCCATGAAGCCGCTGCGCAACGAGATGCAGGTGGTGTTCCAGGATCCCTTCGGTTCGCTTTCACCGCGCATGTCGATCGCCGAAATTGTCGCCGAGGGTTTGAAAATTCACGAACCGGGGCTTAGCCGGGCAGAGCGCGATCACAAGATTTCAAGTGCGCTGGAAGAGGTCGGTCTGGATGCCGCGACACGCTGGCGTTATCCGCATGAATTCTCCGGAGGCCAGCGCCAAAGGGTGGCGATTGCCCGGGCGATGGTTCTCAATCCGCGTTTTGTCATGCTGGACGAGCCAACATCGGCGCTCGACATGAGCGTTCAGGCCCAGGTTGTCGACCTGTTGCGCAAATTGCAACGCGATCACAATCTTGCCTATCTGTTCATCAGCCACGATCTCAAGGTGGTGCGGGCGCTGGCAAATGATGTGATTGTCATGCGTCTGGGCAAAGTCGTGGAAAAGGGATCGGCCGAGCAGATATTCAATGCTCCAGAGCACGCATATACCAAGGCACTGATGGCCGCTGCCTTTGATCTAACCGTTGCACCGACAGGTGTGGTCAACCAATAGGGCTGATTTGCTTGAGCTTCAGGCTACGCCGGGTCGGCGCACGCTGGTCGGCAATCCATAAAGATGGGCGATGCGTCCGATGGCCTCTGCCAGCGGCTCACGCGTGACCAGCATCGTGTGACCGTTGGCATGGAGAATTGTCTGTCCATCCTCCACAATCGCCACATGCCCCTGCCAGAAGACCAGGTCGCCGCGTTGCAGGCTGGTAAAGTCGGGGGCACTCGCCGGTCCCGTATCGACAGGACGGCCGAGTGAAGCCTCCTGCATGTTGGTATCACGCGGCGCTATCTGTCCGCACATCATCATGGAAAGCTGGACAAGGGCGGAACAGTCGAGGCCCATGCCGGACCTTCCTCCCCACAGATAGGGCGTCTGCAAAAACAGGGTCGCCACATCGACGTAATCAGCCGCCAGCATTGATACCGGCTGAACGTGTCCGGCAATGATGGCTGTCCCGTCCGCAAGAAGACAATAGTGCGTGCCTCTGGTCACTTGCGTCCCGGTAACGGTCACCCGACTGCCCATCGAGCAGGCATAGCGCAAGGGGCTGCGCAGATCGGCTTCACCATAGATGAAGCTGCGTGGCGCGGAAACCACGTGGGTTGCAGCAGCGCCCGGATCGGCAAGCTGATGCGTTGGAACATAACCGACATAGTGGTCCGCATCCAGCTGCACCCAACTCCAGCCTTCGGCTTCATCAAAGACACGCACAGTCTCGCCCAGCAGGGCCTGGGTATCAATGGCCGCTGCTGCGGAGGGTTGTGCGTGCAGGTTGACAACAGGCTCGCAAACCACGGCTTGGCGGCCTTCGACATAACGCTCCGCCGTGACCCGACCACAAAGCGCGCTGTCGGCCAGATCCGCCCTATAGGCGTTGACCCTGCTGTCTGGTTTGTCTGTCACAGCGCAAGCTCCCTACCTTCTTCAATGATGATATCACCCAGTTTTTCCAGGTAAAGTGCGCCGCCAACCGTGCGCTGTATGATGACATTGCGCCGGTCCCGATCATCGCGTATCCGGCGCACAAGACCCAGGGCACCCATGGAATCAAGCGCTCTTGTGATAACCGGTTTTGTCACGCCCAGTGTCGCGGCAAGTCCGCGCACCGTATGGGGCGGTGGCACCAGATAAATATGCAGCAACAGGCTCAACTGCCGCAATGTCAGGTCAGGTGCCTCCGATTGAACCAGCCTGAGCATGGCGCTGTGCCAAAGGTGCAAGGCTTCAGATGGTCTCAAATTTACCGTCATCTTTACCCGCAAACCTGTTTAAACGCATGGATTGTTTCGCTACCGTATCATTGTTGCCAAGTTAGGTCAAAACAGACCCATGCGTTCCGCAGGTCCTATTGCTATGGGCGCGGGTAGCGATTGCGCAGAAGCTGATACAGGGCGCGAATGGCCTGCGCTTCGCCGCCCACGGGCGATTCCGGTTTGTCCTTCGGGTTCCAGCCGTAGATATCAAAATGCGCCCATTCACCGGCCTTGCGCACAAAGCGGTTGAGAAAGAGGGCTGCAACAATCGACCCGGCCATGCCGCCTGCCGGAGCATTGTTGATATCGGCAATCGGCGAGTTCAGGTTTTTATCATAGGGCCCGTAGAGCGGCATGCGCCATAACGGATCGAAAGACTGCCCGCCAGCCGCCTCCAGATCGGACGCAAGGGCATCGGCATGGCAGTAGAAGGGTGAGATGTCGGTCCCCAGTGCCACCCGGGCAGCCCCCGTGAGTGTTGCCATATCGATCAGCAATTGTGGCTCTTCTTCGTCTGCGTAGGAAAGCGCATCCGCCAGAACCAGCCGCCCTTCGGCGTCTGTATTGCCGATTTCAACAGTCAGTCCCTTGCGACTTGTCAGGATGTCACCGGGCCTGAAGGCATTGCCGGCGATGGAATTTTCCACGGCAGGAATCAGAACCCGCAGGCGCACGCCAAGACCTGCATCCATGATCATCAGGGCAAGGCCAAGAACATTGGCGGCGCCGCCCATGTCCTTTTTCATCAGCAACATATTGGCCGCCGGTTTGATATCCAGGCCACCGGTGTCAAAACAAACACCCTTGCCAACCAGCGTCACCTTCGGTGCATCCTTTGGTCCCCATTGCATGTCGAGCAGACGCGGTGCAACGGCGCTGGCCCGCCCGACCGCATGGATCATCGGGAAATTGCTGGTCAGCAGGTCATCGCCCTCGATCGTCGTGACCGAAGCAGAATATCGGGTCGCAAGGGCCCGCATGGCCTGTTCCAGATCGTCCGGCCCCATATTGTTGACAGGCGTATTGATCAGATCCCGCGCCATGAAACAGCCATCGACCAGGCGTTCCAGTTCGGCCCTGTCAACCTGTTCGGGGCAGGCAAGCTTTGGCAGGACCTTTTCGGATTTCCGGTAGCGATCAAACCGATAGCTGCCGAGACCAAACCCCAGAGCCATCAGCATCGCCTGATCTGCAGCATTCTCGAGGCTCCAATTGCCCTGGGGGAGTTTCCTTGCCAGGGTTCCGGTAACAAAGGGCATGTCTGCACCATTGGAACCGGTTCCAAAAACGGCGCCGATAAGCGACCCGTCTACCCCCGGCAAAAGCTGCAATTCTCCTGCTGCGGCCTTGAAACCGGTCTGCCTTATCCATTTTCCCATCTGAGGATTGTCATGGGGCTGCTCCAGGTCTGCCTTGCCCATCAGATAGACCGGCAAAGGCGCATTGGTATTTTCGGCGTTTTTTTCTGCGAAACAGGAGGTTGTCATGGGGTACCTTGGGCGTGTGCGTTAACGATCCGTTAGGGTTAACGCAATATTGATAAAAGGGCGGTTCACCTGAAACTAGAGCATTTTGCACCGCAGTGGAATCACCCGGCACAAGAATGTTCGCAGTTGCTGGCAAGCACCGCGCAAATTGAATTGATGTGGGCCAATTGAGACAGGATCGCCAGTATGGGCAAATCAGATTTCAGATCATCGCATAAAGCGCGGCTGTCCAGAACCGTTTGTACCTTTGCGCTCGTCGCCCTGCTGGCAGGCTGCGCCAATGTCGGCAAGATGAAGACCGGATCCATTGCAAGAGATGGCAAGGCCGTTTCGGAAATGAACGCGTCAGAACTTTCCATGGCCGAGCGTAAATATGCCTCTGCCTACAAGGCCAATCCCAAGGACAAGTCCGTCGGCATCAATTTCGCCACCTTGCTGCGGATGACGGGGCGTGATGATCAGGCTCTTGCCGTCATGCAGCAGGTCGCCATACACCATCCGACCGATCGCGATGTTCTGGCCAGTTATGGCAAGGCACAGGCTGCCGCAGGTCAATTTGAAAATGCGCTGCAAACCGTTCAGCGGGCGCAGACACCAGATCAGCCGGATTGGAAACTTCTATCGGCCGAGGGCGCCATCCTCGACCAGCTTGGCCGTTCTAATGAATCGCGCCGCATGTATCGAAAGGCTCTGGATATCAATCCGAATGAGCCATCGATCCTTTCAAATCTTGGCATGTCCTACGTTTTGACCGGTGATTTGCGTACCGCTGAAACCTATCTGAAAAAAGCCGTTGCAATGCCGGGGGCAGATAGCCGTGTGCGGCAGAACCTGGCGCTTGTTGTCGGCCTGCAGGGTCGTTTCAAAGAGGCCGAGCAGATCGCAAAGGCTGAATTGTCCAAAGATCAGGCGGAGGCAAATGTCGCCTATCTGCGCTCCATGCTGGCGCAACAAAACGCCTGGGCCAAGCTCAATGACAAGAAGAGCTGAAGCAATATTCAGCGCCTGGTGACCGGCCAGGCGAGCTGAAACCGGCACGCCGGGCACCATGCAGCAGACAATCCAATGCATCAATCATCAATGATGCCAGCAGGATCCTGGCCGTTTTTTCGTGGCCCGACAGGCGAGCAGTGAAGCGTTCCAAATGTCATTTAGCGCTTGTCGCCTAATGTCAGATTCGGGATTCCCAAA